>Ga0208304_10001556_pt1 | contig 10935 bp, 10 predicted proteins | sample ColrivemetaGS713_FD_187603 | JGI IMG/M metagenome (GOLD analysis project Ga0208304, IMG submission 187603) | Estuarine microbial communities from the Columbia River estuary - Flood tide ETM metaG S.713 (SPAdes) (version 2) | ecosystem: Environmental > Aquatic > Marine > Intertidal zone >... | reverse complement strand
TCAGCCCCCTCTGAAACTGCACCGACTGCTGCCATTGTGACGGAAGAAAATGACAACCCAAAAGCCAAATGACAACCCGCTACCATTGGTCGCGCACCTAAAAGAACTCAGAGACCGTTTATTACGCAGCGTTCTGGTAGTGGTGGTTTTATTTGCTGGCCTATATGCCTTCGCCAATGACATTTATCTGGCTATGGCGCGTCCGCTGGAACAACTTCTGCCTGACAACCTCGCGGAAATGGGTCTGATCGCCACTGGGGTAACATCACCCTTCTTGGTGCCGTTCAAATTGACCTTGGTGTTGGCCGTGATGCTCGCCATTCCCTTTATCCTGCACCAAATTTGGAGCTTTATTGCGCCCGCGCTGTACAAGCACGAAAAGCGCCTTGCCATTCCCTTATTGGCGTCCAGTGTCATTTTGTTTTATGCCGGCGTTGCTTTTGCCTATTTCGTTGTGCTGCCCATCGTATTCGGGTTTTTCACATCTATTGCACCTGAAGGCATCGCCTTCATGCCTGATATCGCCAGCGTGCTAGATTTCATCCTTAAAATCTTTTTTGCATTTGGTTTGGCATTTGAGATTCCAATCGCCACCTTTTTGTTGGTGTGGTCTGGCGTCGTGTCTATTGCTGCACTTAAAGCCAAGCGCCCCTATATATTTGTCGGTTGCTTTGCAGTCGGCATGTTAGTAACGCCGCCTGATGTGTTGTCACAAACCATCTTGGCAATCCCCATGTGGCTGCTGTTTGAAATTGGTCTGATATTTAGCAAAATGGCCAAACCGCGTGACACGCGTGAAGATGATAACGATGACGACACAGACGCCGCCGACAGTACGGTAGTTGCAGCGGACACACCCGCGCCAGCAGCAGAGGCTCCCACAGTACCCTTTGATACTGGCTCACCATTTGACATGGGTGCTCCGGCAAATAAAGACCCTGATGTGCCAGAAAAACCGAAAGGTTAATCCACCGGCACCACGCTTTGAAATGGCCTAGACCCGCGCGTCTGGGCCTCTTTCTCTAACAAAACACGAGTCTACCATTATGACAGCCCCTACTATCTCTGAACGCCTAGACGCTATCCGCGAACACATGGATCATCACCGCATCGATGCTTACATTGTACCCAGCGCCGATGAATATTTGGGCGAATACATCCCCGAGCGCAATCGCCGGTTGCAGTGGGTCTCTAATTTTACTGGCTCAGCCGGCATGGTTATCGTATTAAAGGATCAAGCGGCCATCTTTGTCGATGGGCGCTATCGCGTTCAGGTCCGCGACCAGGTATCGACTGACCTGTTTTCGATCTTGCATCTTATCGACGACCCACAGCCTGAGTGGTTGATCTCTCAATTACCCGCTGGTAGTCAAATCGGCATCGACCCACGCATGCACACCTATAAATGGTTCAGTAATACCCAGAAGACATTGGCCGATGCCAATATGGAACTGATCTCACTGTCAGACAACTTGATTGATGCCTGTTGGCATGACCGTCCCGCCGCTAACATCAAGCCGGTGAGGCTAATGCCTACTGCAGTAGCAGGCCGCAACAGCACGGACAAGCGCGACACAATAGGCGCTGCTATCGACAACAAGCATGCCGACGCCGCCCTCATTTTTGCATCAGACTCATCCAACTGGTTACTCAACATCCGCGGTCAGGACATCCCGTCACTGCCCCTCGTGTTAGGAGTCGGACTGTTGTTTGCTGATGGGTCTATGGTGTATCACATGGACCTCGATAAAAGCATTGACGGTTTGGAAGCCCATGTGGGCGATCGCGTCACGTTCAAGCCTGAATCTGAACTGGGTGACTCTTTGGCCGCCTTGGCAGGTAAAACTGTATGGGCTGACAGTGACACCACATCGGCATTCGCCATCAACACCCTTATTGAAGCGGGCGCCCGCATCATCAATTACCCCGACCCAGTGTTGCTACCAAAAGCAGCAAAAAACGGCGTTGAAATTTCGGGAATGAAAGAGGCGCATCTTCAAGATGCGGTGGCCGAAATCGGATTTTTGAGTTGGTTGGACAGCATCGTTGCTGCGGGCGAGCGTCCCGATGAAGCAGCGCTTGCCGACAAATTACTGACCTTTAGACAACAGCAGCCGGACTTCGTAGAGGTCAGTTTTGACACCATTTCTGCTGCAGGCAGCAATGCCGCGATGTGTCATTACAACCACCGTAATGGGACACCTGCGCATTTGCCGGAGAACGGTGTCTATCTGGTCGACAGTGGCGGTCAATACCTGTGTGGTACTACCGATATCACCCGTACCATTGCCATCGGAACACCATCAAGTGAATTGTGCGAGCGGTTTACTCTGGTACTCAAAGGCCACATTGCACTAGACCGCATGACATTTCCAGAAGGCACCTCAGGATCGCAGCTTGATGTATTGGCGCGCGCACCACTATGGTTACAGGGTTTGGACTTTGACCATGGTACAGGTCATGGTGTTGGCCACTTCCTCAGCGTGCACGAAGGACCACAGCGTATTGGTAAAAAAACCAGTGAATTTGCTTTGCTGCCTGGCATGGTCTTGAGCAACGAGCCTGGCTATTACAAAGATGGCCACTATGGCATTCGCTGTGAAAACCTCGTCGTCGTAAAACCAGCGCCCGACCTAGGCCACGACGGTAAGGCATTTTTACAATTTGAAGCCCTGACGTTTGTGCCCTTTGACCAGCGATTGATTGTGAAAGACCTTTTGACGGCTGATGAGATCCAGTGGCTAAACGACTACCACGAGCAAGTCATTGCAAAGGTAGGCCCACGGCTAGAGGCTGAAGGGTTGGCTTGGCTATCCCATGCGGCACGCCCGATGTAGGGCACCAGATTCTAGACATAAAAAAACCGGGCATTGCCCGGTTTTTTTTCGCCTGATTAGCTGCTTAGCTAAACATGCCTTTGAACATAAAGAAGAACAAGATCGACAGAATCGCACCAGCCGGCAGGGTGATCACCCAACTAGCGATAATGGTACCAATTACCTGTAGATTCAAAGCAGAGATACCACGCGCCATACCGACACCCAACACAGCGCCCACCAGCGTGTGTGTGGTAGAGATAGGCAAGCCGGTACCAGATGCCAACACAACCGTCGCAGCTGCGCCCAGTTCTGCGGCAAAGCCACGGCTCGGTGTTAGTTCAGTAATCTTCCTACCGATCGTACCCATTACCTTATAACCGTAGGTTGCTAGGCCCAAAACGATACCGCCACCACCTAATAAAAGGATCCATGCAGGCATAGCAGACTTAGACGCGACCAAGCCGCCACTGGATACAATATTGTATACCGCAGCCAAAGGTCCTACTGCGTTAGCGACATCGTTAGAACCGTGTGCGAAGGCCATAGCACAGGCGGTAAAAATCATCAGAACCGAGAAAACCCGCTCAACCGACGTGAAGCGGAAGTCTCTGTTTTCTTCTGGATCTAACTTGATACGGCTCAGCAATGCCGTACCCAGCAACATCACGACAACACCAAGGATCAATGAAATACCAAATGATTCCCAGAAAGACAAGCTGACACCAACGTGCTTCAAGCCTTTAAGTAGGGTCACCATACCGATCAACAAACCTACGAAGAACATATACATCGGAACCCAGCGCTTAGCAGACGCAAAAGGATCCTTGGTATTAAGTACCAATTTATGCACCGACTTAAAGATCAGAAACGAGATGACACCCGCTAGCACCGGAGAAACCACCCAGCTCGACACAATAGAGCCGACCTTTGACCAATTCACGTATTCTGAACCAACACCCACTGCTGCGAAGCCAACAATAGCGCCAACAATACTGTGTGTTGTAGATACAGGCCAACCCATGATAGAAGCAATAACCAGCCAGATACCTGCAGCCAATAGCGCAGACATCATGCCGTAGACTAGCAATTCTGGGCTCGATGCGAACAATCCAGGGTCAATAATGCCCTTTCGAATTGTTTCAGTCACCGCGCCACCTGCTAAATAGGCACCTGCAAACTCAAATACCATGGCAATCAATATTGCCTGACGAATGGTCAATGCTTTTGATCCCACTGACGTACCCATGGCGTTAGCAACGTCGTTCGCACCAACACCCCAGGCCATTAGGAAACCAAAAATACAGACTAAAATAATAAACCATTGGCCATATTCAGCAATTATGGACATGGGAATTCCTCTTATAGATTAACGGGCAAGTAAAATTTGCATGCGTGAACCGACGCGCTGGGCGTAATTCGCCATGTCGCCGATAATTTCAATCACTTTGTATAGGAAAATGATATCCACAGGTGGATATTCAGTTTCTACACCACGTAACTGTTTACGCACTTTGATTTCAAGCTCGTCCGTTTTGGACTCAGCTTTGTCTACAGTTGCAATAAGACCCATGACCAACTTCACTTCCCGTGAACCAAATCCTGTTTCAAACAACTCGTCTAACTCAGACAGCGCACCTAATGCCTTTTCGCTGGTATCAACTGACGCCTGAAGGTACTTTCGCATGCTCTTGCGAATCTTTTTAGGAATAATCATTTCCCGGCCCAACATGACACCCGATATATCCTTAGCTGAGTTCGCCAACCGGTCCTGCATTGACAGCAACTCTAATAGGTCAGAACGCGAAACAGGCATAAATAGACTGTTTGGCAAATGTGACCTAATGTCCTTTTTCATATCATCTGCTTGACTTTCAAGGTCGGTAATTCGCGTGCGCACTTTCTCTGCAGTTTCATAGTCTTCTTCGACCGCTGCATCAAAAAATTCAATCAACAAAGTCACACACTCATGTGCGATTTTGATGTGCTCTTGCATAGGCTTTACGGGTGAACGCCCAAATAATGCCATTAGCGGACTTTCGGCTGCCATAACTAAACTCTCCTGTTGTCATGCGTCCGTGCATTATAGTTTTTTAATTTTAAATTCACAGGCTTATTCCTAGAGAACAGCCCACAGAATGTAAAATTTTTACGTCTGAAAACTCGGTTTTTTGAACCGAGACAGTCGCTGTGAAATAGCCGTTTTTTAAAAAAACGGCCAAATTGGCATAACAAATGTGAAAAATGGTGCAAGAATGCTTTTTTTGACGCTTTGCCAAAAAATTGGTCATGTAGCCAATGGTTTACGCTGCTGATTTTTTGATCAGTTGCTTTTAGGGCTAACCTGCTACTAATCGTCGGTGAATTCAGCGATATTAGCTTCCCACAGGGGTTGCCCTGTTTTTTTATGGATGTTGGAGAGTGATATGCACGAGAATTTAAAAGCACTGGGCGTGACTGACGTCGACAGTATTGAGCGTTTTGGACTTCGGTCTGAGTCAGATTTTGATATTTTAAAAATCTATCACAAGAAAAAGAAGGGCGAGCTATTTGCTAAGAGCGAGAAGTTCAAATTTCCACGCCAGCAAAAGCGTGTACGCATTGATGCCGATGGCAAAAGCAAGTATCAGAGTGTGTCTGAAATATCGCAAACATTGCGCTATGTCGTGGCAGAACTCGATATGATCTGCAAGAAAGACGACGGCCAGGTTGATCTTAAGAAAAAGATCCTAAAAGACCTTAAACACCTTGAGCGTGTTGTGAATAACAAGATTTCAGAGATAGAAGCTGACCTAGCGAAGCTATAAGTCTAGGCTGTCGTTCGCATACACCTCCACATCATCAAACGCTGTGCCTCACGTGGACCAGCGTTTGACGTACCTACGCGTACAAACCTGTTGATCTATGCCTCTTTTTCGATCGACCTCAGACGTCGGTCTTTATCAATGGCAACATAGACAAATTCAGCTTCAGTCACCTTATGGCGCTCTGCGTCTTCCGGCATTCGACACCAGACTTCTATAGTGACCTTCACCGAGCTACGCCCCACGTTATTGACCTTCGCATAACAACACACCACTGCCCCGATGCGTACGGGACGGACAAATGACATAGGACCAATCGCCATGGTCGTAGCCCGGCCATTGGCCAATCGCCCCGCCATGATGGCTGCTGCAGTATCCATTTGGGCAACCAACCAACCGCCAGAAATATCGCCGTGCGGGTTGGCATTCATGGGCATGGCCATTACGCGTAAAACCAGTTCACCTACCGGTGCAGGATTGACATCATCAGTGTTCACATCTACCTCGATTGCAATGCGTGTTATTTTTATTGGGTTGAATTCTTTAGATAGTATAAAGATTTGCTATTGAACAACAGCGGAAGCGAAAATAAAGCGTGATCATCGCACATTTGGGTGGCCATTTCTCGTGATAAAACCTCTGATTCGTTCGATCTGGGGTGAAATAAAAGCCACATATAACGGTGAAGTAAAAAAAAACACCAAAAGATTCAAAAGGTTATTGACCGTTAAATAGTTCGTCAGTATAGTACGCCTCGCCTTAGGGCAAGGGCCGGCTTAGCTCAGTTGGTAGAGCAACTGACTTGTAATCAGTAGGTCGCCAGTTCGATTCCGGCAGCCGGCACCATTACTTAAAAACCCGTTTATGCGGGTTTTTTTGTGTCTGTCACTTTTTCACCCTCCCAAATGACAGCGTCGACCCATAGCCTAAACCGCCGGCACAAGTTGGATGTCGTCATGAACAGATTGGGGTACTTAAGCGTTTCGGCTTGGACTGTTTAGGTGTTGTGGGGTTTAGGTGTTGTGGGGTTTAGGTGTTGTGGGGTTTAGGTGTTGTGGGGTTTAGGTGTGGCTGGGTGGCCTGTGATACTGCCGGGTCGACATTGAAACGCCAGAAAAAACAAAGGGGCGAATAAATCGCCCCTATACCATCTGTAGTAATACTGAATGTCCATGTCAATGTGCAGTGCATTCCGTTGTCGTTACATAGTCCTTATGCCAGTGGCGTCCTGTCCACCGTTATGATCCCTGATAACACGTCGTATCCCTACCACGACTTCCATGCCGCTATCCACTCGTCCTTGAAAACTGCCTTACTACACATCATCCTTGTGAAGGTCGCCTCTACAACCCATCTCATTTTGTTGCCCATCCGAGTGCAACAGTATGCCTTCCTTGATGGGAAGTACTATAACAGGCAGAAAAACCTGACAGGGACCTCAAAAAGCTAAAAAGCCACAGCTACTCGATATCAAACACGTAATCACTGGGCTGCAGCGGGATTGCTGTGAGACAACAGCGCTTTTTTTGGGTATTTTTTAATCTGATACTGACACCAAAGTAAGAGATCACTTACAAGGCATCTCATGCCCCAGGGGTTAGATGCCGTAATTTAGTACCAAACCAGCAAATAGGGCAGCGCCAACCCAGTTATTGTGTAAGAACGCTTTAAAATATGCCTGCGTATCACGACCTCGAATATGCCAGTGCTGCCATGCCATCAATGCGGTAGCAACGGCGACTCCGCCATAATAGAAAACGCCCAATTCGGCGGCCAATCCCACCAGAATAAACGCAATCATTGCCAATATTTGGAGCAGTGCAACCATCACGATGTCGGCATCCCCAAATAGGATCGCGGTAGATTTAACGCCAGCCTTGATGTCGTCTTCTCGGTCAACCATCGCATAGAGGGTGTCATAGGCAACGGTCCACAACAGATTGGCGGTAAACAACAGCCATACCACTTCGGTAAATGCCGCGCCTTCCACACTAAAGGCCATAGGAATAGCCCAGCCAAACGCCGCGCCCAAGACCACTTGAGGCAAATAGGTATAGCGCTTCATAAAGGGGTACACCGCCGCCAAAAACAAAGCGACCACGGATAGCAGAATGGTTTGCAAATCGGTCAACAGCACCAACACCAGTGCAACCAAACAGAGCCCAACAAACACCTGCAATGCTTGTTTTACGGTTAATTCACCTGCTGCTAACGGCCGCAGGTGGGTGCGGGCAACCAGACCATCGACATGACGATCGGCAATGTCGTTGATCACACAGCCCGCACTGCGCATAACCACCACACCAGACACAAAGATCATCAAGCTGCTGACATGCGGCATACCGTCCGCCGCAATCCACAGTGCCCACAACGTAGGCCACAACAGCAGGAATATGCCAATGGGTTTGTCTAAACGCAGCAACTTGATATAAGGATGCAACGACTTCACATTGATGTTCATTCTGGTACGACCTGTTTGTCAGTTACGTAGTGAAGCAAGGCTTCAAGGAAGTATTCGGCCACGACAATAGGCTCTCCGTCCAATGAGAAACGAGACCGCCGCCCCCAGCCCGTTCGGGTTTTACAAATCTCGATTGGGCCACGTTGCATCTGGGGATGTTCAAACAACAAGGCCCCCAACGGTTGACGGCCTAGTGTCAATACAGCATCAATAGCGGTACCTACGCGGGGAGGCTTGCGCCCTGTCGCACTGGCAAAATAACTGTGGGCAACCACCCAAGGGGTTTCGCATCCCAATAGCGCCACACGACGAGACCACACGGCATCGGCCTGTTGAATGCCCAATGCAGCAAGGTAGTCTGGGGTTGCCGAAACCCACGCCGCTTCAACCACCTCTACGGCGAACGCATTGTCACTGAGCCGTTGTAACCGCTGCGTTAATGATCCCGGTGCCAACAACCAATCTCGCCAGACTTCCTGTGGTAAGTCGTCCGCATTTTCGGGCAGTGTCCACTGATAGTCAGTATCTAGGAGATCTGGATAGCGCTCCTTCCAGTCGATAACAGTCACGAGTTACTCTCAATTTTTGAATGGCCTGATGATAGCAGATCGCAAGGACGCATCCATCTACTATCCACATTTCTTGGGTGCTACCTAGGTGATACCCTGACCCATTGTAGGGGTTAATTTCGATGGGCTACGTGGGATCAGAGCCCCATGAATACGGCCTATTGTTCTAGATTATTTGTGTACCTTATTCACAAAATCATCAAAAAAACATTGAAGGATTGGGAGTTGTCTGTTTTATTGTATAGGAAAGCACAAGTCTTTGACGTCGCCGAAGCATAGTGACAAAGGACTGTAGGTGATTTGCCACACAACAGGATGTGTTGTGCATGGCAGAGGACATTGGGGTGCTTGCATCCCAAAAGTTTATTTTACGTTCGATAATGTAGACACGGAGATTTGTATTATGCGGAAACCAGACCTAGCAGCTGTCATTGCTGATAAAGCAGATATCTCAAAAGACAAAGCAGCTGAAGTTTTAAATGCGTTACTCAGTCAAGTCACTGCAGCAGTTAGCAAGGGCGAGTCTGTTAGCCTCATTGGCTTTGGCTCATTTGAAAGACGTTCGCGTGCAGCGCGAACCGGTAAAAACCCACAGACTGGTGCCCCTATCCAGATTGCTGCAAGCAACACCGTAGCATTTAAAGCGGGCAAAGCGCTGAAAGAAGCTGTAAACAAGTAATTCCTCTGTTCAAAAAAATAGCGGGTTTCCCCGCTATTTTTTTGCCTGCTATTCCAGATTACTGGCTCTTCAAATAGGTACGCTTGCTAAAATTATTGCCGAACATCTCGATAAATTGCTCACGCGTGGCTGGGTCTAAATTGCTCTGAGCAACCTGCTGCCTGAAGCGGTCCTGCATGACGTCGGCATTGAAGTCGACATAGGCCAATACCTTGGCCATGGTATCTCCACGTTGCGCATGCTTTAACTTCATCACACCTGCATCATCAAAGTACACGTCCACCGAATCGGTATCCCCAAACAAGTTATGCATATCGCCAAGAATCTCTTGGTAGGCACCCACCATGAAGAAACCAATCAGCGGCGAGACACCATCGACCATCAATGGCAGAGGCAAGGTCGATTCAATGCCCTCATCATCCACATACTGGTCTATGCGGCCATCTGAGTCACAGGTAATGTCCTGAATAACACCACGACGCCCGATAGGCTTGTCCAAACCTGTTAGCGGCATCACCGGAAAAATCTGACCCAAGGCCCACACATCAGGTAAGGATTGAAATAAGGAGAAATTGACAAATATTTTATCAGCCAACACTTCATTGAGGTGGTCCAATACTGGACGGTGGCTGCGCTTGGCTGGGTCGAGCTTTTGCTGTATCGCCAAAGACAAATGCACAATAAACTGCTCAACCTTGGCGCGGTCATCTAGTGACATCTGTCCAATTGAAAAGGTTTGTTTTGCCTGCTCTTGGATTGCGCTGATTTGGTGGTAGATTTCCATGACCGCATGTTCGCCCGCCAACAAATTTTGGTGACACTCCCACAGCGCCTCCAACAACGGCTGATCGCCATTGTGCTCAAACTCGGGCACCTTGCCTTCTTTTACTTCTTGGTCGATCACATCCGCAATCAACACCGCATGATGTGCGGTGACCGCACGGCCCGATTCAGTTAATAGCGTCGGGTGTGGCAAATCATGTTGTAAGCAAGCCTGTGAAAACGCACGGACCACTTGACGGGCGTACTCTTCAACGGAATAGTTCATCGAACAGGTACTGCGTGAACGCGTGCCCTCGTAATCGACACCCAAACCACCACCAACATCCACAGTGCTAATGGCCACACCCTGATGGTGAAGCTGTACAAAAAACTGCGTACATTCCAAAAGTCCCATTTGAATATCATGGATATTGGCAATTTGGCTGCCCAAATGAAAATGCAGAAGCTGCAAGCTGTCTAGCTGATCATGGGCCTTCAATCGATCAATTAACTTCATAATTTCGGTCGCTGTGAGGCCGAATTTTGATTTGTCGCCACCGGTATTTTCCCAGTGGCCCTTGCCCATAGAGGCCAGGCGAGCGCGCACACCGATACGGGGTTTGACGTTGAGTTGTTCTGCGATGCGTAACACATGCGCCAGCTCGTTTGACTTCTCGATCACAATATAGGTTTTGTGACCTAACTTTTCAGCCATCAATGCCAGTTCAATATAGTCGCGGTCTTTGTAGCCATTACAAACAATGGTTGCCGGAGCCTGCCCTGCTTGGGTCAATACGGCCGCTAATTCAGGCTTGCTGCCCGCTTCCAATCCCAACCGCCGAGG
>Ga0208304_10001552_pt1 | contig 10947 bp, 5 predicted proteins | sample ColrivemetaGS713_FD_187603 | JGI IMG/M metagenome (GOLD analysis project Ga0208304, IMG submission 187603) | Estuarine microbial communities from the Columbia River estuary - Flood tide ETM metaG S.713 (SPAdes) (version 2) | ecosystem: Environmental > Aquatic > Marine > Intertidal zone > Estuary... | reverse complement strand
CAATTAATTGGCACAATTTTAAAGGCGGGCCGGGAATAAAAACGTGACCTGCCTATCGAATTTGAATAATTGGGAAAATGATCCCAATTTCTGTTTTTATTATTATTTTTCAACAGTTTGAATAGGTTTTATGACAAATCACGTCTAATACTTCACTTAAAACCTAGACGTTAATCACAAGACAAAACGAAGCCGGGCGACCAAAAGGTCGCCCGGCGTCATGTCACAACTTGCCCACCCGAACCGGGTGGCAGGTGTTATTCCGAGGGAGGTTTGCGAGACTCACGCTTGCGGTCGGTTTCCTTCAGGTGACGCTTGCGAAGGCGAATGAAATTCGGGGTAACTTCCACCAGTTCACCGTCCTCGATGAACTCCATAGCCTGCTCCAGCGAGAATTTCACCGGCGGGGTCAGTATCAAAGCCTCATCCTTGCCGGCAGCGCGGATGTTATTCAACTGCTTACCCTTAAGAGGATTTACCACCAGGTCGTTATCACGACTGTGCAGACCCACAATCTGGCCCTCGTAAAGCTCGTCTCCAGGGGAGACAAACATCTTGCCCCGCTCCTGCAGCGCGAACAGCGCATAGGCCAGTGCCTTGCCCTGACCGTTTGACACCAGCACGCCATTGCTGCGGCTTGCGATGCCCCGATTCCTGACCGGACCATAGTGATCAAACACATGGTGCATCAGGCCGGTACCCGACGTCAGGGTCCGGAATTCGGTCTGGAAACCGATCAAGCCCCGGGAGGGGATCACGTAGTCAAGACGCACCCTGCCCTTGCCGTCGGGCATCATGTTCTCCAGGTCACCGCCTCGGGTGCCCAGTGCTTCCATGACTGCACCCTGGCCTGAATCTTCCATGTCCACGGTCAGCATCTCAAAGGGCTCCTGGCGCTCACCGTTTACTTCGCGGTAGACAACCTGGGGCCGGGAGACCGCTACTTCATAGCCTTCGCGACGCATGGTTTCCAGCAAGATAGCCAGGTGGAGTTCACCACGGCCGGAGACCGTGAAGCGCTCGGCGTTTTCGGTATCTTCTACTCGCAGGGCCACGTTATGCATGGCCTCACGCATCAGGCGCTCTCTCAACTGGCGACTGGTAACAAACTTGCCGTCCCTGCCCACAAACGGAGAGGTATTGGCTTCGAAGCCCATACTGATGGTCGGCTCATCCACCGTCAGCGCCGGCAGGGCCTCGGGATGGGCCTGATCGCAAAGCGTGTCAGAAATCTCCGGGTGAGCGATACCGGATATGGCAATAATGTCGCCTGCCTGGGCGGTATCAATTTCCACCCGATCCAGGCCCAGGAAGCCGAAAATCTGGCCGACTTTTTCGTTACGCCTGCGTCCGGCGCGATCGACAACGGTAATCGCCTGGTTGCGCTTGATCATGCCCCTGGCAATACGGCCTACACCGATGGCGCCCACATAGGACGAATAGGCCAGGGAACTGAGCTGCATCTGGAACGGACCATCCAGGTCCACCGGCGGGGGCGGACAATGCTTGATGATGGCATTGAACAAGATATCCATATTCGGCTGCATATCATCGGCGGAAATACCGGACTGGCCCATCAAGGCCGAGGTGTAAATGACCGGGAAATCCAGTTGTTCCTCGGTGGCGCCCAGGCGATCAAACAGGTCAAAGGTCTGGTCCAGCACCCAATGCGGCCTGGCGCCGTCCCGGTCTACCTTGTTAATCACAACAATGGGTTTCAGACCGTGAGAAAAGGCTTTCTGGGTCACGAAGCGAGTCTGGGGCATGGGGCCGTCAACCGCATCCACCAGCAACAACACCGAATCCACCATGGAGAGCACCCGCTCCACCTCACCACCGAAGTCGGCGTGTCCAGGGGTATCCACGATATTGATGCGATAGTCTTTCCAGCGAATCGCCGTATTCTTGGACAGGATGGTAATGCCGCGCTCACGCTCCAGGTCGCTGGAGTCCATGACTCGATCAGGCATGACCTTGCGCTCATCCATGGTGCCGGACTGACGAAGCAACTGGTCCACAAGCGTGGTCTTGCCATGGTCAACGTGGGCGATGATGGCGATATTACGTAAATTTTCAATCATGGAAACGGTTCCGAAAGGATATTTGAAGCGCGACCGAGGAGTTTCGGCGGCGCGGCATTGTAGCCGAAATCTGTGACGAATACCGGAATATAGGGAAAAGGCCTGTCCGGGTCACCTGAGCCAATGATACGCCCCGAAGACGGCAATCGGGGTATTCAATGACCCCGGCGCCATCCCTGCACGGTTCCGAAACAATTCCCCGGTCAATTAATCCCCGGTGTAAACACGGAATTAACCCTTACCGCCGGTCACCCACCCGCTTGTTCAAGCTCAAGCAACCTGGCCACCACCTGTTCCGCAAGCGTCTCGGGAGACTCCCCTGCACCATCCAGAACCATCTCAGGGTCATCCGGCGCCTGGTATTCCGAGCCAATCCCGGTGAAATTGGGCAATTCCCCTGCGCGCGCCTTCTTGTACAGCCCCTTGGGATCCCGCTGCTCACACACTTCCAGCGGCGTATTGACGTAAACCTCAACAAATTCACCTTCGGCCATCAACTCCCTGGCCATGCGCCGTTCGCTACGGAAGGGAGAAATGAAGGAAACCAGCACGATCATGCCCGCATCGGCAAACAGGCTGGATACCTCGGCGACCCGGCGGATGTTTTCCACCCTGTCAGTATCGGTAAAGCCGAGGTCCTTGTTCAGGCCATGCCGTACGTTGTCGCCATCCAGCAGGTAGGTGTGCTTGCCCATGGACAGCAACTTTTTCTCCACCAGGTTGGCAATCGTGGATTTGCCCGATCCAGACAGGCCGGTGAACCAGAGCACCCGGGCCTTCTGGCCGTTTTGCTCCTCGCGAGCCTGCTTATTCACCTCTACCGCCTGCCAATGCACGTTGGTGGCGCGACGCAGGGCAAAGTCGATCATGCCCGCGGCCACCGTGGCGTTGCTGAAGCGGTCCACCAGGATAAAACTGCCGGTGGCGTGATTCTCAACGTAAGGATCAAAGGACAGGGCCTTACTCAGGGATACATTACAGACCCCGACCTCGTTTAGCTCCAGGGTCTTGCCCGGCTCGTGCTCCAGGGTATTCACGTTAACCTTGTACTTCAGGTCACTGACCGTGGCCGGAACGCTGCTTGCTCCGGTTTTGAGCAGGTAGCTGCGTCCGGGTAGCAAAGGCTCCTCGTGCATCCATACCAGCCTGCACTCAAACTGATCGGCATGCACAGGCCTGGTGAGCGGGTCAGCGAGCAGATCCCCCCGGCTGATATCAATTTCATCCGAAAGGGTAAGCGTGACCGCCTCTCCTTCGTAGGCCACATCCAGGTCTCCGTCCATGGTGACAATGCGAGCCACGCGGCTGGCCTTGCCCGAAGAGGGAACGACTATCTCATCGCCTTGATGTATCTGACCCGATGCAATCGTCCCGGAAAACCCCCTGAAGTCCAGGCTCGGACGATTCACCCACTGTACCGGCATGCGAAATGGACTGCTTGTCCTGTCACTGTCTACCGAGATCGTCTCCAGATAGCTCATCAGGGTGGGCCCGGAATACCAGGTGGTTTTCTCGCTGTGAGTAATGATGTTGTCGCCCCTCAGGGCCGACAAGGGGATGCTTACGATGGGCCCGAATCCCAGCTCCCTTGCGAATGCTTCGTATTCTTCCCGGATGGTGTGAAACCTGCTGGCCGAATAATCCACCATGTCCATCTTGTTCACGGCCAGCACCACGTTGCGGATGCCAACAAGTGATACAAGAAAACTGTGACGCCGGGTCTGGGTCAACACCCCTTTTCGGGCATCCACGAGAATGATCGCCACATCCGCTGTGGACGCGCCGGTGACCATATTACGGGTGTACTGCTCGTGCCCCGGTGTATCGGCGACGATAAACTTGCGTTTGTCAGTGGAGAAATAACGGTATGCGACATCGATGGTTATGCCCTGCTCTCTTTCAGCCTGCAAACCATCAAGTAACAGGGCGTAATCGATATCATCACCCTGGGTGCCGACCTTCTTGCTGTCTGCTTCCAGCGAAGCCAGCTGATCCTCGAAGACCATCTTGGAATCCCAGAGCAATCGCCCAATCAAGGTGCTCTTTCCATCATCCACGCTGCCGCAGGTAATGAAACGCAGCATGCTCTTTTCTTCCTGGGTCTTCAGGTACGCCAGGATATCTTCTGCAATCAACTCTGACTGGTGCGACATAACTAAACCTTCGAAACCTCTTTCATTGGCGATGAAGCCACCCAAAGCTTCCCACCACTCATTTGGAAATGCTTCCAGGGAGCCCCTGGTCTGCTCTGGGCACAGTAGATTAGGTGCTCCCTAAAAATAGCCTTCCTGCTTCTTCTTTTCCATGGAACCGCTGGAATCATGATCGATCATTCGACCCTGGCGCTCCGAGGTACGGGTCAGCAGCATTTCCTGGATAATTTCCGGCAAGGTGGCCGCTGTGGATTCCACGGCTGCAGTTAACGGATAGCAACCCAGGGTTCGGAACCGCACTGACTTCATCTGCGGTGTCTCGCCCTCCTGCAATGGCATACGGTCATCATCCACCATGATCCATTGACCGTCCCGCTCAACTACCGGCCGTTCCCTGGCGTAATACAAGGGAACAATGGGGATTTCTTCCAGGTAGATGTACTGCCAGACATCCAGTTCCGTCCAGTTGGATATCGGGAAAGCCCTAATGCTCTCTCCCTTCTTCACCCTGGCGTTATAGAGATTCCACAGCTCGGGGCGCTGGCTCTTGGGGTCCCAGCGATGATGCTCATTACGAAAGGAGAAAATCCGCTCCTTGGCCCGGGATTTTTCCTCATCCCGACGAGCCCCGCCAAAGGCCGCGTCAAACTTGTACTTGTTCAGGGCTTGCTTGAGCGCTTCTGTCTTCATCACGTCCGTGTACATGGACGAACCATGGGTGAACGGATTGATTCCCTTATCAATACCTTCCTGGTTGCTGTGAACCAGCAACTTCATACCGCTTTCCGAGGCCATGCGGTTGCGGAATTCAATCATCTCCCTGAATTTCCAGGTCGTATCCACATGCAGCAAGGGGAAAGGCGGCGCCGAAGGGAAAAACGCCTTACGCGCCAGGTGCAGCATCACTGCAGAATCTTTACCCACCGAGTACAGCATCACCGGATTTTCGAACTCGGCGGCCACTTCTCTGATGATGTGTATGCTCTCCGCCTCAAGCTGACGAAGATGGGTCATATTCGGATGCATTAATGATCCTGCTTGGAAATCAAAGACGACATGTCGAAATTATACCCAACCCGGAGCCCAATCACCCCGATTCCGTTTACCAGCCCAATGCTGGCCAAAAAGGCGTAGTTCAACTGATTACTCATGCAAGAGCGGGCACAGCCTGGCTACCTGTCTTATCAGGATTTCTTTGGTGCCGAGTAACGCCAGCAATACAGGTAATAGGTTGACAGCGTCAGGATCAAGGCCAGCATGATCAGGCCCCGGGCTGCATGCCCCTGGGGGTGGAACATCTGGGATAGCCCGCCGCTGTCCAGCCAGGAGGCAACCTCCGGCGACAACCACCCTATCCACAGCAGGCAAAGGGTCACTACCATCATGATGTAGGGCAGCACATAACGCTCGTAAGCGCCCATCACGGCCATGGCACCGGCCAGGGCATAAAGCAACGCCCAGAGAAACTGACCCGGGCTCATGAGAGTCCATATCGCCAGCACAAACAGTAATGATGCAAATCCCAGGTTGATCGGCTTGTTCATCCGCGCCCCTTTCGAGTTTTCAGTCGGCTCGACACCGCCAAACAATACCTGTCGCACATGAATATAGAAAGGCCCCTCCCCCAATCCGGGGAAGAGGCCTTGCTCCAGACACAGATGTCAGATCACATATTCAACGTATGCTTACTCCACTCTGGCCCTTTTGCAGCCGGTTGCCAAAGCAGCCAGCGAAAGGGCAAGCAATACGAGAAGTGTGGGATCAAACCCTGCACCCGGGTTACTCACGCAACCACCACTACTACTGCTTGGACGATCAGTGATCGTAAAGCTGATAGAGGCAGAGTCGTTGGTCGCCACCGGATCCTTGGTGTCGCTACTCAGACTCAGGCTGCTGGATTTTGTACCGGTCGCGGTTGCCGTCAGCACTACCGAGAAAGTCGTGCTGTCTCCCGAGGCCAGGGATGCGCTCTCGCAACTGACAGATCCGGCAGCTGCTGTGCACCCGGTTCCCGAAACGAACGCCATACCAGTAGGTATGCTACCCGTTATCAGCAGGCTCTCGGCCGTGAGCGGACCCGCGTTGGTCGCGGTCAGACTCAGGGTCACATTGTCACCGGTATACATTGTGCTGCGATTGGCGCTACCTGACAGGGCAAGATCCGCAATGGCAATAGATGTCACCGCCGTGCTGACCACGTTATTCGCGTCATTCGCATCGTACTGGTCCTCCTGGACCTCACCGGTAATACTCAGATCACCTGCAATCATGGGCTCGAACACCACCTCGATATTCATGCTGCCCGCACCCGCGCCCAGGCCGGCAAACGTGCAACTCACGCTACCAGCGCCGGTGTTGCAGTTACCAGAGTCGGGAACTGCCGAGATCACATTGACCCCTGCCGGGAGAAGAACACCGAAGTGCATTCCGGATGCGAAGTCCTCACCATTATTGACAATGGTGTAGGTCACCGTGACCGGATTGGTTGCGTCAACTTCGGTTGCCGATGCGACCGCCGTCACCTCTACGTCGCTGATACCCATAACCCCTACTTTCGGTGAGGCAAGGTTATTGCCGGGCACCAAATCGGTGGTTACCGTCTGTATCGTCACTGGCAGGTCGTAGGTAACCGGCGGACCGGTATAAATGGTCTGACCGTTGGATGCGATATCCACCCACACGTCGGCGGCTGCCGCGATTGGCATATCGCCTATATCACAGGCTACAGATGCTCCTGCTACCGTGCATGCAGTGATCGCTCCACCCGCCAGGGCCCAATCCGCAGAAGTCACATTCAAGCCGGCAGGAACATTTGCCTGGAATCGCACTTGCTCCGCGATGGTGTTGGCAAAGTCATTGTGGACTTGAACAGTCATCCTGAATTGTTCGCCCTTGCGAACCTGGCTAGGCACAGAGGTGTTATTGATGTGCAAATCCGCACGCGGAATGAACAACTCAAATGCGCCGATATCGCAGTCAAAGCTCTGGTTAAGGTCACCATCATCGGACCGCAATGTTCCACGCTGGTCATTATTCGGACACAAGCTGGAACGACCCCCATCCACCGCCGCGCTCCCGGTTCCGTCAAGCACCGGAGGTAACGGCAATGCATGAGTCTCGGTATAGCCACCGTTAAATGCCAGGGCCTCGATCACCGGATCTACACCCACGACATCATCGATGCCCAAAGCACAGGAGGTGGAATCCTCAAGATTGCCACCGCGAGTGAGAAAGACTCCGGCACCACAGGTTTCTGTACCCGTGCATCCGCAGTTCTGATCCCTGGGATCCGCATCCGCTCCTGCCATCTTGTTGCCGGAGATCAGCGTATTGGCCAGGGTGAAACTGCCGCTACCGAAGGAGTTCAATCCACCGCCACCGCCGGCCGCATCCGTGGTCGCAACATTATCGGCCACGGTCACATTCACCAGGTTCATCTGACCATTGGTGGTGATACCACCACCCACGTCGGAGGCCAGGTTGCCACTGATCGTGGTGTTGGTGATATTGGTCGTAATCAACGCCCGGCTCGCGATTGCGCCACCGCCGATAGCGGTGTTGCCGTTAATAGCGCTGTTTACAATCGTGGTGGAATGGAATCCGGTATCGAAAATACCGCCGCCATTTTCACCATGATTTCCAATACCGGCCAATGCCACCAGGGTCGCATCTTCGATCCCAAGGTTTGATGTGGTCGCCGTATCAAACACTTTGCCGATAGTCGTATCCTGGATGAGCGTTTCCGTGTCCAGGTATATACCGCCACCATTACCGCCACTTAAACTGGAAGAAATAATGGACTGGCTAAGGGTTAACGGCGCTGCCACGTGCATACCACCGGCATCAGACTCGGATGAGTTTCCGGCGATCAGCAGGCGGGTAAATTCCACCGCCTCGATGCCACCGGTCTCTTCCTCCTCACCACCAACGGGCGGACCACCATCACCACCGGTATCACCGCCGCTCTTGCAGGTATTGCCAATGCCCGCGCCAGGGCCGATGGCAATGCCACCACCGAAGCGTTTGAGCACCCAATCGCCCTCAGAGGGAGGTGGTGGCGGACCTTCCACCGGGTCTTCTACCGGCGGGTTGCCGCAGTCGGGGATAAATTCAATTGATTCAACCCCTACCCAACCACCTGTCACAGCCAGATCGGAAATGCTGATCAGTGCGATCGTGGCGCCGACTGGCGCCTGTAAGTGGAAAATACGATCAGCGGTTGCGCCCTCGGCCCATCCGATCACGGTCAAACCGGGGCCTGCGCCCTGGATTGTCACGTCTTCGAGAATATCCAGGTCGCCTATGGAAGCATCCGGAGTACCGCCCACTACATAGGGATCGACCCCTGCATCTTCCAGCCAGATTTCATCGGGCCCATCACCAGACAGACTCAGTAGAATCGGGTTCGTCGGATCGTTGATGCCGGTCAAGTCAATAACATCGGCACCTACCAGGGCGTTTGCTTGCATCACGGCGGCTCTCAAGGTGCAGCCGCCACCTTCTACAGCGCAAAGTCCATCCTCCAGATTGTTATCTATGGCATCCGCCGTACTGTCTACGACAAAGGTCGCCGACAAGGCAGACGATGAAGCTCCCATTCCCAGGAGCAATGCCAGAACAGCCGCTGATACGGCACTGATGCCCCGGCCAAGTTTTGCAGATCCTACTGCCATGATTGACCTCCTGTCACCGCACTCATCCGTGTGCGGATCACTCGGCATCGGACTGGCTTTGCAACCGCCGACGCTCGTTCCCTCGAAAAACACGTGGCCCTGATAATCCGGGCCAACTACCCGATGGACTTTTCCCTCCACATGCAGGGAGCCAAAGCCCTGCCTTTATTGCTTCCAGAATCGTCTTAATCCCACCCATGTAATCGCCATCATCAACAATATTGGCAATACCGGATCGGCAGGTGACCGGTTATTTACTACACAGCCTCCTCCGCTACTGGTGTTTTCAACGGTGGGATCAGTCATTACATTCAGTGACACCTGATGGGCGTTATCCACTGCCACAGGGTCAGAGGTTTCACTGGTAACCTCGAAACTCACACTTTGCGCACCCGCATCCACAGCGGTCGCGTTGAAGCTGTATTGCTTCGATGTGCCAGCAGTCAAATTACTCATAGAGCAAGTCATGGTCTTGCCGGTCACCGGACAATCCGGTACCCCTGACATCTCCATGCCATCAGGTAAGGTGGCAGTTGCAACCACTTGCCGGGCAACCTGGGGCCCCCGATTGCTAATACTCATCTGAAGTTTCACCGAGGAACCCTTTGCGACACGGGCATCCTTGATGGACCCGGAGACGATAATGTCTGCGGTGGGCATTACTGGTATCGCCATGGCAAATACCGCATTGCTACCAGCCGAGAATTTCTCGGAAAAAATACTCGAAATCGTGTTGCCATCCGGGGAGGTCTTGATTTGCGCTTCGGATCGCGAATTGGTTCCGCGGCCCGGGACTACGGTAGTTTCAGAGAAGGTCGCCGCCTTGTCTGTGCTACGCCGATAATAAATCTCATAATCCACCGCACCGCCTATGTGCTCATACACGTTCTTCGCCGTTCCCCAAACCGCCACCAGGGTTCCCTTGGCCTGGCAATCACCGGGGTCGGTGGGATTGGCAGGGTCCGCACATCCCGGACCATTACCCGGCATACCCACCAGTCGCGGTTCACGCACGTCGATCGCGACGTTGTTTACCTCGGAAAGATTGAATGGCGCACCCCACGCCCCGGCAGCATCGTCATAATGCCGAATCCAGAAGTTGTAATTCGCCAGGTTGGTGGTCTGAGCCACGATGGTGTCAGGCGTATAGGTCCATCCCAGGTACAGGTCATCCCCCCTGAGCACTGCGCGGTGGGCTCTTGCACCTTCAAAGCCAAAGGTGCCGGTAGTATCAGAAAGATTAGCGCTGGTCGCTCCCGGAGTCTGGCTACTGATATTCAGTCCTGGCAGGTTCTGTAAGGCCAGGGTCTGGGGGTAATCCGACGTCTCGCAAGCCGAATCCACGGCCGGCACAAGCTGACCGAACCCCAAACCGCTAACCTCACTGTCGCTCTTGGAGGCAAATCCCATGCGTAACATGATGTCAGCCGGGCCTCCCTGGGCGATGGTGCCCTGGCGCCAAAAGACCGCAAGGCGCAGGCCCTTGGTCTTGCCAACACCTGTTTGGGTCACGACACGAACCCTGCGCGAGGATTCCATCGGATCACTGATCAGGCATCCGGCAGGGTTGTCGGCCTGGGCCTGGTTCCACGGGAAAGTATGCATTCGGACATACTTGCCTTCTTCCTCTCCCTGTCCGCCCTTGGTTTCTTCGTAGGCCACCACGGCAATCCGCTGGCCGCTACGCGCGCTGTCATCTACCAGGGATAAATTCGCCCGGGATGCGCCCGCTATTCCGCCTTCGAGTTGATCATTTTCAAGCTGCGCTCCGTACACATCCCGTACCACAACACGACTACCCGATGGCACCGTTGCGGTCATGTTATCGGTCAATCTCAAAGGCTCATTCCAGATGCCAAGTCCATCGGCTGAATCCGGGTCTGCCCAGGCTGGATTCGCAAATGCGTACCAGATATCTGTTCCCTTGCTGGTCTGGGCACCCGAGGCGCCGTCACCAGGACCTTCCGCCTCTCCCAGTGCCAGTCCAAGAGGGTCTTCCTGCCAGACGATAGCCCAGTGCCCGGATCCCAATCCCCGGTG
>Ga0208304_10001532_pt1 | contig 11028 bp, 7 predicted proteins | sample ColrivemetaGS713_FD_187603 | JGI IMG/M metagenome (GOLD analysis project Ga0208304, IMG submission 187603) | Estuarine microbial communities from the Columbia River estuary - Flood tide ETM metaG S.713 (SPAdes) (version 2) | ecosystem: Environmental > Aquatic > Marine > Intertidal zone > Estuary... | reverse complement strand
TGATATATCAAAAGAATACGACTACAATAAAGAATGGAGATGGATAATTAATGACTACATAACTCAATGTACCGCGGTTAAGCGAAAAGTTGTAAATAACCCAACTGGTTTGTTTAATATGGATTACATAGATCAGGTTGATTATTCTGGTGTGCATCGTTCAGGTTGGCAATATGTATATAATCATTTGCAATGTTTGCATAATTCAAATAGTGAATTATTATTAGATTTATATGTAGATAGAACGTTTCATTGGAATCGAGAAATTAACTCTATATTAAACATAATTCCATATAGGAAAAATTGGATTGGATTTATTCATCATACATTTGATACATCCTTCAGTAGTTATAATTGTAATACTTTGTTAGATTGTGAAGAATTTTTACAGTCATTATATACATGTAAAGGGTTGTTTGTTTTGTCTAGATATTTACAAACTCAATTAACAAAACGTTTACTAGAATTAGGTTTTGATGTAAAAGTTTTTACATTAGTTCATCCTACTGAAACAAACGTAAAACAATTTTCATATAAAAATTTTTTCAATAATGAAAATAAACGTCTTGTTCACATAGGTGGGTGGTTGAGAAATATATATTCATTTTATAACTTGAATATTCCAGAAAAAATTTTGTGCAAATATGGTTTTTTTTTAGGAAATAAAACGAAAATATTATATAAAACAAAAAGTGGTAAAATTACTAAAACTGCTTTAATTGGGAAAAATATGAATAATTATTATCCACAACAACATTTTTTAGAAAATATATATTCAGTTTTAAAAGAAAATGAAAAAAGACTAAGCCAAAATACAAACGCGAATACGTGTCAAAATATAAGTCAAAATACGTGTCAAAATATAAGTCAAAATATGTGTCAAAATACAAATGAGAATAATATAGAATTGTGTAATAATTGGAGCAAACATTTTTATGATGATATATGTAATAAGATAAAGAGTGTAGATTATATAGAGTATTTGGATAACGATAGTTATGATGTTTTAATGACTGAGAATATAATTTTTATAAATTTAGTTGATGCATCTGCTGTTAATACAGTTATAGAATGTATAGTAAGATCAACTCCTATTATAGTTAATAAACATCCTGCAGTAGTAGAATTGTTAGGTGAGAAATATCCATTGTATTTTAATAATGAGAGTACTCTGGATATAGAAATAAATAACTTATTATCAAATGATAAACTGATACGTAATGCTCATAATTATCTAAAAAGTATGGATAAGAATTTATTTTACATCAATACTTTTGTAAATGAGTTTCATAAAATTATAACAAAATTTTAAACTCTTAACGATGCGCGTTTAATTTTAAACTAGATAAATGTATAATATTTAATGTACATAATAAATATTTTTAAATAATAAATATTTATTTATATCATCACAAATTAATGATAAATTAATTTCTATGTAATTATTATAAAATGTCTTATAACGCAGATGCGCAAGTCTTTGAAACACAAATCGTTGTGACAAATACGACACAACCAGCTGGTGTAACAAGTGGATCTATCATTAACAAAGGTTCACTTAGTACATATGATACATATGTTACTGGTCATACAGTTATTAACAATGTTAAAATTACTCCTAATTTAAATGATATTGTATATGAACAACAGGCTACATTAAACAACAATCAAAATTCGTGGGCTGATATAACAGAATTCTACTTTGATGATTCAGTCTGTAATTCTTTTAAAGCATTAATTAACGTTACTGTTTCTGCAGGATCAGATAAATATGCTATTTGGGAATTAAATGGTTTGTATAAACCAACCGGGTGGGTTATTACATCTAGTTTTAGTGGTGACCTGACTGGAGTTCAATTCAGTATAGCCAATAAAGAAGGTGGTATTGGTCAAATTCAATATCAAAATTCTAACACTACAGGTACCACTTACATTAGATATAGAGCCAAGACAACAGCACCTCCTGGAAGTACACCATTGGGTGTATCAAGTGGTGTTATTAATAATACATCTGGACCATTTATAACAAATAATTTAGTATATGCGTCCAATTCAAATACCTTAGCAACAACTGATCTTTCTTATGTATCAAATGTTTTGACAGTTGGAGGTAGTTCTCGTTTTGTTGCTGAAAAATCAAGTTCCTTTGTAAACTTTTCTAACGGAGGTGCACTTACATCTATGGGAGATGCATCCGTCGCTAAAAATTTAATAATAGGACAGAAAATTGGTGTAGCAAATACATCACCCGCATTTAGTTTAGATGTTGCTGGTGATATTAACTTTACTGGTACTTTTTATAAAAACGGTAATGTGTATAGCGGTTCTGAAATTTGGGCCACAAATTCAAGTAGTGTATTCTATACAGCTGGTAATGTTGGTTTAGGTACATCATCTCCATCTCACCAATTAGATGTTGTTGGTGGTATTCGATCTAGTGCTGGTTTAACCACAACAACACTTGTTTCAACAAGTGTTACATCTGGAAGTGTATCGTCAACTAATTTAGTTGGAACAAATGCTACTATCGCATCTGGATTGTTTACTAATGCTAATGTAACAACAGGTACAGTTGGAACTTTGGTCAGTTCTAATGCTAACGTAACAACAGGTACAGTTGGAACTTTGGTCAGTTCTAATGCTAACGTAACAACAGGTACAGTTGGAACTTTGATAAGTACTAATGCTAATGTAACAACAGGTACAGTTGGAACTTTGGTAAGTTCTACAGGTACAGTTGGTACTTTGGTCAGTTCTAATGCTAATGTAACTACAGGTACAGTTGGAACTTTGGTCAGTTCTAATGCTAATGTAACTACAGGTACAGTTGGTACTTTGGTAAGTTCTAATGCTAACGTAACAACAGCTACAATTGGATCATTTGTAGCAGGATCTGGTACTATAGGTGGTCATTTAGTACCATCTACGAATATTGTACATGATTTGGGTTCTTCTAGTTTGAGATGGAGAGATTTATACTTGTCTGGTAATACAATCCATTTGGGTGAAAAACAATTAAGTTTAACAGGTGATGTTTTCCAAATGGAAAAAATATCTATAACAAGTAGTATTGATGCATCATCTATTACATCAGCTTCATTATTAGTTAGTGGTGGTGCTGGTATTAGTGGTAAGTTACGTGTGGGAGGAACATCTCATCTTACTAGTATTGAAGCCACATCTTCAACTATTACGAATATGATAAGTTCTACTGCTAGCGTAACAACTGGTACAGTTGGAACTTTGGTAAGTTCTAATGCAAATGTAAGTACAGGTACAGTTGGAACTTTATTGAATACAAATGCAGTCTCAACAAACATAAGTTCTGGTACATTGAACTTGAGTACTGGATTAACAAGTGCAAGTGCTCAGATTACAAATGTAGTAAGTACAACAATTAGCGCAGGTACATTAGTAGGTACAACCTTTACAGGTGCTAATATGAGTTTGTCTGGTGATTTAGTTATCGGTGGAACTTTGACAACTGTGAATATCACTACAACAAATGTAGTTGATACACATATTACATCTGGTAATATTAATGTTACATCATTAGCAACAATCCTTAATGCTAACGTAACAACTTTAACAACTGGTACTGCAAGAATTACAACAAGTTTAATGGCTTTAGGCAATTCAAACACGCTTGGTAATATATACACTACTAACAACGGATCAGTCGGTATTGGTACGACAAGTCCAGTTGCTCGTATGAATGTTATAGGTACTGCATCTGGTACAAATGGAACAGTATTAATTTCTGGAGGAGATGAATGGGGTCATGGTTTACACGTTGCGTCTGATGATTCATTTAAAAGACTAGGATTTAATAATAATGGAACAATAGGTAATATATTTGCATTTAACTACGCTACATTGACTTCACAAAATTTAATCTTACAATATCCAGGTGGAAATGTGGGTATTTGTACTACTAGTCCATTACATACACTTGATGTGAATGGTGGTTTACGTTCATCTAATTTTACTACAAGTAATGCTTTAATCACCACTTTAACAGCTGGATCTCTTAGAACATCAGATATTGCTCTTAGTGGTAATTTAGTAGCAACTGGTGATATTACTGCTTTTGGAAATATTTCTGATCGTCGTTTCAAGGAAAACATACAAGACATTACAGCCGATGTTGCTTTAGGTAAAGTAAAAAGTCTTCGTCCTGTGACATTTACCTGGAAATCAAATATTGCAAACACATCGAAAATAGGAACTGATGATGCTGGTTTTATAGCACAAGAAGTAGAAGAAGTAGTTGAATATGCTGTAGGTGAATTTTCAGATCTTGAATCAGGTGAAGTATACAAAAAGATCAATCACGAAAGAATTATTCCTTATTTGGTAGGTGCTATACAAAAATTAGAAGCTAAAATTACTGAATTAGAAGGTAAATTGTAAATTAACAGAAAAACTATAAAATTAGTGTAATTAATAAAAAATTACCATTTTATTAAAAAATAAATAAAATGGGTATTTATTGGGTTTTTTATCTTTGATAAAAAAAAATAATATTGTATTATAATTAAGTAGTAAAAATATGTCATCTAAAAAGATAATTGACATAGCAAATTCTTTAGAATTTATTAGAGATTATAATTTGAATGGCGTTACTGGTAGTAATTCTAGACTTAGCACTAGTGAAAATGGTGAATTATTTCTTTATTACAATAACAGTTCTTCTAATTCATCATCTGGTACAGTTGTATTGTATAACGGTGGTTTAAGTATCAATAATACATCACATGCAACAAGTGTAACTTCAGGTGGTTCTATGACAATTAGAGGTGGAGCAGCTATAGGTGGTGATTTATATATAGGATCTAATATATATGTTTCATCAAATATAAGTACCAACAATGTGATAGCTTCAGGTTTAACAGTTGGTAATATTAATTTTACAGGAAATTTATATCAAAACAGTAGTTTATATGTAAGTTCTCAATGGACATCTAATACAAATTCCAATATATTTTATACATCTGGAAATGTAGGAATAAACACAACACAACCACAATATAATCTTGATGTAAATGGAACAATGAGATCTAATGATATATTAAGCACTAATATAACCAGTGGTACTTTAACAGCAACAGGTTTGTCAGTTGGTAATATTAATTTTACAGGAAATTTATATCAAAATGGTGTTTTATATTCTGAATCTAATTCTGGTAATTGGAGTACTGACTCTATTAATATATTTTATACACGAGGTAATGTTGGTATAATAACCACGTCACCTAATAGTACACTGGATGTATTAGGTAATTTCAATGTTTCTGGAAGTACAAGTATGTCATCTATTTCTGCTATAAAAAGTGGAAATGTATTAGCGATACAAAATTTTACTACAGCTGGAAATTCATCGATTCAATTTATGGATAATACTAGTAGTAATCGGTTATATATTGGTTACGCGAATAATAGTAGTTCTTTAACAAATTTTGCAGGATCTGCATATGTATTAAGTGAAAATGCTACATCTATTAAAATTGCAGCTGGAAATAAAACATCACAACCAATTATTATTAATGCCAATGATAATTCCATTTCAGTTACAACTACAACAGAATCAACTGATATATATTCTGGATCATTAAAAGTAGCTGGTGGTGTCAGTATCGAAAAAAATTTATATGTTGGTGGATTATCATATTTATCTAATTTAAATGTTACCAATGTGACATACGGGAGTTTATCTATATCAGATTTAAATTTGGGTATGTCAAATATCTTTTCTAATGTTTTCGTAGCTTCTAATAATGTGGGGTCAGCTACGAATATTACTAATTTATTTTTTAGTAATTCCACTGTTAGATCATTTACTGTAACTTTGGCTGTAAGTGTAACAGCTACGACAAATCTTTATGAAACATTTATTCTTGAAGGAATTCAAAGATCTTCACAATGGGATATATATATAAACAGTTATGGTGATATAACTGGTGTTTTATTTAGTATTACTTCTTCTGGACAAATACAGTACACGTCACCCAACTTTTCAGGTTTCACAAATATGATTTTTAGTTATCAAGTTGTGCAAATAAATAAAACAGTTTCTGTAAATTATTCAGGATTGTCTACAAGTGGTACATTATTATCAGATTCTATACAAATATTAAGTACAGTTGATTCGAATTCTAGTACAAAAGGGTCTTTGTATATTGCAGGTGGTTGTACTATTGATAAAACATTATATTCAACAAATATATCGTCAGATTCTTTAATCACAACAACTGGTACAGTTGGAACTATAAGAATCACAACAAGTTTAATGGCTTTAGGAAATTCAAACACCATTGGTAATATAGTTACAACTGGTGGAAATGTGGGTTTTGGTACATTATACCCAGCTGGACCATTGCACGTATCTGGTACTACAAATAGAACATCATCTACTATCGGAGGAATTTATATGGGTACAATGAATGACAATTATGCTTTTATTCAACTTAATTCTACTACAGGTACACGGATTGATTTTTCAAATGTAGGAAGTAATTATCGAGGTAGAATTGTTTACGATAATAGTTTAGATTGTCTTGATATTCATACAAATGGAACAATAAGTTCCCGTTTAAATAGTATTGGTAATTTAACTGTAGTAGGTGATTTGACAGTATTCGGAAATATATCTGATGCGAGATTAAAACACAATGTACACACATTAGATTTGGATGAATCAATAGACATCGTTAATCGTTTAAGACCAGTGACTTTTACTTGGAATGATGATATTTCGAATACGTGTAAAAAGAATACAGATGATGTTGGATTTATAGCACAAGAAGTAGAAGATGTTATTAAATATGCTGTAGATGAATTTCAAGATATACAAACCGAAAAAATGTATAAAAAACTTAAACACGAAAGAATTATCCCTTATTTGGTAGGTGCTATACAAAAATTAGAAACTGATAATAAAATAAATACTGGACAATTAAAACAATTACAAGAACAATTACAACAAACAACAGAACAATTACAACAAACAACAGAACAATTACAACAAACAAGAGAACAATTACAACAAACAAGAGAACAATTTAGGATATCACTTTGAATTTAGGATACAACTTTTAATTTAACAATTTTTGAGTTTAAAAATAAAAAAACATTTTACATCAAAGGGTAAATAATAATGGAAAGAAAAGAAAAAATAAGAGTTCTATTTCGTGCTTGGTTTAATATACCTCATAGTTATAGTATGGTGAATTGTTTTCAGATTGTTCATTTGTACAAGAAATATAAAGATGTAATGGATATTTATATTCAGGAGATGCCTTATTTTCGTGAGGAATGGAATTCTGTAAAGAAATTAGTGTATAGTGAAGAATACAACGATATAATTCGTAATTTAAAACAATGGAATGGAGAAGAACTTGATTTAGTTTATAGTATTACATATCCGTATGATATAACTACTGTTACGATTAATGATAAGGTTATTCCTAAATGTGTATTTTATACTTCAGAATTTGCTACATTGGAACCTCATTATTTTAATCCAGCTTTAAATTTCAAGACAGATCAAGATATAAAAGATTATGTTATGCGTAATGATAAATTATATATGACGTCACCGAGTATTTGGTCATCTTTAGGTATGGTAAAATATGGTTTGGAAGATAATAAAAACAGGGTGATTACACACGGTGTAGATACAAAAGTGTTTAAGTATGATGTGTCTCGAAGAAAACGAGTTAGGGAATTTTATAAAGTAAAAGACTCTGATATATTAATGATAAATATTGGTTCCATGACAAAAAATAAGGGTATGTTATATATTTTACAGATTCTTAATGTTTTAGTAAATAGAATTGGTAGAAAAAATTATAAATTACTTTTAAAGGGAACTGGTGATTTGTATCAATCAAAGGTATTTTTAGAATTGTATTTTGATGAATTAAGACAAGCAAATGCTATTTCTCTTGATGAGATGAACGTTTTGTTAACGGATCATATTATTTTTACGGACAAAACTTTATCATGTGTAAAAATGAATGATTTGTATAATGCTGCAGATTTATATTTGTCTCCTTATTTGGCGGAAGGTTTTAATTTGGCACCATTAGAGGCTTTATCTTCTGGATTACCAGTTATGATTTCTAAAACGGGTAGTACTCACGAGTATACTAGGGATATTTATAAGAATGGTGGTAATGAACATGTTATTTATATTGAATCTGAAGTTTTAACTTTTGAAAATGGATATAAACAGAATAATATTGATTTTAGTAAATTGTTAAACTTGATATTGGAGAATGAAGAAAAAATTTGTGATTTGAAGAATAAGAGGGATAATGGAGGAGTAAATTCGTATAATACGATGAAACAATATATTGAAAAGGATTACAGTTGGGATCACGTATCAGACTTATTATTTGATTATTTTAACTGGATTGTGAAAAATTAAACGTGATAAATAATTTCTTGTATAATAATTTATAATAATTTCTTGTATAATTAATAAGAATGGATATAGTTATCTTATTATTATTAATTACGGGTATGGTATCTATTATAGTGTCTTGGTTAAAGTCGGATTTGAAGTGTCCACCTCCAAAAATTATATATAAATATATACCTAAACATACATTAGATGTACAATTTGGAGATGAAAATGTTCCTAGTGAAATATATAAAGATATGTTTACAAAAAGTAGTCCGTGGATTGGTGGATATGGATTAGGTAACAAATCTTTTAGATCGGATACAAAGAAATAAATTTTGATAAACAAGTGTGTAAAAAAAATATTTATAAAATGTGTATATTTTATAAATGAGTGTGCTTATGTATAATAATGTGGATATTAAAAAGATCAAATTTAGTGATAGACCATATAAGAAAATAAAAAAAATAAAATTAGGAGATGATGTAGTAGTTAAATCGATATATTATATTGATATTGATTATGACAATCGACCACTTTACGTTCAAATGCCATCTTGTAAATTTAAATCTATTAATGAAGATGACAATATGATTACATTTATAATAGATAAGATTGTGTATAGGGATTTTATAAGGAGATTGGAAAATTTTGTTGTACAAAATGTCTATGAGAATTCTGAAACGTGGTTTAGTGGTAAGGTTTTTACAATGAGTAAAATTATTAAATGTTTTGTGTCTTCAGTTGATATTATTGATGATGATAATTGTGAGTTTACAATGTCTTTTAGTAAATATTTAAAAATATATGATCAGTTCAAGACTAATATTGCACTTGAAGATATAAATACAAATGATCCTTTAGAAGTTATTTCTATAATAAATATAAGGAATTTGCAATTTATAGATAATATGTTTACTTGTAATATATTATTAGAACAAATGAAGGTACATAAAGATACAAGAATTGTTGGATATTCTATTATGGAAAGTGAACCTTCGTTTAGTATTAGTATTCAAGGTGATGAATCAAGTGATAGTTTATTAATGGATGAATATTATTCTGGTAAAATATAATTTTATTTAATATAATATATAAGTAAAAATGAGGTTTAGTTTTAATAATTTAATGAATATTCTATACAAGGTAAATTGTACTATAAAAATACAACGTTGGTGGAGGAGAACTATGAGAAATAAATTACAAAGGGAATTACAAAGGAATCAAATAATAGATATGGTTATTAGATAATTTTATTTTGATTAATATGGAATTTTTTTTTCGCTTTTAAATATATTAATGTTTGAAGAAGAATTAAAAATTTTATTAGAAAAATCTTGGACTGATGAAGAGCGTGGGTTAATTGTTCGTTTAACTGATAATGTATTATATTATAAGAAATTAATTCCAAAGAGTTTAAAACAAGACATTTTAGATGCTCTAAAAATGTGTAATTCTTTAAAAATAGAATTAGATGTATATAGAAATAAAAGTGAATGCAAATGTGAAAATAAATGCGAATGCAAATGTGAAAATAAAAGTGAATGTGAAAATAAAAGTGAATGCGAATGCAAATGTGAAAATAAAAGTGAATGCGAATGCAAATGTGAAAATAAAAGTGAATGCGAAAATAAAAGTGAATAAAGTATCACCGAAATAAACGCAATATCGTGTTTATTTTCTCAATAAATATTTTTTTAAAATATCAAACGCAATATTGCGTTTATTTTTTTCTTTATTAATTGTATAAATGACAAGTGTTTATACAAATTTATATTTTAATCAACCATTAGTGGTTTTAGACACGACTAGCTCTAGCCAAACAAGTGCTTCTCTCTTCTTATACGGTGGATTTACATCATTAGGTGCTTCTACATTTGGAGGAATTTCAACATATACAAATACTACACAAAGTACATCAACAAGTGATGGTGCAATTATTATGTCTGGTGGTATTGGAATTCAGAAAAATGCAAATGTTGGTGGAAATGTGGTTATATCAGGAAGTCTTACAGCTGGATCATTTTTTACAGCAAATATTCAAACAACTAGTATTACAGCAACTAATATGTTATCTACAAATATAACTTCTGGATATTTATCCGTCGGTACCAGTACTATAGCAAATTTACTAAATACTCACTTAACATCTGGACATATCAATGCAACTGATATGACAATTTCAAGTTTGTTAGCATCATCTCAAATATCAACTGGTGCTTTATACTCGTCATTAGCAACAATTACCAATTTAGTTGCTACAAATATGACATCCGGATCTTTTGCCGTAGAACATTTTATTGCAACTAATATCACAGCAGGTATTATTAATGCAAACACAAGAATTAGTAGTGCTAGCGTATACGCTCCTTTGGCTACCATTAGCAACGTTGTTGCTACTGACATCAGTTCTGGAACTTTGAACGTAAACAATGTCACTGCCGCTAATGTTTTCGCTACCACACAAGTTAGCTCTGCTAGCGTGTACGCACCTTTAGCAACTATTAGCAACGTCGTCGCCACTGCTACAAGCACTGGATCCCTTAACGTCACTAACGTCACTGCTGCCAATGTCTTTGCTACCACACAAGTTAGTAGTGCTAGTGTATACGCTCCTTTG
>Ga0208304_10001513_pt1 | contig 11093 bp, 10 predicted proteins | sample ColrivemetaGS713_FD_187603 | JGI IMG/M metagenome (GOLD analysis project Ga0208304, IMG submission 187603) | Estuarine microbial communities from the Columbia River estuary - Flood tide ETM metaG S.713 (SPAdes) (version 2) | ecosystem: Environmental > Aquatic > Marine > Intertidal zone >... | reverse complement strand
ATCGTTCTGGATAAACCCCTGAAACCCTTCCCGAACACCCGTGCCGCCTGCGCGGTTCGAAATGATGTCGCTGACCAGCCACGCAGCATTGCGCAGCGCGAAATCCCGCGCACCGAACCCTTCGCCGCGTCTGGGCGCGGCCTCCATCCGGTAGCTTGCGAAAAAGGCGTCGGTGTCTGCGGATTTTACCCGATCGTCCCAGAATGCGCGGGTAAAGATATCGTTCATCTGGTCAAAGGGTTCAAACCCCTCGACCACGTCGAATCCGGCATCGCGATCGGTGTGATCGGGGCTGGCAGAATGTATTGTCACGCTTCCAACTCGGCATCCCAATACAGGAAATCAACCCAGCTTTCGTGCAGATAACCGGGGGGGAACTTGCGCCCCATGTTCATCATTTCCTCGGGTCCGGGTTGGCGGGGTTGCCGTCGGAGCGATAGGCCCGATTGGCGCAGCGATTTGCTGCCCTTGCGCAGGTTACAGGGGCTACACGCCGCCACCACATTTTCCCAAGACGTCCGCCCGCCCCGTGACCGCGGGATCACATGGTCAAAGGTCAGATCCCCCCGCGCCCCGCAATACTGGCAGCAGAATTCGTCCCGCAGAAATAAATTAAAGCGCGTGAAGGCCACGCGCTTTTGAGGTTTCACATAATCCCGCAGAACAACGACCGAAGGGATCCTGATTGTGGTCGAGGGGCTATGCACCACCTCGTCATATTCGGCAACGATATCGACCCGATCCAGCCAGACCGCCTTGACCGCCTCTTGCCAAGGCCAAAGCGAGAGCGGGTAATAGGAAAGTGGCCTAAAGTCCGCGTTCAGCACAAGCGCGGGGTGACTTCGCAGCCCCGTCGGGTTGTGCACAAAATGAGTCCTAAAATCGCCGTCCATGGTTCGAGTCCACCCGTCCCCTGTCTGCCTGTTCCGGCACCAGAGCGGGAGCCCCGCTCCTGCCATTCACCTTGACTATATCTGGCGTTTTTCACCTGACAAGCCCTACATCCTGTTCTTTGGATGCAGGGCCGTGTCTAGAACGCCAAAGTCACAAAGTTATGACGACAGGTTCGGACACTAATTACTGGTAACCCAAGCGGTCCGCCATAAAGGCCAGCGCCACTTCGAACCCGTCATTGGCGATCCCGTGACCGGTGCCACGCATGATGTGGGCATAAACCTCTTCGAATCCCGCTTTTTGCAGGGCTTCGGCCGCCTGCGGCAGCGATTGGACCGAAACGACCTCGTCGGCGTCGCCGTGCACCAGCAGCACCGGCGGTCTGCTTGTCACCTCATCCTCGAGCGTTTCGGGCTGCAAAAGCCGCCCAGAAAAGGCGACGATCCCCGCAACCGGGTCTTCGCGGCGGGGGGCGACATGCAGCGACATCATGGTGCCTTGGGAAAAGCCAAACAGGATCACCTGTTCTGGCAAAAGGTCTTCGTCGACCATAACCCCGTCAAGAAATGCGTTCAGATCATCGGTGGCGCGGCGCAGCCCGTCTTCGGCCTCTTCTTCGGAACTGCCATCGATCCAAGGGATCGGGAACCACTGAAATCCGAAAGGCGCGCCGGGGATGCGTTCTGGTGCGTCGGGGGCGATGAACAGCGTATCGGGCAAATGTTCGCCAAGCGGATCAGCCAGCCCCAACAGGTCTTCGCCATTGGCACCATAGCCGTGCAAAAACACCACTGCCGACCGGATTTCGCCTGATACCGGTTCCCGCCGTTTTGATCTAAGTGCCCGTGTCATCTGATGCCCTCTCTTGATTTCATGATCCGGTAGTAGGCCCACAAAAGCCGCGCGGCAACCGATCTCCATGGGGCCCAAGCCTCGGCCATGGTCCTCAGTTGCTTTTCCGTCGGGCGTTCGGGTAGGTCGAATAGCCCCCGCGCGGCCTCTTGCAGCGCCAGATCGCCGGGGGCAAAGACATCTGCACGCCCGAGCGCGAACATGGCATAGATTTCCGCCGTCCAAGGCCCGATCCCCGGAACCGCGACAAGTGTCTTGATGACTGCATCGGTCGGGGTTTGCCGCAGGGCATCATAATCGATGCGGGCGGCGGCAAGCGCCTTGGCATAGCGCGCCTTTTGCCGTGACAGGCCAAGCGCGCGCAGCGCATCCTCGTCTGCCTGATCAATCGCGGCTTCTGCTGTCATGCCCGCCGATTCCAGTCGCCCCCAAATCGCATTGGCCGATGCGATGGACACCTGTTGCCCAACGATTGCATGAAACAGGCGGTCAAATCCGTCTGTCGTCCGTCGCAGCGGTAAGGGTTGGCAAAGGGCAAAGGCATTCGCGAATTGTGGATGCCGCGCCGATAGCCATTCTGCCCCTTCGACAACGCAGGCGTCGGTTTCGATAATGCGTCCGATCATAGCCGCGTGATCCATTCCATCGCTTGACCGATGTCCTGCACCATCGGCGCATCGGGCGCCGCAGAACGGCGGAGGAGGATGACAGGAATACCAAGATCCCGCGCCGCATCCAACTTGGCCCGCGCCCCTGATCCACCGGCATCCTTGGTGACAACGACATCGACCTTTTCGCGGATAAACAGGGCAACCTCGGACGCGTAATCAAAAGGCCCGCGGTCAACGATCCAGTTGATATTTTGAATGGGACCCGCACCTTGTGGCGGATCAACAACCCGCACCAAGACCCGCCGAGCGGTTAGCCCATAGAATTCCGGCAGGCTTTGCCGCCCTGTCGCCAGAAAAACCGTGGCGGTCGGGGGGACCAGCGCCGCAGCCTCTGCCGCCCGCTCGACCCAGGTCCAGTTGTCCTTGTCGCCTTGCACCCAGCCGGGGCGTTCAAACCGCAGATAGGGCAGCCCGATCTTGCTACACAAATCCGCGGTCCGGTCCGTGATCTTTTGGGCAAAAGGATGGGTTGCATCCACCACAGCGCGGATTCCGTTGTCGCGCAGATAGGCCAGAAAACCATCCGCTCCGCCAAAGCCACCAACGCGCAGGGGAACGGGGTAAGGACGGGGGTCGGCAGTCGCACCTGCAAGCGATGCAATCACCGGCACGCCCTTTTTGGCGCATAGCTCCGCTAGCGCGCGGCCCTCTGTCGTTCCGGCGAGGATGAGGATCACACCCCTGCCCTCGCCAGAATGGTTCCTTTGCGGTCAATGACCACGACATCCGCCCGGATACCGCTGTCGCCCAGCATCTTTTCAAGCGCTACCAATGCACGGGTCGCGACCTCGGTCGCAAAGGGCTGGCCCAGTTTCTCATAGACCTCCAGCGCGGTATTTGCGGTGGCAACCCACGGGTCAGACAGCCAATCGGCCCAAAGGTCGAAATCCACCTGCGACCGACCCGAATGCAGGTCGACGGCCCCTTGGGCGAGTTTTGCGATTTTGCCGATCCCGCCGCCGATGGTCAGTCGATCAACCGGATGACGCCGCAGGTATTTGACCAAACCGCCAACGAAATCCCCCATATCCAGCATCGCGCCATCGGGCAGACCATAGAGCGACTGGACGACCTTTTCCGAAGTAGCTCCCGTGCAGCCCGACACATGGGTCAGCCCCTCGGCCCGGGCGACGTCGATGCCACGGTGGATCGAGGCGATCCAAGCCGCACAGGAAAACGGGCGCACGATGCCGGTGGTGCCAAGGATCGACAGGCCGCCGACGATCCCCAACCGTGGGTTCCACGTTTTTAGCGCCAGTTCGGCGCCATTATCGACCGATACTGTGATCGCGATATCGGGGGTTTTGCCATAATCCGATGCGACTTCGGCCACGACCTCGTCCATCATTGCACGAGGCACCGGATTGATGGCAGGTTCGCCCACCCCGATGGGAAGGCCCGGCTTGGTAACCGTGCCGACACCATGACCTGCGGCAAAGGTCACGCCTCCAGCCGAGGCCGCAACACGCACGCGGATCATGGCGCCATGGGTCACATCCGGATCGTCGCCTGCGTCTTTGACAATCGCGGCCTCTGCCCAACCCGGGCCAAGCGCGGTTTCAGCCAGATCAAAGGTCGGGGTTTCGCCCTTGGGCAGGGTGATCGTGACTTTTTCGGGGATGCTTCCGCCCCAAAGCCCGATTAATGCCGCCTTGGTGGCTGCGGTCGCGCAGGCGCCTGTGGTCCAGCCACGGCGCAGAGGTTTTGCAGACTCGGTCATCGGGGCGACCTTAGCGGGTCGAACGAATGCCGCCAATCCGCATCCTGCTGTCGTTTGCAACCTTTCCTTGGTCCGCAGTTGTCCGCATAAAAGGGCATGACCGACTCATTCCTCTCTTCCGATTTTGCGTGGCCCACCCTCGAACGAGGCTGGGTCTGGCTCTGTGGTGCCGGTCCCGGCGATCCGGGACTGTTGACGCTGCACGCGCTGAACGCACTGCGGCAGGCGGATGTGGTGATCTACGACGCGTTGGTCGAAGAACGAATTCTTGATTGGGCACCGCAAGCCGAAAAAATCTATGCCGGCAAACGCGGCGGCAAACCTTCGGCCAAGCAAAGGGATATTTCGCTGACGCTCGTGGATTACGCGCGCAAAGGCAAACGCGTCCTGCGCCTGAAAGGTGGCGATCCCTTTGTTTTCGGTCGCGGCGGAGAAGAGGCACAGACCCTTGTCCAGCATGGCATTCCGGTGCGGATCATTCCCGGCATTTCGGCAGGCATCGGCGGGTTGGCCTATGCGGGCATCCCTGTCACCCATCGCGATGTGAACCAATCGGTCACCTTTATTACTGGCCATGACCAGTCCGGCGAAACCCCATCGACCCTGAACTGGGAGGCCATCAGTCAGGCCAGTCAGGTTCTGGTGATCTATATGGGCATGAAACATGTGGGCCAGATCGTCGATAGCCTGACCCGCGCGGGCCGGCCGCTGTCCGAACCGGTCGCCGTGGTTTGCAATGCGACCACTGCCAACCAACAGGTTCTGGAAACCACACTGGGCGGGATCGAGACCGACCTTGCAGCATCGGGTCTGGAACCGCCTGCGATCATCTGTGTCGGGCGAAATGTGTTGATGCGGCAGGTGCTGGACTGGCAATCGATGATGTCGGGACAAGCCCCGCGCAACCTCGACCCCTTGGGTCGGGGGCGGCCCGCCGAAAGCGCATGAACGGTTTTATCATCGCGGCCCCATCCTCGGGTTCGGGGAAAACAACGCTGACTTTGGGCATTTTGCGGGCTTTGGCGCGACGCGGTGATAATGTACGCGGTGCCAAATCCGGCCCAGACTACATCGACCCGAGGTTCCACGAAGCGGCCTGCGGGCGGCCCTGCCCCAATCTGGATGCATGGGCCATGGCCCCCGACCGGATCAGGGCCTTAGCCGCGGGCGACGGAACCCTGATCGTCGAAGGGGCTATGGGTCTGTTCGACGGCGCGCCCCCTGACAACAAAGGTGCGACAGCCGATCTTTCCCGCATCTTGGGCATTCCAGTCGTGCTGGTCGTCGATGCCGCACGGCTGGCGGGGTCGGTCGCCCCAATCGTCGCCGGGTTTCGGGACTTTGCGCCGGATGTTCCGGTGGTCGGCGTCATATTGAACAATGTCGGATCGGACCGGCACGAAGCCATGTTGCGGCGTGCCTTGGCCCAAATCGATTGCCCAGTCTTGGGCGCGATGCGGCGGGACGCGGCGCTGGTTCAGCCGTCGCGTCATCTGGGGCTGGTGCAGGCGGGCGAACGGACCGACCTTGACCAGTTTCTAGAAACTGCTGCCGATCGCGTGGCGCAGAGCATCGATCTGAACGCTTTGATAGACCTTGCGCGCCCGCTTGTCGCAGGGTCCGCCGCCCGTATTGAACCCCCCGCCCAAAGGATCGCCATCGCGCAGGATGCCGCCTTTGCCTTTGCCTATCCGCATCTGATCGCGGACTGGCGGGCGCACGGCGCGGAAATCGCGTTCTTTTCGCCCTTGGCAGATGAGGCGGCACCGGAGGCAGACATGATCTATCTGCCGGGCGGCTATCCAGAGCTATATGCTGGGAAACTGGCGGCAGCGACGCGGTTTATGCAAAGCCTTCGCAACGCCGCACAAGGCACTGTAATTTATGGTGAATGTGGCGGCTATATGACCCTTGGAAAAGTCTTGATTGACGCCGACGGGGTGCCGCACGAAATGGCGGGTTTGCTGGGGCTTGAAACCTCTTTTGCCAAGCGCAGGCTGCATTTGGGGTATCGCAATCTGACGGCTACGACCGGCCCCTTTGCAGGGAGCTGGACCGCGCATGAATTCCACTATGCCACCACGATTTCGGCTGTCGGAACCCCGATGTTTTCTGCGACCGATGCCGAAGGCACCCGCCTTGCGCCCATGGGGTTGATCGATGGTCGGGTTTCCGGGTCGTTCGGACATATTATAGATCGTGCATAAGTCGGACTTGCGCCGCCCAAAAAACAGGCCTACCGATTGCGGCCATGACCCAAGATATCCTTACCGATGATCGCCGCGCCAAGCGCAATGTAGCCGTCCTTGTCGCCGCGCAGGCGATCCTTGGGGCGCAGATGCCAATGATCTTTACGATTGGCGGATTGGCGGGCGGTATGCTCGCGCCCAACCCCTGCCTTGCGACGTTGCCCATTTCACTGATCGTGTTCGGGTCTATGACCACCGCACCCTGGCTGTCGCCGCTGATGCAAAGACGCGGGCGGCGGTTCGGTTTTGTTTTGGGAACGCTTGCCGCAGCGGTCGGGGCAACGATTGCGGCGCTTGGGCTTTATACGGGCTCCTTCCTGACCTTGCTAATCGGGTCCTATCTGACCGGCATCTACATGTCGGCGCAGGGGTTCTACCGTTTTGCCGCGACCGATATGGCCAGCGACAGCTTCAAACCCAAGGCGATTTCCTTCGTGATGGCGGGCGGTCTGCTGTCCGCGATTTTCGGACCACAGCTGAACAAGCTGGTGCAGGATGCCTATGTCGTTCCTTTCCTCGGGTCGTATATGGCGATTGTCGCGCTGAATGCCGTTGGCGTTTTGCTGTTCTTCTGGCTCGACCTGCCCAAGGGTACGCGCGGCACAACGGTTTCGACCAACGCCCCCAGCGCGCGGACCAAAGGCCAATTGCTGCGCGATCCCAATATCATCGTGGCGATGATCGTAGCGATGGTGTCTTATGCCCTGATGAACCTCGTCATGACCTCGACCCCCTTGGCGGTCGTTGGATGTGGCTATGAAAAGAACAACGCAGCCGATATCGTCAGCGCCCACGTTCTGGCCATGTATATCCCGTCGTTCTTTACCGGTCATCTGATCGCCCGTTTCGGCACCAAACCGATTATGAGCCTCGGGCTCTTGATCCTTGCAGGCGCGGGTGCCGCTGCATTGGGCGGTGTCCATTTAACCGAAAGCGGGATGCCGTCGCTGTTCAGTTTCTACGCGGCCCTGATCCTTTTGGGCGTTGGCTGGAACTTCGGCTTTATCGGCGCCACCAATATGCTTGCGACCCACCACGCGCCGCATGAACGCGGTGTCGTGCAGGGGCTGAACGATATGGTGGTCTTTGGCTGCGTCACCCTCGCCAGCCTCGCCTCGGGCGGGTTGATGAACTGCTCGGGTGGGTCCCCGATCGAAGGCTGGACGGCTGTGAACCTTGCCATGGCGCCGTTCCTCGCGCTGGCAGGTGGTGCGCTGATCTGGCTGGTGATGCGCCCGAAAGACGCCTGATCGCTACCAGCCCCCACCCCATGCTTTGCGCATAAGCGTCCATTTCCGGCGGAATTCAGAGGTGGTGAGCCGCCCCTGTGGCACCCGTTCGGGTTCCTTGTGCGCCAGTTTTAGAAGGTCGCGGGCCTGCCAACCGGACCGAAGTGCCGCATTCGCTGCGCCAAAATCACGGCCCCGCTGTCGGTCGAGCATGCGCAGGCCATAGTCTGCCAGATTGCGGATCTCGGCGAGGGTCGCATGGGCAAGCGGTTTGCGCCCCAAACCTTCCAAGGCAGGCACAGCAACCAGCCAATTGGCAATGGCACCCGCGATTGCCGCCTCGCGCAGGTCGGTTTCATCCTCGGGCCGCGCGCCCAGCGATAGCGCGGCCAAAACAGCAAGCGACCCCGCACCGCGGTCGATATGGGCGATCACCTCTTCTTCGGAAGTGAAATCAGACCCGTCTATATCCCATTCCCGCGCTGTGATCAGGGTCGAGAATACCGAAACCGGCAGGGCATGGTCGCGGATGACTTGGGCCAAGGGGCCCGTGACCTCATGCGCGCGGGGCGGGTCGCCTTGGGCGATTTCCGCAATCGCATCGCGCCACCACTGTAGGCGCATCCGCGCGATCAGCGGTTCCTTGGTCACCCAAGGGGCGCGCGCGACTTCGAGGTTGAAGGCATAAAGCGGGAATAGCACCGCGCGGGCGGCCACAGGGGCGGACATGACCGCAAGAAACCGGTCGGGATCGCCGCGTTCAACCAGCCCCGCGCAGGCCTCTAGCGTCACGATGGCGCCCCGTCGCGGACGAGTTTCCAGTTGATTGCATCAATCAGCGCGTCAAACGAGGCCTCGACGATATTCGCCGACACGCCCACGGTCGCCCAACGACGGCCCTGCCCGTCTTCGCTGTCGATAATGACGCGAGTCACCGCCTCGGTCCCGCCGTTGGTGATGCGGACCTTGAAATCGACCAGTTTCATATCGGCGATAAAGTCCTGATAGATGCCGAGATCCTGCGCGAGCGCGTGGCTGAGCGCGTTAACCGGCCCTGCATCCTGCGCCTCGTCGCCGTGGTCGTTTTCGTAGAACGATGTGATCTTTTGCCCGCCGATCCAGACGGTCACCACAGCCTCGGACACCGACACCACTTCGCCTTTGGCGTTGCGGCGGCGTTCGGTGATGACGCGATAGCGTTCGACCTCAAAGAAATGCGGCATCAGGCCCAGTTCGTTGCGGGCCAGCAATTCGAAGGACGCCTGCGCGGTGTCATAGGAATAGCCCCGCGCCTCCATCTCTTTGATCTTGTCGAGGATGCGCGGCAGCGCCGGTTTGTCCGCTTCGGTGATTTCCAGACCGGCCTGCATCAGCCGTTCGCGCAGGTTCGACTGGCCCGCCTGATTGGACATCGGCACAATGCGGCTGTTCCCCACGACCGTTGGATCGACATGTTCATAGGTCGACGGGTCCTTGGCGATGGCGCTGGCATGTAGCCCCGCCTTATGCGCAAAGGCCGAGGCACCGACATAAGGCGCCTGTTTCGACGGCACGCGGTTCAGCACATCGTCGAGCATCCGGCTGACCTTGCGCAGCCCTTTCAGCGTCTCCGGCGTGATGCCGGTGTCATAGGCGCTGGCATAGGGTTCTTTGAGCAGCAGCGTCGGGATGATCGTCGTCAGGTTCGCATTGCCGCAGCGTTCGCCCAGCCCGTTCAGCGTGCCTTGGATCTGCCGCGCGCCGGCATCGACCGCCGCGAGAGAGTTGGCGACCGCGTGGCCGGTATCGTCGTGACAATGGATGCCCAGATGATCGCCGGGGATACCCGCCTCAATCACCGCGCGGGTGATCTCACGCACTTCCTCGGGCAGCGTGCCGCCATTGGTATCGCAAAGCACGATCCAGCGCGCCCCGGCCTGATAGGCGGCCTGCACGGCCTGCAACGCATAGGTCGGGTTGGCCTTGTAGCCGTCAAAGAAATGTTCGGCGTCAAACAGCGCCTCGCGCCCTTCGGCGGTCACATGGGCGAAAGAGGCCGCGATATTTTCAAGGTTTTCTTCCAGCGTGATCCCAAGTGCGGTGGTGACGTGGAAATCATGCGTCTTGCCCACCAGACAGACCGCCGGAGTGCGCGCGTTCATCACGGCGGCCAGAACATCATCATTCCCTGCAGAACGCCCAGACCGTTTGGTCATCCCAAAGGCAGTCAGGGTCGCGCGGGTTTGGGGGGCCGCGTTAAAGAAATCGCTGTCGGTCGGGTTCGCCCCCGGCCAGCCGCCTTCGATGTAATCAATGCCAAGCCCGTCCAGCGCCAAGGCGATCCGCTGCTTTTCCGCGGTCGAGAATTGCACCCCTTGGGTCTGCTGCCCGTCGCGTAGCGTGGTGTCGAAAAGGTAAAGGCGTTCTTTGGTCATCGGTTCGATCCCGAAAATGAGCATTGGTTTGGATTCGACTGCGGGATGCCTGCATCCCGCTTCGCCCCCGACCCGCCCCCCAGGGCGGGGGCGAAACCGCCCCCACCCTCGGGCCGGGGGCTTTGCTGTGTTAGGAGGTAGGTCATTTCAGGGCCTCCAGCTTGGTGGGGTCAAATCCAGCAGCAGGTGCGAGTTCTACGCCTGTCTTGGACATGCGCACCTCGACCCCCGCTTCGGTCAACGCAGTCTTAAACGCGTCTAAGGCGGAAAAATCTTTGGTTTCCATGGCTTTGGCACGAAGATCCAACAGCCGATCTGCCAGCCAACCCAAGTCCGCCCCCTTGGCCCAATCAGGAACACCCTTGTCCAGAAATCCAAGGAACCTCAGCGACGCGCGGAGTGAAACAACATCGTCGGATTTTGAAAGAACGTGCAGTTCGGTAATCGCCGACGCAGTATTCAGGTCATCTGAAATTGCGGCGACGACACCGGGATGTGGGTCGCTGTTATCGAGCGCCCGTTCTGCCTGGGCATACCACTTGCGCAGCGTCGCCTCCGCCTCCTGCCGCTTCTTCTCGGTCCAGTCCATCGGCTTGCCGTAATGCGTGGACAGCATCACAAAGCGGATCACCTCGCCCGGCACGCCTTTGTCCAGCAAATCGCGGACGGTAAAGAAATTGCCCAAGGACTTGGACATCTTCTTGCCCTCGACCTGCAGCATTTCGTTATGCATCCAGACACGGGCGAAGTCACCATGGGGGTGGGCGCATTTCGACTGGGCAATCTCGTTTTCGTGGTGCGGGAATTGCAGGTCGTTGCCGCCGCCGTGGATGTCAAAACTTTCGCCCAAGAGTTCATAGGACATGGCAGAGCATTCGATATGCCAGCCGGGGCGGCCACGGCCCCAAGGGCTGTCCCATCCCGGAGTTTCATCATCCGAAGGCTTCCACAGGACAAAATCCATCGGGTCCTCTTTGAACGGCGCCACCTCGACCCGCGCGCCCGCGATCATGTCATCGACCGACCGTCCCGACAGCGCGCCATAGTCGGCATAGGACCGGACG
>Ga0208304_10001491_pt1 | contig 11159 bp, 10 predicted proteins | sample ColrivemetaGS713_FD_187603 | JGI IMG/M metagenome (GOLD analysis project Ga0208304, IMG submission 187603) | Estuarine microbial communities from the Columbia River estuary - Flood tide ETM metaG S.713 (SPAdes) (version 2) | ecosystem: Environmental > Aquatic > Marine > Intertidal zone >... | reverse complement strand
TAGCAGAGCGCGCGGACAGATGCAAACCCGAACGAAACGAAACCCGGAAAATACTGATATTAATCGCTGCTGCAAGTCGTTTTATGTCGGTTTATCAAGTTTGTCCTTTAAAGCCTCTAGCGCGGCAAAGGGATTGGGGGCTTGGTCCTCAATTTCTTCATCGACATTGTTAATGTCGCCCAGCGTGGCGCCCTCGGCCCGCGGATAGGCGGGCAGCGCCAGCGCCAAAGCCTCGGTCGCAATCAGCCCAAGGTCAATTTCTGGGCCCAATGGCTCTAAGGTTTCGTCGAAATCCGCGTCATCCATTGGCGAATCAATTTTATCGGCTGGCACAAAGCGCAGTAAAACGTCGGTCTCAACCCGCGTGCGCACCGGCTCTAATGTCACCACGCATGATTGGGTGACACTGGCCCCAAGGGTGCCACGAACCTCCCATCCATCGGGGCGGAGCGGAATGATTTCACCGGTAAAGCGCATTTTTCGCAACCCGATCAGCCCCATAAGATCGCGCAGCGCCTCAGCCTCAGCGGCAGTCGGCGCCTCATCAAAGCGGATAGGGTGGCTATGGCTTAAGCGATCGGTGGCGCGGGGGCGGCGAAATTCGGCGGGCGGTTTTTGGCTCATGGGTCCTGTCATTTTCATCGTAGTCGCCAAGGAAGTTGGCGCGGCGCTTGAATTTAGACCATGCAGGGGGTAGGTCAACAAGAGCAAAGGTTTTTACGAGGCGATGATGGCACAGCGGGCATTTGGCGGACGGCTACGAACTCTCGGTTTTGCGGGCACTACGGCGTTAATGCTTGGCCTTGCAGGATGTGCTGAAATTGATGCGCATGGTTTTATGCCGCTTGAACCTGAACTGGCGCAAGTTGGTCCCGGCATGGCGGCTGAAAGCGTTCGCAGCCTGCTCGGCGCCCCGGCCTCTGAGGGGTTTGGCGGCACAAATAGCTGGTATTACATCTCAACCCGCGTTGAGCGGCGCGCTTTTTTACCGCCGCGCATACTGGAACGTAAAATCGTCGCGATTGCGTTTGATAGCGCGAATCGCGTCGCGCAGGTTGAGCGGTTCAGCCTAGAAGATGGCCGCGTGATCGACCTCAACAACAACGTGACCGTAACAGACGGCCGCCGCCTGACCTTCTTTGAGCAGCTTATCGGCAATATCGGGAACTTCTCTACCGAGTCTTTCTTTGGGTCCGGCCAAGGTTAATGCGCCACAGCCGCTGGCAACGCTCGCACGCGCGAAGCTGAATAGTTGGGTTTGCCCATTCCATCGCACTTGCGCGCCGCGCAATAATATTTACATGCTGGGTGGCATAAGAGTCATGCTATTTGGGGCATACCAGTTGCCACCTTGGTGAAGTGAGAGTCATGTCCGGCATCTTTCGTCAGCGCTACAGTGCAAGGTTCGCCACGACCAAGGCAGACATTGCGGGTGCCCAAGCCCTTCGCGGGCTGTGTTTTCGTGGCGATGACACGCTTGAAGATCGCGATGATTTTGACGATATTTGCGCGCATGTATTGGTTGAAGATAGCCGTTTAAATAACAGATTAGTAAGCACATTTCGTATTTTGCCATTTGATGATGGTAGCAAAGTATCGCAATCGTATGCCGCGCAATACTATGAACTCTCGGGCCTTGCAGCCTATCCCGGTAAGATGGTTGAAATGGGCCGGTTCTGCGTGGCGCCGGGTTTGAATGACCCCGATATTTTCCGCGTCGCATGGCAGGCCATGGCGGAATATGTGCTTGAGCATAAGGTTGAACTGCTCTTTGGCTGTTCTTCGTTCAAAGGCATTGAATCAGCACATTATCATGATGCTTTTGCGTTTTTGGCCGCCAGCCATTTGGCCCCGCGCCCTTGGCTGCCGCGGGTTAAATCACCGCTCGTCTTTCGCTTTGCGCGTCGTCTGCGGCTGTTCACGCCCAATCGCGCGCGCGCGCTGAGAGTAATGCCGCCGCTGTTGCGCACCTATCTGGGAATGGGTGGTTGGGTCAGCGATCATGCCGTGGTGGACCGCGACCTTAACACGATGCATGTCTTCACCGGGTTGGAAATAAACCGAATCCCACAACAGCGTCGCCGAGTCCTTGGGGCTTAACAATCGCTTAGCTAAGAAACAAAGGTTGTGAAACCGGGTAGTTTTGCGCTAATATATCTTACAGTTCTATTAATCAGTCTGTTTGAAACGTAATTTTTCCGGCTGAATTTGAACGGGATTCATGGCAATGGATGTTTGGTCACGCGATGAGCAGGTGCTTGTACAGCGTAATACGGGTTGGATTCGATATTTTGTCATTGGGCTTGGTAGCGCCGCCGTTTTGGCGATTGCGCTGAGTATTTTCATTAGCGTTACGCCAAGCCCATCGGAACAAAAAATACAATTATCAGACGCGCTGTTGTCCGCTTTGGAAGAAGTGGTGCAGGCCCGCAGCCCCGCGTTGGAAGTGGATGGCCGCCAAAAGCTTTTGGCGCAACAGCAACTAGCAGCATTAGCCGTGCGCGAGCGTCTGGGCCCAATGGCCCAACAGGAACAGGCGTTGTTTGCACTGCTTAATGGACGCCTGAACACGGCGCAGTCGACCTTGCAAATCAAAACAACTGAAGACATTGAAATCGCCGTCAGCATCGCGCGGCTTCGGTTGGATTACAGTTTGGCGGTGCAGCTGTTGGAACGCGTCATCCAACACAAGCCGGATCGTGCGGGCCTTATGCAACCGCTTTTGGCAGAAATTTTGGCCGAACAGGGTTTGGTCGGCGGTCTAGTTTCACCGTTGCGTGAAGCGGTGGCGCTTTATCAGAATGAAATTCTGCCCAACGCCAAAGATGAGCGCGCGCTTGCATTGTTTTACAATAATATGGGCATCGCGCTCCAAGCGCTGGCGCGGCTGACGCAGGACAATGTGTTGCTTGAAGATGCGGCGATCGCATTTGCAGACAGCCTGCGCATAATGCCCCAAGAGTCTAAACCTGAAGATATTACCGCGGCGCAAACCAATCTGGCTGCCGTGCTGTTTGATTTGTCGGTGATCGAGCCAAGCTTGCCATTGCTGCAATCGGCCGAGGCCGCTTTGCGCGCCGCGATGGAGCGTGCCACAAATGAAACGCAGGCGCTGTATCAGCGCCAATTGGTTGCTGTGTTGCTGTTGCAAGCCGATGAAAATGGCCATGCGCTACGCCTGAATGAGGTCGGCCCCCTAATTGAAGCGGCCTATGCCCCCGGAACACCGCACTCTCGAGCTGCCAGCCGTGCTTCAGTTTACCGTGAATATGGCGATGCCTTGGCCAGTTTGGGCGAGACGCGGGCCGATAGTGCGCTGCTTTTGCGTGCGGTGACGGCCTATGACAATGCGCTTGAGCTGACCGATGAACGAAATGCGCCTTTGGATTGGGCTGCGTTGCAGGCAAATTTGGGGACCGTTCATGCCGGTTTGGCGGGCATGGGCTATAACACCAAATCATTTGATGAAGCGCGCGAGGCCTATCAGGAGGCGCTAACCGTATTTGCCAATCAGAACGCCAGTTTGGATTGGGCGATGACCCAAAACAACCTCGCCCTAACGTTGGAGAGCGAGGCGGCGCGCAGCAATGATGCGAACCTTCTGAACGAAGCGCTGCGGCGCTATGTGGCAGCCTTAGACACGTTTACAGGTGCCAATAATGAACTTGCCATACAGGTGCGCGAAAACCTTTCAATAGCCGAAAACCGCGCCGTTGAAATGCAATTATTGATGAGCAACAGCAACTAAGCCGGGTCTTTGCCGCCATGCGCCTTGGACCAGCCCAGCGGGTCGGCAAAGAATTTGCGCACTTCTGCAATGGTTGCAGCGTCAAAATAATCGCCCGCCTCGGCCAATACATCATGCCAAGTGGCAAGGTAATGCAGGGTGATGCCATGTTCAGCCAACCGCTCACGTGTGCCCGGGAAGATGTCATAGAAAAACACCAGTGAGGTATGGTTGCAAACGCCACCCGCCGCGCGGATCGCCTCAACAAACTTTATTTTGGAACCACCATCGGTTGTCATATCCTCGGCCAACAGCACGCGCTGGCCAGCGTGTAGCACACCCTCAACCTGCGAATTTTTGCCATAGCCTTTGGGCTTTTTGCGCACATATTGCATGGGCAGGCCCATCCGGTCGGCCATCCATGCGCCATAAGGAATGCCGCCTGTCTCACCACCAGCCACGGAATCAAACGCCTCAAACCCAACATCGCGGTAAACGCTTGAAACCATGAAGTCGATCAGCGCCGATCGGATGCGCGGATATGAAATTAGCTCGCGGCAATCAATGTAACTGGGCGACACCATGCCAGAGGCCAGCGTGTAAGGATCTTGGGGCCGAAAGTTCACCGCCTTAATTTCCAGCAGCATACGCGCAGTCAGCCGGGCCATTTCGGCGCGGTCGGGGAATGTATTGGCAAACATCGGCAGATCCTCTCAATTGGCTGGCTGTGTCATAACAAATGACGGGGTTTGAGCAATACTACGCGCGATAAATTATGTGCCTGCCTCAACTTGCCACATTAACGGATGGCCGGGGTCAAAAACCGTTACCGGCCCGGCGCCAGTGTCAACCTTGCTGGGGTAGGGGGCGGGGCTGTCCTGTTTGATTAAGGCGATCCGTTCCTCATTCGGGGCCAGCCCGTAAAATGCCGGGCCATGCAGGCTGGTGAAGCCTTCAAGCCGGTTCAGCGCGCCCATCTCCTCAAACACATGTGCAAGGCAGGCCATGGTGTTGGGGGCCGAAAATACGCCCGCACATCCACAGCCGCATTCTTTGGTCGGGTCAACATGCGGGGCGCTGTCGGTGCCAAGGAAAAAGCGCGGATCGCCCGAAGTTGCGGCAGTGCGCAGCGCTTGGCGATGTTCCTCACGCTTCACAATCGGCAGGCAGTAATAATGCGGGCGGATGCCGCCAACCAGCATGTGGTTGCGGTTAATCATAAGGTGATGCGTGGTAATGGTAGCGCCCAATCCAGCATTGGCGGATTTCACATAGTCCACCCCATCGCGCGTGGTCACATGTTCTAAAACCACCCGCAATTCAGGAATGCGGCGGCGCAGTGGGTCCAACACGCGGTCCAAAAAAACGGCTTCGCGGTCAAAAATATCTACGGTTGGGTCGGTCACCTCGCCATGCACACACAGCGGCAGGCCAATTGCGGCCATGCGTTCCAGCACCGGCATCACATTGTCAAAATTTGAAACACCCGATTGTGAATTGGTTGTCGCACCGGCCGGATAAAGCTTAACGGCTGTCACCAACCCGCTGGCGGCCGCTGCGGCCACATCATCGGGGTCAGTCGTTTCGGTCAGATACAATGTCATCAGCGGGGTGAAATCGGCACCTGCGGGCAGGGCGGCCAAAATACGTGAACGATATGCCTGCGCATCATGGGCGGTGCGCACCGGCGGCACAAGGTTTGGCATGATGATCGCGCGCGCGAAATGCGCCGCTGAATGGGGCAGAACGCCGGCCAGCATCCCGCCATCGCGCAGATGCAAATGCCAATCATCCGGGCGGCGAAGGGTAAGGGTTTTGGTCATGCGATGCCTGCTTGCGGTGACGTTGATTCGCCGCAAACTAGCATGCGCTGGCCTCGCCCTGAACCTTTATATCCCCAATTCGGGGCGGTTCGCGGGGGTAAATTTCAAGGAGTCTTTAACCATCAGGTTCCGTCCAGCCTGTACCGCTGGCCGCGCCCAAAGCGCCAAAAACCAGCGCTTCAAATGCGGGGTATCGTCAAGGTTTTGCTGCTGGCGACGATACCGGCTGATCCACGGCCAAATCGCCATATCAGCAATCGAATAATCGCCTGCAACAAATTCTTGCGCGGCCAAGCGTTCGTCCAAAACCTTGTAAAGGCGCTTTACCTCGTCGCGAAACCGGTCTTGTGCATAGGGAATGACCACGGGTGGATTATAATTTGGGGCATATTTCAGAAATTGATGTGCCTGCCCAGCATTTGGCCCCAAGGCCGACATTTGCCACATAAGCCATTGGTCAACCAACAGTCGAGCACGTTCATCATTGGGGTAGAACTTGCCGGATTTGCGGGCCAGATATTGCAATATCACCCCGCTTTCAAACACAGATATCGGCTGCCCATCCGGGCCATCCGGGTCCACAATAACGGGCATTTTCCCACCAGGGCTAATGGCGCGAAACGCAGCACTATGCTGCTCGCCATTATCAATATCCACGGGCATCACATTATGCGCCAAGCCCATTTCCTCAAACGCGATGGAAATTTTCCATCCATTCGGCGTGGGCCAATAATAAAAGTCGATTGGATTGGACATAGCTGCTCCTGTGTTTTGCCTATAGCTGGGCAGATTAGCACCAAGGTCAACCCCCGCCCGCAGGGCTTGACCGGCAAGTTGCTGTTTCGTAAACACAGGATGTGGCGATTTGTCGGACTGGATTGCGGGCCACGTTAAACTTACCGCTAAAGAGGTCGAGGCCCCGACAGGCCCCGATTGCGCCCCTATGGGGCCCAGATCAGAGGTCGGGGTAACCCCCCGGATATAAATATGAGCAATACTTGGAACCCACGCACGCTTGCCGTTCATGCAGGCACACGGCGCAGCCAATATTCAGAAACCAGCGAAGCTATCTTTCTAACGCAGGGCTTTGTGTACCCCACGGCCGAGGCCGCCGAGGCGCGCTTTATTAAATCGGGCCCGGATGAATTTATTTATGCCCGCTACGGCAACCCGACCGTGGCCATGTTTGAAGACCGGATTGCCGCCCTTGAAGGTGCTGAGGCGGCCTTTGCAACGGCGAGCGGCATGGCGGCTGTAAATGGCGCGCTGTTTTCATTGGTCAAGGCGGGTGATCATATCGTATCCTCGCGGGCGCTATTTGGGTCATGCCTGTTTGTCCTTGAAAACGTGCTGATGAATTTTGGCGTTGATGTCACCTTTATTGATGGCACAGATCTGGACGCATGGCGCGCAGCGATGCGCCCCAATACCAAGGTTTGTTTTCTTGAGGCGCTGTCCAACCCAACGCTTGAAGTGATCGACATTGCTGGGGTTGCCGAAATTGCCCATCAGGGTGGCGCGCAACTGGTCGTCGATAACGTATTTGCCACACCCGTGCTGCAACGCAGCCTTGCGCTAGGGGCTGACGTGGTGGTGTATTCGGCCACCAAGCATATTGACGGGCAAGGCCGTTGTTTGGGGGGTGTCGTGCTGGGCCGGCGTGAATTTGTGCGCGGCGCGCTTGAAACCTATTTGAAACATACGGGCGGTGCGCTTTCGCCGTTTAACGCGTGGGTTATGCTGAAAGGCTTAGAAACATTAGATCTGCGGGTGCGCGCGCAGGCTGCAACGGCAACACAATTGGCCACTGCGCTGGCTGGACATCCGTCTTTGGCGCGGATGATATATCCCGGCCATGCCAGCCACCCGCATTTCGCGCTGGCCAGTCAGCAAATGCAGGCGGGCGGCACAGTGCTTAGCCTAGATCTCAAGGGAGGCAAAGCTGCGGCTTTTGCCTTTTTGAATGCGCTTGAAATCGTGCTGATTTCGAACAATCTCGGCGATTCAAAATCACTCGTCACCCATCCGGCAACCACAACCCACCAACGATTGTCGCCCGAGGCGCGATCCGCGCTGGGCATTACGGATGGCCTTGTGCGTATATCCATCGGCTTGGAGTTTGCGGATGATTTGCAGGCAGACATTCTAAATGCGCTAAATTTTGCCAATTCTTCACTAAATGGTTAATGTTAATGCAATATTAAGATATGAGTGGTCCATGATTGGTATAGGAGTTGGCATCTGAGCGTCATAGCTAGCCTGCATTAATTCTCGGCAGCCTTGACGCCGCCATACCAACCCCTAATTACCGCATGACGGGCATATCGGGGACGGCGATGAACAAAATCCACACGGAACTTCAGACGGGTAAGCCAGCCGAGGCCGCATCCTATTCCCCAACACCAGCCGAAGCCGCACAGGCGCTGGCCGTGTTGCGGGCTTGGGCTGCGCAAAGTGATACGACGGCTTTCGCCAAATTGGACCCAACCACGGCGGCGATGATCTTGGCCGAAGGCCGCGCTGATGCCTATCCGGCTCTATCACGCGAATACCCAACGGAATTCAGCGTTGATCGCGACTATATCAAATCTTTGCCTGATTTGCAGAATGGTCCCTCAAGCCTGATCAAAGGCGCTAAGTCGGCCATTCAGCACGTCGGCATTTCAAATTTCCGTCTGCCCATCGGCTATGCAACCCGTAACAACGGCAATTTGTCGCTGGAAACGGCAATCACCGGCACCGTGTCGCTGGAGGCCGAGAAAAAGGGCATAAACATGAGCCGCATCATGCGCTCATTTTACAAGCATGCCGAAAAGACATTTAGCTTTGAGGTGATTGCGGCAGCCCTGTCCGATTACAAATCCGATCTTGGCAGTTTTGACGCCCGCATTCAAATGCGCCTGTCTTTTCCGATGAAGCGCAATTCGCTGCGCTCGGGCTTATCAGGTTATCAGTATTACAAAATTGCGCTTGAGATGATCAATCAATCCGGACAGCAGCAGAAAATATTGCATTTGGATTATGTCTATTCATCGACCTGTCCATGCTCGTTAGAACTGGCCGAACACGCGCGAAATAGCAGAGGCCAATTGGCCACACCGCATTCGCAACGTTCTGTCGCGCGCATTTCGGTTGAAATTCTGCCTGGCGATCCGCTGTGGTTTGAAGACCTGATTGACATGTGCAACACCGCAGTGCCAACCGAAACCCAAGTCATGGTCAAGCGCGAGGATGAGCAGGCTTTTGCAGAACTTAATGCCGCAAATCCAATATTCGTGGAAGATGCTGCTCGGCTGTTCTGTGAGGCTTTGGACGGTGATCCGCGCATCGGCGATTTTCGCGTTGTGGCCAGCCATCAGGAAAGCCTGCATTCCCATGATGCAATTTCGGTGCTGACCCGCGGTGAAACATTCGATCAGGCCAGCTTTGATCCCAATCTTTTCGCGACACTTTATCATGTAGGCTAGCGCCCTGTCTTGACAGTTTGCCATACGGCAGCCAAGGCTTGGCCTATGTTTGCAATGCGTCCAGTTGGATATGTGATCGGCCTGCTGGTAATGGCATTGGGTCTGACAATGCTCGTTCCGATGGCGGCCGATTGGCTGGCCGGCAATGGGCATGAAGGCACGTTTGGTTCGCTCGCCGTGGTTACAACACTAAGCGGGGCAACAGTGGCGCTGGCCTGCGCCAATGCCCGTACGGGCGGGCTGTCTATTCAACAAACTTTTCTGCTAACGGTGCTCAGCTGGCTGGTTTTGCCGATATTTGGTGCAATGCCATTCTGGCTCGGCGCTCCCTATGCCAGCTACACCGATGCTTTTTTTGAGGCGATGTCAGGCATGACAACAACCGGATCAACGGTCTTCTCAGGCCTTGATGCTATGCCTGAAGGCACATTGCTTTGGCGCTCCATGCTGCAATGGTTTGGCGGCGTTGGAATCATCGTTGTGGCTATGGCATTTTTGCCCACTTTGCGTGTGGGCGGTATGCAGGTTTTCCGCTCAGAAGCCTTTGATACATTTGGGAAAATCCTACCTCGTGCCGCCGAAATTGCCGGGCGCATCGGTGTCATTTACCTTGGCCTTACGGCCGCGTGTTTCATTGCCTATTTGATGGTCGGAATGGCGCCGTTTGATTCCCTCATCCACACGCTTACCACCGTTTCAACGGGCGGGTTTTCCAGCCATGATGCGAGCTTTGGCGCATTTCAGGGCGCGCCTGAATATGTAGCCTCTGTCTTCATGATTTTGGCCAGCCTGCCCTTCGTGCGCTATGTCCAAATTATCGCCGGAACCGCCAAACCTTTGTTGCAAGACACTCAGGTCCACGCCTTTCTTGGGCTAATATTTTTGCTTGTCGTGTTGACGGCTGGCTATCGTATGTGGGTTGATGGCGACATACTGGAACCAGCCTTCCGCGAAGGCGTATTCAACGTCACATCCATCATGTCCGGCACCGGGTATGCCAGCACCGATTATCAAACTTGGGGCGCGTTCCCCTCCGTGTTGTTTTTCATGATGGGCCTGATCGGCGGCTGCGCCGGGTCCACCTGCTGCGCTATTAAAATCTTCAGGTTTCAAATCCTGTTCTCAGCCATTGGCACCCAAATCCGGCGCATCAACAACCCCTCAGGCATTTTCACCCCACGCTTTGACGGCCGCCCGCTATCGCAAGACGCGCTCTCCTCGGTCATGGCGTTTTTCACGATGTTCATGCTTACGCTTGGCGTGCTGGCGTCCATGCTCGGCGCGATGGGGCTGTCGCCAATAACCGCTATTTCAGGGGCCGCTACGGCCTTGGCAAATATCGGGCCGGGCCTTGGCCCAGAAATTGGCCCGGCAGGCAATTTTGGCGGCCTGCCTGATGGCGCAAAATGGCTGCTCTCAGCCGCAATGCTCATTGGCCGATTGGAACTGATGTCGGTCTATGTCCTGTTTACCTTTGTTTTCTGGAGACGTTAATGCAGCCCCTTGGTGTTGAAATTTCCCGCGCTTTGGCGGCGCGTGGTGTTGATGTTATTTTCGGCATTCCCGGCGTGCATAATGTCGAACTTTATCGCGGTATTATTCAGGCCGGGATCACTCATATTCTTGCGCGCCATGAAGGTGGCGCCGGCTTCATGGCCGATGGCTATGCCCGCGCGTCGGGCAAGCCGGGCGTGCTGTATATCATCACCGGGCCGGGGGTGACGAATGCATTAACCCCGCTTGGCCAAGCCTATTCAGATTCCGTGCCCGTATTGGCCATCGCCTCATGCCTTGATGCTGCCGATTTGGACCAAAGCAGGGGCCGTTTGCATGACATGGTCAGCCAATTAAATGCCGCACAATCGGTTGTTGGGCTGGCAGGAACTGGCCTTGATGGTGCCTCAACCTATGAACTGATCGATCGCGCCTTGGCCGGATTTGCCAGCAATCGTCACCGCCCTGCGCTGGTTCAGGTGCCAATTGATGTGCTGGGCGCGCCGTCCCCAGCCGCCCCAACGCCCATTCCCTATATCGCGGCAGCCGAGCCTCCGGCCGCGGCGCTATCGGTAGTCGCCGACCTTCTGCGCAATGCCTGCAAGCCTTTGCTCATCCTTGGCGGCGGCGCGCGCGGGGCGGCCGCAG
>Ga0208304_10001460_pt1 | contig 11314 bp, 20 predicted proteins | sample ColrivemetaGS713_FD_187603 | JGI IMG/M metagenome (GOLD analysis project Ga0208304, IMG submission 187603) | Estuarine microbial communities from the Columbia River estuary - Flood tide ETM metaG S.713 (SPAdes) (version 2) | ecosystem: Environmental > Aquatic > Marine > Intertidal zone >... | reverse complement strand
ACCTCGCCTTGGTCTTCAGTCCCGAACTCGCCGCGCAACTCGCCGCCGTCCAAGCCGAACACGGCAACCCCCGCCATGTCGCCAGCCCTGTCGATCTCACCGATGGCCGAAAAATGCTCTGCGCCGACCTCCTTACCGAAATCGGCCCCGGCGGCCTCTACTCCGGCGGATTTGCGCACCTGCCCGCCGAGCTTTTCCCATCCGTCGAAGTCCTCCCCATGTCCGAAGTCCTCCCGCTCCTGCCCCAACCCGAAGAAGAAATCTAACCCACCAACACCATGCTCGAACAAGTCTCCACCTCCGTTAAATTCCTCGCTTTCTACACGGCGAGCAAACAAGGCAAAACCGGCCTCACCGTCGCCGTTGACATCTACAATCCAAGCGGCACCCAGATCGTGACCGCTGGCAGCGCCACCGCCCTCGGCGGCGGGTTGTATTCTTACACGCTCTCATCGGACAATTCCTCGGAGGGCGAATACGCCGCCATCTTCAAAACCAGCGACTCCACCGTAGACGCCCAGCATATCCCGAGCCTATGGGTTCTCGGCCGCGCCGGAGTCGAAAACCTCGACGCTGCGACCAGCTCGCGCCTTGCTTCCTCGGGCTACACGGCTCCCGCGAACTCGGACATCACCGCCATCAAGAGCAAAACCGATGCCCTCCCAAGCGACCCCGCTGACCAAAGCCTCGTTGAGTCCGCCATCTCCGCCCTTTCGATCCCGACCGTGGTCCAGATCCGCACCGAGATGGATTCCAACAGCACCAAGCTAGCAAACCTCGACGCAACGATCTCGAGCCGTTCAACCCTCACGACCGGCGACCTCCCGAGCGTGCCTAGTGCCGCCTCGGTAGCCACCGCCGTCCGCACCGAGCTAACCGAACTCAGTAATCTCGATGCCAGCGTCTCGAGCCGCCTCGCAGATGCCGACTACACAGCCCCGACCAGCGCCCCGACAGCCGCCGCTGTGGCCTCTGCCGTGCGCACGGAACTGACCGAAATCTCAAACCTCGATGCAACCGTTTCTTCCCGCCTAGCGTCCTCGGCATACAGCGCCGCGCCGACAACAGCACAGATCGCAACGGCAGTCGAAGGCTCACTCCTCAACGAGGCAGACGGCCAAGCCGTCCTCAACGCGATCGTCGGCGCAATCGGAAACCAAAACCTCTCTGAAGTCTCGCTCGTCGCTGCCGTCCGTGCCGACCTCGAGCGCGTCGGAGGCAAGATCGACAGCATCCCGACATCCTCGGCGCCATCAGCCTCAACAGTGGCCGGAGCTGTGCGAACTGAACTCGCAACAGAACTCGGGCGTCTGGACGCCTCGGTGTCTTCGAGACTCTCGCCATCCGGCACGCTTGCCACGGTGACCAACCTCACCAACGCCCCGGCAAGCGTCACGCCAACTGACATCTGGAGCCACGCCACCCGCACGCTCACCAGCGCCAGCGGACCGACAGCGGTCGAGATTCGCCAGGAGATCGACGCCAATTCCACCAAACTGGATGTCGCCGTCGGAACCCGCCTCGCAGGCAGCGCCTACACGGCCCCAGCAAACAGTGATGTCGCCGCGATTAAGGTCAAGACCGACGCCCTTGTCGTGGAGCGCCTCAATAACTGCGCGACCACGGCCATCGTCGGAAATCTCCTTGCCCAGGCTAACTCATGACGCCCGACTCAGCCCTCGGCATCATAAACCACGCCGCGCGTCAGGATGCCACTTGGCACCTGATCGCGCTCGTGGCGATCGGCCTCATTTTCGCCAGCATCCTCTTCCGCTGGTTCACCCGCCGCCTCGAGCGAGTCGAAACAAAGATGGACCAGCAAAACGAGGAATTCGTCACGCACCTCAAAACCGCCAACCGCGAAATGCTCGAAGTGATTTCCAGCAACCAGCAGACCACCAACCGCGCCATCACGATCATGGACCGACTCGAGTCCAAGCTCGACCGGCACAATCCCTGACCCTTTGACACCCCGCCGCGAAGCATGAAAGCAATCTTCTACATTCTCGACAGAGCGGCCGAGTCGTCTTCCTGGAGGGGTGCAATTTTGGTGGCCACGGCTCTGGGCGTGCGTTTGGAACCCGAGCTTCAGAACCAAATCGTGGCGGCCGGTCTCGGCCTCGTGGGATTGATCAATCTCCTGCGAAAAGAAAAATGAACCCCAAACAGGTCGCCGCCGTGCTCATGATCCTCGGCTGGCTCTTTCTCGCAATGGCCTTCCTGACCTCGTGCGTGGCCGTCCCGATGCCTCCATTCGGCGACCGGATCGGCGAGGCTGGCACGCTCCACATCCGCGCCACGGTCCGGTTCGAGCCACGCCTCAGCGAAGGCGAAGCCGCCAACCGCGACCTCTGGAACGCCCTTGGGGAGTTCCAAAAAACCATGCCCGCCCTGAAGGACAAATGATCTCCCTCCTCGCCCGCTTCTTCATGCTGCCACGCCCGGCAGAATCTCCCGCACCCGCGCCTGAGCCGAAGCCCGCGAAGCCAGCGCCAAAGCCCGCCAAAACCTCCGGCCTCCTGAAGCCCGAGCCAAAGTTTTACCAACAGACCAACAAGCGCACGCCCAACATCAGCGCCGGCCGCGTGATCAAGCCCACCCATGTGATCTTGCACCACACGAGCGGAGCCTACGCCGGAAGCGTCTCGTGGTGCTCCGACCCCGCCAGCAAAGTCAGCTACCACTGCATCATCGCTCGCAACGGCAAACGCACCGTCCTCGCCCTGCCGAGCCAGAGAACATGGCACGCCGGGGTTTCCTCCTGGCAAGGCCGCAAAGACTGCAACTCTTTCTCCGTCGGCCTAGCTTGGGAAGGCGACACCTACACGACCACCCTCAGCGAAGACGCCCTCCTCTCCGCCGTCGAATACCTTTTCCCCATCCTCCGCGAGCACCACATCCCCCTCGCCAACATTCTCCGCCACGCCGACATCGCCCCCGGCCGCAAAGACGACTGCTCCCCAGCAGCCCACGCCGCCCTCCTCGCGGCTCTCAATAAAGTCCTTTAGGGCAACAGCAGCTTAATCCTCGGCGGTCGTGTCGAGATACCAGATATCATTGATCTGGCTCAGCACGCCTCGCATGGACATCTTGCGCACCTTTCCGCCCTGGTATTTGAAATCTGTGCCGTAGCGCCTCGCAAAAGCCTCGGCTTTGGCTTTTGGCACGAGGACATCGATGTAAGAGGTCTCATCCTCATCGCGCGACATCGTATAAGCGCTGAAGATCACCCTGGTTCCGTCCTCGGTGTCGGCTTGTCGCCGGACATGGGCGGTGTAAAGCACAATCTTTTTGCCTTCGTATTTCTCTGGCGCGTTCAAATAAAACTGCGCATCGCGGGTGGAGTTAGCCTGGGCGAAGCTGGCGGCTATTAAAAGCGCGGCTAGCGTGGAAAATAATATTTTCATTTGGTTGGTTTAATTCTTTTCGGGGTGTAAGAAACTGAGGAGCGTCGGGCAGGCGGCGCAATTTCGTTTCCTTTATTCCCGTATTCTGGGGATTCATCGGCGACCAAGGCAATCTCCATTTCTTGAACTGCCGGAATCTCATTGGCTAAAGCCTCGGCGCGGAGCCGGGCAGTGTCTTTGCGCACGAGGGTCTGCACATAGCGCGAAAACATCGTCTCCCCCTCTTGCTTCATTCTCTGGAGCGCCAGCGCATACAGATCGGCATCGAAGGAAATCGTCCGGCGTTCGCACAGCTTCTTTTGTTTTTTAGGTGTCTCACTCATTTCTGAATCAACTTTCATACTGAGTATGAATAAAAACAACAAAATGTGAAAATAAGGTCTTGACCCCATTCACCAATCTTCATACTTTCCGCGCCACAAGTATGAAGAACACGACGAGAAAAAAAACGGAAAAGCGGACAATTTCGATGTCGCGCCAACTTCTCCGAGATGCTCTGGAACGCAGCAAACAAGAGCATCGGAGCCTTTCGAGCTACATCCAACACCTCATCGCTCGCGATACCTCAAGCGCCCGCTCTAACGCCGAAATTTCCACCCCCGCTTAACCCAAAAAAAAATGAGTGAGACCCATGAAACCATCCTTCGATGCCTCGGCTACGGCATCGAATTTATCCAACTCCTCGCCGTGCCTGTGGTGCTGGCGGCAATGACCAGGAGGTTAGCGAAATGATCAGATCAACCACAGAGGACACAGAGCGCACTGAGGGTCTAAAAGGCAATTTTTTCAGAATGCCTCGCCAATCTGCAATCATTGTAAATGGCGAAGATGTGGACCGACTGGTTCATAACTCCGTCGATGATCTAAGGACACAAATCAAGTTTCAGAAGGCGGGAAAACATCAGCCATGTCTGTGGACTCTAAAAGTCGCACACGAAGAATGCATCCTGCGAGGCTATAAAACCAAGGCGAAGATTTTAGCGGCTGCTATCAAAAAACAGGAGGCCGCGAAATGAGTGCCTGGGAAGCTGTGTTGTTGGGCTTTATCGCCTTTGGTTCCTGCTTCGCGTGCTACCAGCTCGGGCAGCGCAATATGTATGACCGCATCCAGCGCATGCGCGAGAAGCGCCAGCGGTGGGCGGAATGGGAGGACTTCGATGAATAGCATCGAACTCTCCGAAGACCAAGTCGGCTGCCTTTGCCTGGTCTGCGATGCGGTGGGCGAGGCGCGTGTCTCGAAGCTGCTGGATCCGGACCTCGGGCCGGTGTGCCACGAGTGCTTCAACCACTGCCAACTCGCCGCCGTGGAACTCCTCTGGCAATGCGCCGCCATTTCACCTTCCAAACCCTAACCCACCTATGAATCACGAAAAAACCGCCGCTCAACTCCTCGCCACGGCCACCCAGCTTTTGGCCACCGCCCAAAAACTCCTGGCGAAGCCAACACCCCCCGCCCCGAAATCTCGCCGGATGCGCACCCAAGGCCCCCGGCTCACCCAAGCGGAGGCCGCTGAGGCTTTCGCCAAGCTCCGCGCCGAGCTCGCCACCCTATGACACCCAAACCCTCCCCGCGCTTGGCGCCATATTCCAAAGACCCGCAAAAAATCCGCCTCGAGCAGAAAGCGATCGCGCTGCTGCGCCGCTCCGAGGAATTGCGAGCCAAAGCCCACGAACTCATCCGCCAAAGCATGCAATGATACGCGAGCCCCACTACTACGACGACATGAGCGAGATCGACACCGAGGTGGATCTCATCTGCGAGGAAATGGGCGTCGGCCCAGCCCTCGCCCGCCGGATCAAAGACTACAAGGATGCCGCCCTCTCGGAGAGCGTGGATTGGGAAGTGGCCCAAATCCTTTCCAAGGTGCTCTCAGAATTTACAAGGCCCTGCAAAAACATCCGCGCCAAAGTCTATGGGCTGATCTTCGCGGCCGGCCTGGATGAGGCGAACAGCATTCACAGCCAGGCCGAGATCGCTCGCCAGATCGATTGCACCCGCGCCCTCGTGAGCCACTACACGACCCAGTGGGCCGACAAGATCCGGCTGGGCGTCTTCAAATTCCGGAAGGCCGAAAGCTCCAGGCAGACCTTCCGGCATGCACAACTCAAAGCCTGGGAGAAACGATAGAATCATGAACACCACAAATACCCTGACACTACCGGAAGGGCTCTGCACATTTTCACGCGGGGCTCTTGTATTTACCCGCACCCCCATCCAAGAGGAATGGGAGCAGATCGGGCGCTATGTCCACGCCGCGCGCGGCTCCTCGCTGCGGTGGATGGCGGATTGGCGCATGGAAGGCCGCAGGCAATTCGGCGATGAGATCGTGGAGTCGGCCGAGAAGTCGCTCCAGATGGAATTTAAGGACCTGCGCGCTGCGGAGGCTCTCGAGGCCCTCGAGGGCGCGCGGAGCGAGGCTCTCTCCGATGAACACCACCTGGCGCTCTCGAAGTCGCTGTCGGATGATGGCCTCAGCCGGGCAAGACAAGAATGGCAGGACACGGCTCAGCGTTGGCTGAGAATCGCCGAGGAGGAGGGTCTCTCGCCAAGCGAACTCAAGAAATCGATCAAAGCGGGGGAGATCGTGCGGGAGGAATCGACGCGGGGTGGCACGGCCTCGGCAGGCACGACGGGCATCCTCACGCTCGAGGCGATCCACATGGATTTCCTCCGGTGGGTGAAGCGGGCGGAGGACGATGGATTCCCTGTTCAGTGGGAGCCCCGCCGCCTGGCGAAGGTGAAAAGCCTGCTGGCGGACATGGCGGGAGCGCACCGCGCGGCATCGACGACGCTGATTCAACTCGGAGGGGAAGAGCAATGAAGACTTCAACCACAGAGGACTCAGAGGGCACGGAGAGGGAGCCAAAGTTTTTTCGGCAACTCTTCTGGCGACCGGTGGCTGATGAGCTGCCGGATGATGAGGAGACGGTGCTGCTGCACCTCGAGGGCGGCGAAGTGTGGACGGGGTTCCTGGATGGCCGCGTCTGGAGGTTCGTCTCGGCGGACAAGATCGAGGAGGAGGTCCTGCATTGGGCTCCATTCCCACACCCTCCGCTTTAACCACGGAGAACACAGAGAACACAGAGGACACAGAGAATGAGAAAAACAGAGACGCATATTTTGTCGGCGGCGATGCACGCCCTGGCGGGCGAGATCGTGAGCGAGGATGGCGTGGCCTCGGCGGCGATCCTCGAGGCAGGTGCCCGGCTGCTGGAGCAATCGGTGGAGATCAAGGAGTGGCGCGAGCAGGCGGCCGAGTTGGCCGTGGCCCTGCTGTCGCCGAATAGCGAATACACGCGGGAGGTTTTGAAAAATTACCAAGAAAGGATTGAGGGATGATCGCGGAATATGATCCAGACAAATTGGCTTTCCCATGCGACATGGCGGATGTCATCGGGCTTTCAAAGAACGAGATTGCTTTTCTAAAACAAAAGGGATGTCCGTTTTTTGGTCGGAAGACCACGGTGCGATGGGTGCGGGACTTTATAGCGCACCAGGCGGGGGCACCAAGGCTGCCGCAGAATGAGCATCCGACAGGTTCAGCTTCGAATACACGGCGTGAACCAGGCGCGTGGAGTGGTTCACCAACCTCATCGCTTGGGATTCGCTGAGACCGGCGCGATGACAACGAGTGACGAACGATACGCGGAGGCTGTGGCTGGTGGCGCCGGTGGCGGTTTTGAGGATGGAATTAAAGACTCGGTTCTGGTCACCGGTGAGGGGTCCGCTGGTGCGGTCGCTTTTTTTAAAAACCTGCTGCAGGTGCTGCGCGAGGCCGGCGGGCATGGGCACGGCGTATCGCTTCCGAGGGTCGCCGTCCTTCCGCTTTGAATCGATGAGCCAAATGACTTTCTCTTTAAAATCCACATCCTCGCGGCCGAACTCGGCCTCGCTAAACCGGCAGCCGAGATGCGCGCAGATCTCAAACACCGTGAGCATCCAAGCGGCGCGGTCGGCGAAGGCGGAGCGGGCGGCGGCAAAATCCTTGGTCGATAGTTCTTTTTTCGGCTTTGGCGCCGTGCGGGGGATCTTGGCGAGCGCAAGGGGGTTCTTGGTGCAAAGCTCGCGGCGGAGCGCCTCCTGCATGACGAAGGAGAAGAGCTTCAGCTCGAGCCGTGCGGTATTGTGCGAGGCGCCTTGGTCTTTGCGCCAATCCATGAACTGGCTGGCATGCTCGTATCGGATGTCGGCGGGGTGCCTGAGATTGCCCAATCGCATCCACTCGACGCAGCGGGACCAGGCCAGCTCGTATCGTTTCTTTGAGTGCGCGTTTGAAAAATGTGCCGTCAAGTATGGTGGCGCCCACTCGATGAAATCTCCCTGGTGGCGTGGCGCGAGCTGGGCCTCGCGGCGTGCGGCGGCTTCCGCCATGCGCTGCGCTTTGCGCGTCTCCTTGGGGTCATCGATGCGGCATCTGGTGGATTCCTCGCGCCACCGGCCGGTATCGAGGTCGCGGTATTTGAGGATCCAGAACGAGGACTTGGGAGTCTGCCGTAAAAACGCCATGGCCTCAGACTCCCACATGCTCCCACACGCATCCACTAAAATCGTGTGGGATAAAGTGGGGGAGCGTTGTTTTGCAGGGGTTTGCGTGGAAGGGAATTCCCTACCGTTACACCACGAGGCAAGGTTTTGTCTTGTATTTGAGGCACTTGCGGGAGACTCCCACACGGCTCCCACAAAAAATCTTGGGGTTGCCGGTGTGCAACGGCTGGGAATCTGGAGCGGGGGGGCTTTGTGAGCAAGGACAAAGTTTCTGTGGCCGAGCGGGCGTCGAGGTATTTGCAGAAGATGGGGCCTGCGGTATCGGGCGCTGGCGGACATACGCACACGCTTCTTTGTGCTCGGGCTTTGGTGAGGGGGTTTTTGCTGTCGCCTTCGGAGGCGCTGGGGATTTTGGAAAATTGGAATCAGGGGAATGCGGAGAAGTGGTCGGCGCATGAACTGGAGCACAAGCTGCGGTCGGCAGTGAATGGGCCTGGGGAGGATGGGTATTTGCTGCGGGAGAGTGATCGCTCGGCTTCGCGCTCGGTGGCGGCTTCTCGTGATCAGGTGCTCGCTCCGAAGCCTCGCCCTCGTTTGGTTTACGAGCCGGAGATGCTTCGGCGGATCGCGGGGGATTTTGCGGCTTCGGTGGATTTGCCTTGGTTGGCGAATCGGTCGGAGGTGGATCCGGCGGGGGTGGAGGCGGGGGAGTTTCTGTCGCGGCTCTACAATGCCGAGGCGGGCGAGCGGGTGATTGTTTTTTCGGAATACAAAAGCCAGGGGCAGGCTGTGTGGCCGACTCAGAGCATTCCCACTTCTGGGAGGGATGGAGTTTGGTTTTTGGCTCAGCCGGTGGATGGGAAGCTGCGGCCGAATCCTCGCCTGGGAAAGATGTCGCGTCGCTCGGAGGAGTCGGTGCTGGCTTGGCGCTGGATGGTGCTGGAATCAGATGAGGCTCCGGTGAGGCTGTGGCTGGGTGCATTGGCTCGGGTTGTTCCTAGGATTGCGGCGATTACGACTTCTGGAGGTCGCTCGGTGCATGCATTGGTGCGGGTTGATGCGGCCACTAAGCGAGAATGGGATGACATCAAGCGGGAGGTGCTGGGCCTGGTGGCTGCGGGCGCGGATCAAGGTGCTCTGTCGGCGGTGCGTCTTACGCGGCTGCCTGGTTGCTGGCGGGGGGAGAAGGAGCAGAAGTTGCTCTACTTCGCGCCGAGTGCTCCGGCTTTGACGATCGCTGAGATGCTGCCTCGCAGGGATGTGTTGTCTTTTTGGCGTGGGGAGTGTCGCCGGGTGGCGATGGGGGGCTTTGCGGATCGTGAGGCTGTGGGACGGGCGCTGTCGGGATGTCGGCACTATGGGCGGTTTGACGAGTGGCTGACGAGTGCGGCGGAGGAGTTGGAGAGAGAAATTTTAACCAAGGAATAAAAAATAACATGAGTGAGATAGGAGATATGGTCAGCTCGAAGCTGGCGGAATACGGCATCGTGCCGGATCGTGGGGAGGCGGCTGGTGCGGCGGCATCAGAGAATCCGGAGATGCCGATGGTGCAGATCGTGCCGGTGATCTCGACGATGGCGCGGGAGATCGGGGGGATCTTGTCGCAGAATGGTGTCTTTGTCCGGCAGCGCTCCGCGATGACGATCTCGCCGGAGGGGCGACTGGTAGAGATGTCGGCGCGGCGGTTTCGGACTTACTGCGAAGAACACCTGGTGACTTTCAAGTGGGAGATGCCGAAGCCGAATGTTTTTGAGAAGAAGCCCCAGACGATCACGGTAGAGGCGGCAGCAACGATCTTGGAGAGTGATCAATTCCTTGAGCGGCAGCGTGAGCTGATGCGGGTGGCGACGGTGAGGCAGCCGGTTCGGAGGAAGGATGGGCGGATCGAGTTGCTGCAGTATGGCTATGACCACGAGGCGCAGACTTACACGCAAAACTCGGGTGTGGAGTATGCGACGGACATGCCGCTGGAGGAGGCGCGGAATGTTTTGCGCGCACTGGTGGCGGAGTTTCCTTTCGGTGATCGGAAGGCGGATGGGCAGTCGCGCAATGAGGCGATCGTGATCTCGGCGATGCTGGCGATGTTTGCCGCGCCGCTGCTGAGGCCGACGGCGCGCAGGATGAACTTTATGTTCAGCTCGAACTCGGTGGGCTCGGGCAAGACGCTGCTGGCGCAGTTGGCGATCATCTCGACTCTCGGCACATGCGATGTGCAACCGCTTCCGGAGAACCAGGAGGACTGGCGAAAGATTCTGGATACTGAGTCACTGGCAGGCTCGCCTTACATTTTGTTCGATGACTGCAATGGCTACCTCAAATCCCCGACCCTTAATGCGTTCCTGACGGCGGCGACCTGGACGGGGCGAAAGATGAACACACAGCAGAAGTTTGCAGTGCCGAAGATTGCCACGGTCTTCCTGACCGGCAACAACCTCGAGGTCACGCCCGATGTGGCTCGGCGCTTCCTGCATTGCCGAATGCTGACTGACGAGGCGGATCCTCAGGCGCGGAAGATCGAGAAGGTTTTCTCGGATGAGTGGCTTGAGAAACCCTCGACGCGCGCCCAACTGCTCGCGTGCCTGTGGTCGATCGTGAGGTCTTGGGATGCGGCCGGTCGGCCTAGCCCAACGCGGATCGTGCGCGGGTATGAACCTTGGTGCGCTGTCTTTGGGGGAATGGTGCAGCATGCCGGCTTTGGTGATCCGATGGAGCCTCTACCTGTCGAGGAGTCGGGGAACTCTGAGCTCGCGGACATGACTGCTCTGGTGGCTCAACTGGCGAAGGGCGTGGATGACGACCAGGAGTTTTGTTTCCAAGATGTCGTCGAGGCGGCCGTGGAGGTGAATGCTTTCACATGGATGCTCGAGGGCAAGGAGGAGAGGGATGGGAAGGACGGGCCTCGGCGATATGTGCTCACGGCTCGGGCCAACTCGAAGTTCGGCAGGCTCCTCGCCGAGCAGTATGGCGGTAAGAAGTTCCGCCTGCCATCGGGACGAGTGGTCCGATGGGGGCAGTCCGGCAAGAACCGGCAGCGTGTCTACACGCTCACCGTCCTCGAGTAGAGATCAAGGCCCGCCACACGGCGGGCCTTTTTGTTTCCGCATAGGTCATGCAGGGGTCCGCAATGTTCCGAGCCTTAACACTCAACACCCCCTTCCCCTTTTATCATTTCGCACTGGACCCCCGCACCCACGCAGCACCCCCGTCTTTTCCATCATTTGCAAATCATTCTCCATCATTGTTTGGATTCTCTCTGATGACTAGGTGGCATAGGTGGCATAGGTCTTTTGGCTTTTGTGATAGTGGGTATGGGGACAGTCATGTCTTAAAGGCGGAGACCTCCGCACCTGTGTTTCGGTTCCGTTGTCCACGAGTGCAAAGGAATCTCTTTGGGTGTGCGTTCTCTGCAGTTTGCCAGTCG
>Ga0208304_10001452_pt1 | contig 11370 bp, 18 predicted proteins | sample ColrivemetaGS713_FD_187603 | JGI IMG/M metagenome (GOLD analysis project Ga0208304, IMG submission 187603) | Estuarine microbial communities from the Columbia River estuary - Flood tide ETM metaG S.713 (SPAdes) (version 2) | ecosystem: Environmental > Aquatic > Marine > Intertidal zone >... | reverse complement strand
ACAAATACTACACAACATTTACACGAAGATCTCTTTAACTATCTCAACGATCAGGACAGAATCCAAGTCACTTGGTCTTGTTCCCCAAAACTTAGCGTTAGCGGAGAACCTTGGGATACTGCTATTAAGCCTGATGTGGCTAGTGAGTATAACCTTGTTACTGATAGCGACATGTATTTTAAGTTTGTTGTCGCTACTCAAAGTGACTTTGATGAAGTTAAAAAGGCTGTCAGTGCTTATCAAGGTGCCGGGGTACAATGTCCAGTATATCTTATGCCGTTGGGTGGACGCAGTGAAGAATATGCCCTCAACGTTAAAGACGTGGCTGAAGCGTGTATGGCAGAAGGATGGAGATTTACCCCAAGACTACACATATCACTCTTCGGAAATGCGTGGGGAACTTGATGCATTACATGCAATCAAACAAGAAACAAATGAACAACTTGAGAAGGCTATGAAGGCACCTATTAACGAAGATAAAATAAGAAAGGCAGGATGGTAATATATGTTAGATAAAGTAAAAAAAGCGTTGGGTATGAAATCTAAACAAGTAAAAAAACTTACAGCAGAAGAACAACGTAGAGCTATTCTTGAAAAAGAAAAAGCACAAGCAACTAAAGATAAGAAGCCTTGGGTAGCAGTACTAGATACACAAGTGAATCCGGATAACATTAAGAACGGGTTCTTTGAGCTCGATTGGAATAATGAGTTTATTGAACAACTTATTGATGCAGGATACTCAGGCGAACAACCAGAACATATTGTCGATCAATGGTTTAGAACTATTGCTACACAGATGTTAGATGAAGAAGGCCAACAAACTGATCGAGGTATGGGATATATTGAAACTAGTAAAGCAGACAATAATGGTAAAGCTGAAGTTAAATAATGCTTGACAACAGCCAGATCTGGTGCTATAATACTACTATATTAATTACAAAGGCAAACTAATGACATACATTCTAGTAGACACAGCTAATACATTCTTTCGTGCAAGACACGTTATACGTGGTGATCTTGATACAAAGGTAGGCATGGCTTTTCATATTACACTAAGCAGTATTAAGAAAGCATGGGCTGACTTTGACGGTAGTCATGTTGTGTTCTGTTTAGAAGGACGTAGCTGGCGTAAGGACTTTTACGAGCCTTACAAGCGTAACAGAAAAGTTGCACGTGATGCACTTACTGAATCGCAGGCTGAAGAAGATAAAGTGTTTTGGGAGATGTTCGATGAGTTTAAAGACTTTGTGAGTACAAAGACTAACTGTACTGTAATGCAACATCCACAACTAGAAGCAGATGATCTTATTGCAGGTTGGGTACAAGCACACCCTAATGACAAACATGTTATTATTAGTACTGACGGTGACTTTGCACAACTTATTGGCCCGAACGTAACACAGTACAATGGTGTTAGTAATACAATTATTTCACATGAAGGTTACTTTGACGATAAGAAAAAGCAACCTGTTATTGACAAGAAAACTAAAGAGCCAAAGCCTGCTCCTAATCCAGAATTTATGTTGTTTGAAAAGTGTATGCGTGGTGACACAAGTGATAATGTGTTTAGTGCATACCCTGGTGTACGTACAAAAGGTACTAAGAACAAAGTTGGTCTTATTGAAGCATTTGAAGATAAAGACAATAAAGGCTTTAACTGGAACAACATGATGCTACAACGCTGGACTGATCACGAAGGTGTAGAACATCGTGTACTTGATGACTATCAACGTAACGTTGTCCTTTGTGATTTGACTGCACAACCCGGCGACATTAGAAGTATTATTAATGATGTAATAGAAGACAACATGGTTGCAAAAGAAGTTACACAAGTTGGTATGCGACTAATGAAATTTTGTGCTAAACACGATATGCAACGGATTGCAGACAATGTTCAGTTATATGCTGATCCACTCAATGCGAGGTATTCATAACATGGAGGCAAGAATGACAATTAAGGCAAAGCCAATCCTAAAGAACAAATTTTGGATTGTAGAAAAAGATGGTGAACGTATTGGTACACTATCAAAACAAGAAGACAAAAGATACATGTATAGTTGTTCATCTGGAACAGATTACTTTACTGATATTAAATCATTTAATAGTTTTATTGGTGGTATTAGTTATGATAAAGCAACTATATCAGATGGTAGTTCTGCTACTAAAGAAATACACGGTTTTTCGACGTCTAGTACACCTTACAATGTAATGTACAATGTACAAAAGAAATTACCTCTCTTTACTAAAAGTAAAAAGTCTAAGAGTTTGTATGCGGCAGGATATTACATTATTCACTTTGACAAGGGTTGGGTACGAAGTTTTTGTCCTAAACTAGTCACACTTGAAAAGTATGATTACAAAGGTCCTTTCAAAACTGAATTTACAATGAGACAGGAACTTTCAGATGCAAACAAACGAACCAATTAATACTATACCAATTCAACAGTTTATACAAGTTGTAAAGACTGCTGAAACTACTAACCAAAAAGAAATCAGAATTCCACTAGCACAAGCTAAAGCACTTGTATACGCCTTAGGAACTGTAATGGCAAATCATCAAGGAAGACTAGAAAAACTTATCGTTGATAATAAATCTAGTGCAGATGATGAAACTGTAACAGTTACTATGGACGGCGGTGGAGACTGGAAATGAAGTGGTTTATATTAGTATTATTTTTAAATCAAAACGACCCTTATCTATTTACAAAACCTACATTTGAATCAGAAGATTTATGTACAGGTACTATAACAGATCCTCAATTTTATCCAACTCTAGTTAAAAAGTTAATACAAGAGTATGACGGTAATCCAAACAAGATACAACACGTATTTTGTATTAATCAAGATGATGTTAAGATTCTAATAGACTATATGAACACTCAAGAAGTTTAATATAGTAGCACTTTTCTAATAAAAAAAGATAAATATATGCGTAGTTAATTAAAAGGATACGCATATGAGTAGACCAAAACCAACGATTATTTTAGAGAATGTTGACAAAGCATCTTACAAATGCGAGCAAGTTTTACAAGCCGAAGCTATTTGGGCTGTATTTTTTAAAGGTGCTCCATTCAATCTAAAGACGTCAAACGCAATTACAAACTATCCTGGACCTAAATACAAAAAAGTATCTTTTTCAAATCCAGGACATGCACATAATCTAGCAAAAAAATTAAACGACCTTTTCAGAACTGAAGACTTTGCAGTATATAAACTTACCTCAGGTGAACTGGTTACAGATGAATGAACTGGAAAGAAACATATACTAAAGTCTTTCTGAAACAATCAGACACAGCTATCAGTGATGCTAATGTTAAACAGTATATGTCAGACTGGTGGCAGAACACCAGAGGCAAATCAACAGGCGGACTAAGACTTACTGAAGCTGGCTTTGATTTTTTAGGTACAAATTTAGATATTCAGATGTACGAGATTCCTTTTCCTAGGGATTTTAAATTTACAACACAAACTTATATATTTTTAGACCAATTTATTACATGTCCTTACTATCTAACATCATATAGTATATGGGTTACAGACGAAAAAAAGAGCATGGAATTACACCTTTTTAGTGGGGACTTACGCAAGTACGGACTTACAAAGGCTATGAAACGGCACGAATAAACCGTCATTAAATGCTCTTATAACGGTCTTATAGTCTAATACATACAAACACCCCAGAAAAACGTTAAATGCAGTTTAAGAGCCGTTTAGACGTGAAAATCGTACATTTTAGGCGTCTGTCGCATAGGTTCTATTAAATGGTACAAAAAAATAATTTATAAAAAATGTCCAAAAGTGGTTGACTTTCGAAGTTAATGATCGTATAATATATACATACTTAGAAATAAAGTATGGCACTGATAACAACAAACGAGGAATATAATATGGAAAATACTGCACTACGTACTGTTTCACCTAATGGCGCAAAGAAAAGTATTATACGAGCTTTTAAAAAGAAACGTCCTGTGTTTATGTGGGGACCTCCAGGTATTGGTAAGTCTGATATCGTTGGACAGATCACTAAACAACTTAAAAAATCACATTTAATTGACATACGTTTGTCACTTTGGGAACCTACAGATATTAAAGGTATTCCATACTATTCGGCAAATGATAATGTAATGGCTTGGGCACCACCGCAAGAACTTCCTACGGAAGAGTTTGCTAAACAATTCGATTACATCGTTTTGTTCTTAGACGAAATGAATTCTGCGGCACCGGCTGTACAGGCGGCCGCTTACCAACTTATTCTTAACAGACGTATTGGACAATACAAATTACCAGACAATGTTTTGATTGTTGCGGCTGGTAATAGAGATGCTGACAAAGGTGTTACTTATAGAATGCCTGCTCCGTTAGCAAATAGATTTGTTCACTTAGAACTAGCAGTTGATTTTGATGACTGGTTCCAGTGGGCTGTAGATCACAACATACATACTGATGTTGTTGGTTATTTGACTTTTAGCAAGAAGGACTTGTATGACTTTGATCCAAAGAGCCCAAGTCGTTCGTTTGCTACACCTCGTTCTTGGTCATTTGTTTCCGAGCTTATCGAAGACGATGATGATGAGAACACCACTACCGATTTGGTAAGTGGTTCTGTCGGCGAAGGACTTGCCGTTAAGTTTATGGCGCATCGTAAGGTTGCTTCAAAACTTCCTGACCCTACTGACATACTTGAAGGTAAGGTTAAGGATTGTGAAACTAAAGAAATCAGTGCCATGTATTCCTTGACTGTTTCACTTTGCTATGAACTTAAAGACGCATGCGATAAAAACGATAAGAAGTTTGACAACAAAGTAAATAACTTCTTAAGGTTTGCAATGGATAACTTTGATACTGAATTAGTTGTTATGGGTATCAAACTAGCTCTAACACAATACTCACTTCCAATCGACCCAGATGAAGTAGAGTGTTTTGATGAGTTCCATGAGCGTTTTGGTAAGTATATCCAAGCCGCACAGAGTGCCTAATAGGCACGGTGATATTGGGCAAGGCAACGGCTTATGCTGGTAAGACCTTGCCCAATATTTTACCAAAACTGTTGACAAATGGTATTAAATACTGTATACTGTAAGTATAAAATGGCACACAAGGAGTACACAATATGGGCATAGATACAAAAGGTTTTCAACCTAATCCAGACATTACTGAGCAAGAACTTGCAGAAATGCGAATAGACGTAGCTGATAGAATTATTGTTGCTCGTGTTGGTTTACTACTTAGACACCCATTCTTTGGCAATATGGCTACTAGGCTTATTGTTAAAAACTGTGATGATTGGTGTCCTACTGCCGCTACAGACGGCAAACATTTATATTATAACACACAATTCTTTAATGCTATGAGCAATAAGGAAATAGAATTTGTAATCGCACACGAGATTTTACATTGTGTTTTCGATCATATTACACGTAGAGAAGATCGTATTCCAGTACTACACAATATCGCATGTGATTACATCGTAAACAATACATTAGTACGTGACCGTATTGGTGAAATGGTTAAGATTGTACAATGCTATCAAGACTTTAAATATGATGGTTGGATGAGTGAAGCAGTGTATGATGACTTGTTTAAACAAGCAGAAGAAAAAGGCCAAGAATATTTAGAAGCACTTGGTGATTTACTTGATGAACACGTTGACTGGGAAAAAGAATCAGAAGGTAGTAACGAAAGCAAAGGCGGTGGCAAAGAAGGCAAAGGCGAAGGTCGTCCTACATACACCAAAGAAGAACTTAAAAAGATACGTGACGAAGTAAAAGAAAACATGTTAAGTTCTGCACAAGCCGCAGGTGCTGGTAACACTCCTGCAGAAGTACAACGTATTATTAAAGAACTTACAGAACCTAAAATGAACTGGCGTGAACTACTACGTCAGCAAATACAATCTACAATTAGAAACGATTATACGTTTAGTCGTCCTTCACGTAAAGGCTGGCATACTGGTGCAATACTTCCAGGTATGAACTTTATGGATACAATTGATGTTGCTATTGGACTTGACATGAGTGGTTCAATTGGTGATCATCAGGCTAAAGATTTCTTAGGTGAGATTAAAGGCATTATGGAAGAATATAAAGATTATAATATTAAGTTATGGACATTTGATACAGCCGTGTATAATGAACAAGACTTTAGTGCAGATGGCGGTGAGGACTTGCTTAGTTACGATATACAAGGCGGTGGCGGTACTGACTTTATGACTAATTGGGAATATATGAAAGAACATAATATAACACCTAAGAAGTTTATTATGTTTACAGATGGATACCCATTTGGTAGTTGGGGAGATGAAGACTACTGCGAAACAGTATTCATTATACATGGACATCATGATAAGAATACTAAAGCACCGTTTGGTGTAACTGCCCACTATGAGGAGGCACGTTGATCGTTAAAAATAGAGTTACTGCTCAAGATTTTTTTGAGATAAGAAGGCTATCTTATGAGTCTTCACATCTTGCCACAATAGACTTACCACACACTTATAATATAGAAACTGCTATTTCTAAATGGATTGATAGTAATCTAAAAAAGAGATACTTTCTAAAAAAAGTGATAGGATTAACTAAACAAAATAAGATTGAAACGGTTCTTAGAGCAGGATTTGAAGATCCAAAAGAGCTTTCTTATTTCGTTCTTGCTTGTCCACTTTTGAAGTACAAATAAATATTAAGTGCATATATAATACATACAAGGAGTAAACAATATGTCTGAAGAAAATAAAACAGCAGAAGCTCAAGCGGCACCCGCAGGTGAAGCACCACAAGCAGGTGTATCAACAGCACCAGTTGAACTTACTGTACAAGATCTTGGAGTACTAAGATCTATTATTGATGTCGCATCACAAAGAGGCGCATTCAAAGCAAACGAAATGGAAGCAGTTGGAAAAACATTTAATAAATTAGATGCATTCCTACAAACAGTCCAGAAAGCTGAAGAAGAAGCAAAAGCAAAGACTGAAGGAACTGCTCCAGCGGAAGCACCTAAAGGAGATGCATAATGGCCGAAATTAAACACGTAGGCAGACTTAAGAAAAATAATCGCAAAGTTGTAGTAGCATACAGAGTTATTCCAGGTGAAAATCCACCTGTGAATTCTTTAGTAATTGATACTGCTACACTTAGAGATGAAGATCATGATGTCTTAATTAAAACAGTTGAAAGTAACTCATCTCAAACAGCATTTGAGTTTGCAGAAGTAATGGCACGAACACAACTAAGTGACGGTGCTAATATGTTAGCAAGATTTCACAGCACAGGTAAATTACAATCATTACCTATGAGTGAAATTGAAATGACACCAAACACTGCAACTGTAATTGGTCTAGATGAACTTAACAAGATTATTGCAGATCAAAGAGGTGTTACTATTAGTGACTTGGCTCTTAAAGATCCTAATGAACTAAAACCAGGTGAAAGTATTACTGAAGCTGGAAGCATTAACGAAATGCCAAAGACAGCAAATCCAGCAGTGGTAGCTGAATCACAAACTGCTAAGTTACAAGCACCTAATGATGGTGTACTAACTGATGCGGATTTAGCCGCAAAATATCGTTCAGATGCAGATAGATTATACAAAGAAGCAAAGGCGCTTAGAGCACAGGCAGAAGAGCTTGTTCCTACTACAAAGAAGAAAACTAGTGCCAAAGCCACTACCTGATGATGTAATCAGGCATTGGCCTGAGGTTTTTAGAGACATAGATATACAGACTATACCCATAAATTATCTTCATTCGATACGTATCGAGTTTAAAAAAGGTAAAATATGGGAGATAGATTGTAATGCTAAACGTAGTACAGGCGCAAATTTAGACGACACTATCGCCGATTTGTTTGACGAATACGGCGATGATATTGTGCATGTAGACTTTAGATTAAATACAGCCAAAGTAAAACGTGATGTACAGAAAAAAACTAGGGCTTTTTTAAAAAATCCTACAAAAAAGAAAAAGTAAGTTATCATTGTTTTGATATAAATACATGTAACAATGAATTAGGAGCATTACATGGGTACTTTACGAATCAAACGAGGCACCAAAACGGCACTACAAACCAGTCCAGGTTATGTACCAGCTGAAGGTGAACTTGTTTACACAACAGACAGCAAAGAAGTATTTGTTGGAGATGGGGCTACAACAGGTGGTACTCCAGTATCTGTATCAACACAGAATTTAGAAGACTTAGGCAACGTACAAGCGTTGGCCGCACAGAACGATCAAATACTTGTATATAACGGTTCAAATTGGGCCGCAACAGATAACCCAGCAATTGATGTACGTGGTAACATTTATGGTGATGATTCAACGCTCCTAGTTGATGCTATAAACGGAAGAATTGTAGGACCAGTAGTAACTAGTTCAGTAACAGCAACTAACGTAGTAGGTAACTTAACAGGTGACGTAGTTGGTTCAGTTACAGGTAACGTAGTTGGTAATAGTACCGGCACGCACTTTGGTAATGTAGTTGGTAGTGTAACAGGTGATGTAGTTGGTTCAGTGTTTGCAGATGATTCATCTGCTATTGTAGATTCTATTGCAAACAAAATTACTACTAGCTCAATTACTACTCAAGAAATTACTGTTCCAACTATTTCTACAATTGATGGTATTGTTACTCTTGAACACACTGACGTTTCAATAATGACTTTGAAAAGAAAACAGTCAGGTGCACATGCAAATGATGATTCGGTTGCTAGAATAAGATTTTCAACAGAAGACGTAGATACTCAAGTTGAAAAAACGCAAGGAACAATAACAGTAACAGATAACAACCTTCTTTATATTCCATCATATGACGGTGTTTTGCAATATGCAAATTATTTCAAAGTACATAAAACTGGTAAAGTTGCTATCAACATGGGTCAAACAGAAATTCATAATGAACCAGGTGCAACATTAGAAGTTAACGGTAATGTTAAAATTGCTGGTGCTAACGAGATGCTATTAGGTAATATGACTACTACTCAACGTAACGCTCTTACAGCGGCTAATGGCATGATGATTTACAACACAAGTGATAATAAGTTCCAAGGTTACGAAAACGGTGCTTGGACTAACTTAGTCTAACTAGCAAGTACACTCATTAGTTTCATAACATTTTCCCAAGTTTTAGGAATATTCATTATTAGATGAATACTTCCATTTCTCCAAGAATGTGTTCTATGTTCTTTTGCTGTATCAACATAAATTACATCTCCAGAGTTAATAGGTAACTGTTTATGGTTATGAATCCATTCAAATTCATCTGGGCTTGTATTTTCTAAAAAAGCACATATTCTAAAACAATCCCTTGTTAAGTACGGATGATCTCTATGAGGTGGAAAGTATGATCCTGCATCTGCTTTAATTAAAAATGTTCTTCCTAATGGTGCAAAATAATCACATAAGTCATGTATACTATTCAAGTCTTTGTATAACTGTGTAGGATGACTAAAGTCTGTTTCCATAACTTTACGGCCAGCACGTTGCCTTGCTTCTGGTAAACTTAAACTATCGCTAGGACTATCTCCTTCTAGGCCCCATAACATTAACCCTTGTCTATTAGGATGTTCTCCTTCTCGTGGTAAGTAAGGTACCCAAGAATCTTTATATGCTGAAATCTGTGAGTTAAATTCATCTAAGTCTATTCTAAATCTTAATTTACTATAATCACCTAACATTGCAAGTTGCTGTTCGCAATGTAGCTGATCTAATGTTGGAATTAAAAAATCAGGATTTGTTTTATGTAATCCTATAAAATCGTTGTTAATATATTTTTTAAATCTATCTTCCATTTATATCTCCAGTACGGGCGGATTCAAACTGTATCTACTTAACTTAGTTGGATATCCTGTCATTTCGTTATCGTATGTTTCATCTTTGACCATTAGATGAAAAGTAATTGCAATTTTCCATTCGGCACCTTTCTTTTGAAAGTCAGTTGGTGCATGTAATACACTTGTGTCTTGCACAATACCACTACATAGTTTCCAAGGAAGTACTGCTTCTATACTTAATCCTTCATATATACTCATAGGTATATGATCGGGCATCTCACGTTCCATCCATGCCCAGTCTAGTTTATCGTATTCAATACCTTCAACTCCGTACTGCTCATATGGCAATAATCTAAAAGTATTTGAATAGGGACTAAAGTTAGGAATATGTCTACCTTGCATAAAGTGTGTAGCACGGCCTCGGTACCTTTGATTAAAAGTTACATAATCAATTGAAACATTGTTGTGTATTTCTAAAGGAATAATAATATCTTTGTAAGGACGATAGCCCGGAATGTGTGTAACACTATCAGTATGCAATCCATAAGGACGAATACTTTTAAACATTTGGTCGCCAACACTTACAGGATCATTTGATACTTCACTATAAAAGATCATATCATCTCCAAAGTGTTCATATACTTTAGACCGTAAAATATCATTTATTACGCTGTAGCGTATAGGGTGTGGAATGTTTACAATATGTCCGTTTATTTCCCAGCCAACATTGTTGTACTCTTTATACCAGAAGTCAAGCAACTGTACACGTTCTTGTTCTGTAATAAAGTTATCTATACTGTAACTAGGCTCGTACTGATCTTTAAAGAACTTAGTATTAGGATCATGTATAATGTCCATGTTCTTTAGTGTTTCGTCGTCAAATGGCTTGTTTGCCTTACAGTTTTTCATTTATAAAATCCCATTGTTTATCGCCAAACTCGTAAAAACTAATACTTATTGCAACTCGTGTATCTGTTATATCGTGTACTGCATGGTTCTTAAATGTATTTAACAAGTACCACTCTTTCTCCTGTTGCGTATATGTACTCTCAAGTACTTTATCACCGCTGTAAACGCTTGTATGAGCGTCTAAGCCACCTTTATTAAGTACATAGTTAATAGCAAACTCACGCTTATCTGTATGTATATGCCCGTTTAAACGTGTATCTATTAGTTGTGCAAGTATGTGTGTATCATTAGGAAAGAAGTCTTTTGGAAACATACTTCGTATTTGTGCGTCTACTTTGTCAGTTACATAGTAACTAATATATCCGCCTACTTTGGCTTTAACTTGTACTTTGTCAGTATACCAAACATCTGGTAAATCTAAAGCAGGCAAGTTTAATTTATGATACATCTAGATCTTCCTGTGTCAATACACTAACAATCAAATGCCAACGTTCAGTGTCGCCATTATTCCAGGCGCTGTGTTTGAAACCTTGATTTAAGAACCAACACTCTCCTAAGCCCATATGGACTTCTTCGCTATTACCTTGCTTGTCTGTATTTTTAAATCCACACTGATCGTTTGTTTTTAAAGGAATATGATACCTTACACTGTAATCAGTATTGTAATCAATATGTGGTTTAATAACTCCACCTGGTTTC
>Ga0208304_10001442_pt1 | contig 11423 bp, 7 predicted proteins | sample ColrivemetaGS713_FD_187603 | JGI IMG/M metagenome (GOLD analysis project Ga0208304, IMG submission 187603) | Estuarine microbial communities from the Columbia River estuary - Flood tide ETM metaG S.713 (SPAdes) (version 2) | ecosystem: Environmental > Aquatic > Marine > Intertidal zone > Estuary... | reverse complement strand
CTATTGCTGGTTATAATCCAGATGAAGCTGCCGAATTATGGAAACGTATGAGTGCCGGCAGTAGCGGGCAAGCACCACCAGAATTATTAAGTACTCACCCTTCAAACGATTCACGTATTGCAAATCTTACAGCTTTAGCATCAAAAGCCAAAACAGAAGCTGCAAAATTTGGGGTAACGACATTTAAATAGGAGTTTTTCATATAAATTAAAATATTTAGTTACTTTAGGAGCTGCTCATAAAAAGAGCAGCTTTTTTATTATGGCAGTATTGGAGAAAGGAAGTAAAAAGCTTCTTAACGCATGGGCGTTTTACGATTGGGCAAATTCAGTTTATACCTTAACAATAGCATCATCTATCTTTCCGATTTTTTATTCGGCATTATTTTTAAGTGAAATAAAAAAAGTTCAGGCATTTGGTTTTGAGTTTAAGAGTACAGCTTTAATAACTTTTGTTACAGCTTTTACGTTTTTAGTTGTTGCGTTTACATCGCCAATTCTATCTGGGATTGCTGATTATGTTGGCAATAAAAAGAATTTCTTGAAATTCTTTTGTTATGTTGGAAGTGCTGGTTGTATTGGTTTGTACTGGTTTGATATTTCACCCGACGGAATTCATTTAAGTTTATTATTCTATTTTATGGGATTAATTGGGTATTGGGGCAGCTTGGTATTTTATAATTCTTATTTACCAGACATCGCATTTCCAGAGCAGCAAGATAAAATAAGTGCCAAAGGGTTTTCTATGGGATATATAGGAAGTGTAATTTTGCTTGTTGTCAATTTAGCAATGGTGCTCTATCCTCAGTATTTTGGATTTGATATTAGTATTTCAGAAGCTATAAAAATTACAGGAACAGAAGCTGAAATTCTTGATGCCACAGTTGCTTCAAAAAATACAGCATCTTTCGAGGCAATGAAAATCTCATTTATTACGGTGGGTTTATGGTGGGCAATATTCAGTCAATATTCATTTTATTGGTTGCCTAAAGGAACTTCTTCAGGTCATAAAGTCACTACCGCTGTGGTTTTTAATGGGCTTAGGGAATTGAAGTTAGTTTGGTTAGAACTAAAACAAAACTTAAGATTAAAGCGTTATTTATACGCCTTTTTTGTTTTTAGTATGGCAGTACAAACCATTATGTTAATAGCCGTTTATTTTGGAGAAGAGGAAATAGACTGGGGTGGTGGAGATGCTAAAAAAATTGGTTTAATAGGTAGTATTTTATTGATACAATTAGTTGCAATTCTAGGGGCGTTTTTAACATCAAGGGCTTCGGCTAAATTTGGAAATATAAAAACCTTAATTTTTGTAAATGCTATTTGGATGCTGTTGTGTTTTTACGCTTATTTTATGAAAACGCCGTTACAATTTTACATTGCGGCTTCTTTAGTTGGTATGGTTATGGGTGGTATACAAGCTTTATCAAGATCGACTTATTCAAAATTTTTACCCGAAACAGAAGACACCACATCATATTTTAGCTTTTATGACGTAGCCGAAAAAATAGGGATCGTAATTGGGATGATTATTTTCGCATCAATTGATCAGATAACGGGTAGTATGCGAAATGGTATTTTGTTTTTGTTTTTGTTCTTTTTAGCAGGTATAATTTTATTATTTAGAGTGCCTGAATTAAATAAAGAGAAGTAATTATGATATAAAAAAAGTCGGAACTATTACGTTCCGACTTTTTATTTTGATTGATGATTTTATATTTTTCAGAATATTAATAAATTAATTTTTCTTAAAAGTTACGCTTCCATAATCAGAATTGATTTTAACTAAGTTTGATGAATTATTTTTACCGTAATAACCTTGGTAATAATATTTATTTGAATCTTTATTCTTTTTAGTGAACTCAAAACCTTCTGTATTTCTTACCGAAGCATATTCTGTTTTTATATCGAAATTGAAATGATATTCAGGATGATATCCTATAGTAATTCCTAAGTAATCAGATTCAATATTAAGATTGCCAGCATTAGCGGTCATTTCATCAATTTTAAGAGAGCCGTAATCACCTTTAATATTTACATTTTTATAAACTTCGCCTAATCGCATCGATAAATAATCACCATTACCGGTTACATAATTTACTTTATTTATATTTATTGACCCATAATCGCAATTAAAATAAACATTTTCAGCTATTTCAATTACGGACTTGGTATAATCTGAATTAATATCCAATTTATTAGTTTTTGCCACAGTAAATCCGCTATAATCTGCATTAATTTTTCCGGTATTTATATATTCAAAATAGCAGTTGCTAGTATAATCGAAAGACAAAGAATTGTTTTCTGCCATAAGCTCTTTTGTAGTAATCTTACCATAATCACAATTAATAGTAGCTTTACCCCGTAGTTTATCTAAATTAATACTTCCATAATCATTATTTAAATCCACACTATTGGTTATAGGAAGTTTTACAACATAATTAATTTCCATACTTACATTATTGCTGCTGCTCCAATTCCACCACGACTTTTTGTCGTTATTAAAAATAGTTTTAGCATCTACCAAACTTGAAGTTGCATTAAACTTTACGTTAATGGCATTAAGTTTATTTTGGACTTTTTCTTGATCATTTCCACTAACTTTTATATTGACTTCAATAATTATTTTATTACCGCTATAAGTAATAATATCTAGATTACCGTAGCTGTTTTCAATTTTTAAAAGTGCATCGCTATTAACCGTATACTCTTTTTTAATAGTTTTTTCTTTTTTGTATTTACCATTTAAAGTGTTGTTTCCTAAAGCAATTGCAGGTAATAAAAAAAGTAGTATTGCTGCTTTATATAATAGTTGAGTTTTCATTGTTTTGTTGTTTAGATTGTTTTACATTTTCTATAGTTTCCATAACATTTTTTAAGATGTTTATTCTTGTTTGAAAATTTGAAATCATCGCATAAATAACGCGTTTATCATCACCGCTTTTTGTTAAATCAATTTTAAGTGATTCATATTCCTTTTCAAGAATTTTCATTTGGTTCATGGCATCGTTAATTAGTACTTCGGTGTCAGGGGAGCGTTCATCGTTAAGTTTTAATAATTCTTCTGAAATGGTTGAAGTAAAGAAATTTTGAGTTTTAGACATTTCTATTGAAACACTTGCTAAATCTTTAACTTGTTCAGTTGGTTTTAGCATAGTAAAAACACTTATTAACAGCACAATTGAAGCTGCAATACTTAGAAATGGTTTCCAGTAATTTGATTTACTTGAAGCAATTATTACAGTTTCAGAATTTTGATTTTTTAATTTTGATAAGAATCGTTGCTGATGGCCAATATTTGGGTTTTCAAAATCAAATTCTGAATGCAATGTTTCAAATAGATTATCAATTTTATCCTTTTTCATTTTTTGTATTTTTAAACTACTAATTCTAATTTTTTTCTTAAACTTTCTTTAGCACGTGATATCATTGTTCTGCAGTTAACTTGAGAAATTTTTAAAATTTCGCTAATTTCTTCATAATCAAAACCTTCAATAAGATGAAGTGTTAAGCATAGTTGGTAGTTATCCTTTAGCGTTTTCATGGTTTTTAAAACCTGATTTGCTTTAAGACTTGTAATATCCTCACTATTAATACCTTCTACGCTGTCTTCAATTTTATAAATAATAGTATCAAGCGGGACGTTGTTGTATTTACTATTTTTCTTATAATGATAAATACTGTTGTTAATTACTATTCGCTTTAACCATGAACCAAATATTTTAGCATCTTTAAGACTATCTAATTTTGTGAACGCTAACAAAAATGAGTCTTGCATTATGTCTTCTGCTTCAAAACTGTTTTTAACAATTCTTAATGAAGCATTGTACATAGCTTTATAGTACCTGTTGTAAACTTCCAATTGCGCAGATTGGTTGTTCGACTTACAGAGCTCTACGAGTTGTTCAATATTTAGTTTGGTTAGTGTCACTAAAGCAAATTGTTATTATAAAGATTAACATACTCTTATATTGTTACAGTTTTATGAAAAAAAAATTCCCACATTGATTTAATGTAGGAATTTAATTTTGGGTAAAAATTATAAAATTTAAGATTTAGCCGGTTTTTCAGCTTTATCAATTTTTATTTTTAGTTCTTGAGATTTTTCATCTAAATCGATATTAATACTATCACCTTCCTGAACATGCGATGTTATAATCTCTTCTGCTAAAGCATCTTCAACATACTTTTGAATAGCCCTTTTTAATGGTCTAGCTCCATATTGTCTGTCAAAACCTTTTTCGGCAATAAAATCTTTAGCCTTGTCACTTAGGTTTAAATTATATCCTAGGTCTTTAATTCTTAAAAGAAGTTTACCAAGTTCAATATCAATAATTTTGTTGATATCCTCTTTTTCTAAAGCATTAAACATTACCACATCATCAATTCTGTTTAAAAATTCTGGTGCAAACGATTTTTTCAAGGCATTTTCAATAACACTGCGTGCATTCGAATCTTCTTGTGCTTTTTGAGAAGCGGTTCCAAAACCAATACCAGTTCCAAAATCTTTAAGTTTACGGGCTCCAATATTTGAAGTCATAATAATAATGGTGTTTCTGAAATCTATTTTTCGACCTAAACTATCTGTTAAATAGCCATCATCCAGGACTTGAAGCAGCATATTAAACACATCGGGATGCGCTTTTTCAATTTCATCTAAAAGAATTACCGCATATGGTTTACGTCTCACTTTTTCAGTTAATTGCCCACCTTCTTCATAACCAACGTATCCTGGAGGTGCTCCAACTAATCTGGAAATAGCGAATTTCTCCATATATTCACTCATGTCAATTCTAACAAGAGCATCTTCACTGTCAAATAATTCACGAGATAAAACTTTAGCTAATTGCGTTTTCCCAACACCTGTCTGACCTAAAAATATAAACGAGCCAATGGGTTTGTTTGGGTCTTTAAGTCCTGCACGGTTGCGTTGAATAGCTTTAACTACCTTTGCAACAGCCTCATCCTGACCAATTACTTTTCCTTTAATAAGTTGTGGTAATTCAGCAAGTTTATTAATCTCCGTTTGCGCAATTCTATTTACAGGAATACCGGTCATCATAGAGACTACATCGGCGACATTATCTTCCGTAACTTCTTCACGATGTTGTTTAGTGTCTTCTTCCCATTTTTCTTGGGCGATAGCTAATTCTTTTTCAAGACGTTTTTCGTCATCTCTAAGTTTAGCAGCTTCTTCATATTTTTGCTTTTTAACAACCGAATTTTTCGTTTCCTTAACGGTCTCTAATTGTTTTTCTAGCTCAAGTATTTGCTTCGGAACTTCAATGTTAATGATATGAACACGCGACCCAGCTTCATCTAAAGCATCAATAGCTTTGTCCGGTAAGAATCGTTCAGTCATATACCTATTGGTTAATTTAACACAAGCTTCAATAGCTTCTGGCGTATAATTAACATTGTGATGTTCTTCGTATTTTTCTTTAATATTGTTGAGGATTTCTATTGTTTCTTCAACAGTAGTTGGTTCAATAATTACTTTTTGAAAGCGACGCTCTAAAGCTCCATCTTTTTCAATATACTGTCTGTACTCGTCTAAAGTTGTAGCACCGATGCATTGAATTTCACCACGAGCTAAAGCAGGTTTGAACATGTTGGATGCGTCTAAACTTCCGGTTGCACCACCGGCTCCAACAATAGTATGAATTTCGTCGATAAACAAAATAACGTCATCATTTTTTTCAAGCTCGTTCATAACCGCTTTCATGCGCTCTTCAAACTGACCACGATATTTAGTACCAGCTACTAAACTAGCTAAATCTAAAGTAACAACGCGCTTGTTAAAAAGTATTCGTGATACTTTTCGTTTTACAATTCTAAGCGCTAAACCCTCTGCAATGGCAGATTTACCAACTCCAGGTTCACCAATTAAAAGTGGGTTGTTTTTCTTTCTTCTACTTAAAATTTGCGAAACACGTTCGATTTCCTTTTCTCTACCAACTACGGGATCTAATTTACCATCTTCTGCAAGAATGGTTAAATCACGACCAAAATTATCTAAAACCGGAGTTTTTGATTTTTTATTAGTTTTTCCAGTTGGGGTATTGAAAATATTGTCTTTGGAAGTGTCATCTTCAGGATTTGAATCATCGTCTTGAAATGATTCTGCCTTTGGTTCTATATAATCGCTGTCGTTCGTAATCATAAATTTGAATTGTTCTTTAACATTATCGTAATCAACTTTAAGCTTATTTAAAAGCTTGGTAGTGGGGTCGTTTTCATTTCTTAAAATACAAAGCAATAAATGCGCTGTGTTTATAGAAGTGCTTTGAAAAAGTTTGGCTTCCAGAAATGTTGTTTTTAAAGCACGTTCTGCTTGTCTTGTAAGATGTAAGTTCTTTTTTTGATTTGAAGCTGCCGTAATGTTTGGATTTGCCGGACTTAATATTTCGACCTTGCGCCTAAGATGGTTTAAATCCACATCTAAAGCATTTAAAATATTGATGGCTTTGCCATCGCCGTCACGTAAAAGACCAAGCATTAAGTGTTCCGTCCCAATAAAATCGTGACCCAATCGTAATGCCTCTTCTTTGCTATAAGCAATTACATCTTTTACTCTAGGTGAAAAATTATCATCCATATTAGTTTCCTTTCTGCATTAAAAATACTAAAACATTTTACTAACGGCAAAAACTATACCTTAAAATGTGTGAAAGTTGCTAATTGACGAAAAAATCTTTATAAAATCAAAATTTTTCAATAGATACTTATTAACGAAAAAAGGCGTCAAAATTGTTAATAAAAAACACGAAAAAAGGCCATTATTAGTCTCGTCTTCACTATTGAAATACGTATATTAGCATGTTTTGAAAAACTCATAAAACTTAATTAAATAATTTATGGCAGAAGGAGAAAAATTGATCCCTATTAATATTGAAGATGAGATGAAAACGGCTTACATTGATTATTCAATGTCGGTCATTGTGTCACGTGCATTACCTGATGTAAGAGATGGATTAAAACCTGTTCACAGACGTGTACTTTTTGGCATGCATGAACTAGGAATTAGAGCAAATACCGCACACAAAAAATCAGCAAGAATAGTTGGAGAAGTTTTAGGTAAGTATCACCCACATGGTGATACATCAGTTTACGACGCCATGGTGCGTATGGCTCAGGAATGGAGCTTACGATATATGTTAGTTGACGGACAAGGTAACTTTGGTTCTATCGATGGCGATAGTCCGGCAGCAATGCGTTATACAGAAGCACGTATGCGTAAAATTGCTGAAGATATGTTGGCCGATATTGATAAAGAAACCGTAGATCACAAATTAAATTTTGATGACACTTTACAAGAGCCAACAGTGTTACCAACGCGTATTCCAGGGCTTTTAGTTAATGGAGCATCAGGTATTGCGGTAGGTATGGCAACTAATATGGCACCTCATAATTTAACTGAAGTTGTTAATGGTATCATTGCGTATATTGAGAATACAGACATTGAAATTGACGAGTTAATTAAACACGTCAAAGCTCCCGATTTTCCTACTGGAGGAACTATCTACGGGTATGATGGCGTTAAAGAAGCATTTCATACAGGTCGGGGTCGAATAGTTGTTCGTGGTAAAGCTATTATCGAAGAAGTTCAAGGGCGTGAGTGTATTATTGTTACTGAGATACCTTACCAGACTAATAAAGCAGATATGATTAAAAAAACTGCTGATTTAGTAAACGATAAAAAACTAGAAGGAATTTCTACTATTCGCGACGAGTCGGATAGAAATGGAATGCGCATCGTTTATGTTTTAAAACGTGATGCCATACCAAATATAGTTCTTAATAAATTATATAAATACACGGCCTTACAATCATCTTTCAGTGTAAATAATATTGCACTTGTGAATGGTCGTCCGCAACTTTTAAATTTAAAAGAGTTAATTCATTATTTCGTAGAACACAGACACGAGGTAGTAGTAAGAAGAACAACTTACGAATTACGCAAAGCGGAAGAACGCGCTCATATTTTAGAAGGTTTAATTATAGCTTCAGATAATATTGATGAAGTAATAAAAATAATCAGAGCGTCATCAAATGCTGATGAAGCTAGAGAAAATTTAATAACACGTTTCGAACTTTCTGAATTACAAGCAAGAGCCATTGTTGAAATGCGTTTGCGTCAACTTACTGGTTTGGAACAAGATAAATTACGTTCTGAATACGATGACATTATGAAGCTTATTATCGATTTAAAAGATATTTTAGATAGAAAAGAGCGTCGAATGGAAATTATTAAGGAAGAGTTAGTTACTGTTAGAGATAAATATGGCGATGAGCGTCGTTCAGTAATTGAATATGCGGGTGGCGATTTAAGTATTGAAGATATGATTCCTGATGAGCAAGTGGTTATTACTATTTCTCATGCAGGTTATATTAAACGTACTTCTCTAAACGAATATAAAACACAAAATAGAGGCGGTGTTGGTCAAAAAGCATCAACCACAAGAAATGAAGATTTCTTAGAGTATTTATTTGTTGGTACTAACCACCAATACATGTTATTCTTTACGCAAAAAGGAAAATGCTTCTGGATGCGTGTATATGAAATTCCGGAAGGAAGTAAAACCTCAAAAGGTAGAGCTATTCAGAATTTAATAAATATTGAACAAGACGATGCGGTTAAGGCATTTATATGCACGCAAGATCTTAAAGATGAGGACTATATAAACAGTCATTACGTTATTATGGCTACTAAACAAGGTCAGGTTAAAAAGACCTCGTTGGAACAATATTCACGTCCAAGAACAAATGGTATTAATGCTATAACCATTAAAGAGGACGATATTTTATTAGAAGCGAGATTAACTACTGGCGAGAGTCAAGTTATGTTAGCACTTAAGTCGGGTAAAGCCATTCGTTTTGAAGAAGCTAAAACACGCCCAATGGGTCGAAATGCATCAGGAGTGAGAGGTATTAGACTTGCTGATAAAAATGATGAGGTGATAGGAATGGTTACTATCGAAAATCCACAAGAAGAATCGGTATTGGTTGTTTCTGAAAATGGATATGGTAAACGTACTTATATTGATGATCCAGAAGATGGAGAACCAGTTTACAGAATTACTAATCGTGGTGGAAAAGGTGTAAAAACTATTTCAATTACAGAAAAAACAGGTAAATTAGTTGCCATTAAGAGTGTCACCGATACGGACGATTTAATGATTATTAATAAATCGGGAATAGCCATTAGGTTAGAGGTTAAAAATTTAAGAGTTATGGGTAGAGCAACTCAAGGTGTTAAATTAATAAACCTTAAAGGCAACGATTCCATTGCGGCTGTTGCTAAAGTAATGCACGATGATGATGAAGTTGAAGAAGAGGTAGCTGAAGACATTGAAAACAGTACCGATTTAGATGATGGCACAACTCTTGATACTAATATAGACGAAAATAACACGGAAAATTAAATTAAATATTACTAAAATGAAAAAACAGATTATCATAGCTTTAACTTTTTCAATATGTGCATTTTCATTTGCACAGAAAAAAGAATTGAAAACAGCAGAAAAAGCTATTAAGGGAAACAATTACGCTGAAGCTAAGGCAGCATTAAAACAAGCAGAAGGGTTAATGTCATCAATGGATGATAAACTAAAAGCTCAATATTATTATTTAAATGCAGAAGCATTATATGCAAACGGAGCTGCCACTATAACAGATATAGATGCCGCTTTAGAAAGTTTGGGTAAAGTTCAGGGATCTTATGATTCTGAAGTTTCGATATTAAAACAAACTATGGTTAATGGTATATTAACAAAAGGGAATGGTTTTTATGAGAAAAAGGATTTTTCAACATCATCAAAATATTTTGAAAAAGCTTACCGTTTAAGTACTAAAGACACTATGTTTCTTTATTATGCTGCTGCAACGGCAGTTAATGTTCAAGAATACGACAGAGCTTTAGCTTTGTATGAAGAATTAAAAGGATTAGGCTACACAGGTATTGAAAACCAATATTTTGCTACCGATTCTAATAATGAAGAAGAATTATTTTCAAATAAAGATTTAAGAGATGTTTCTGTTAAAACAAAAACACATACTAATCCAGTAAATAGACTTTCAGAATCTAAAAAACCAGAAATTGCTAAAAACGTTGCGCTTATTTATGTAAGTAAAGGTGAAGATGAAAAAGCGCTTAGCGCCATGAAAGATGCAAGAGCTGAAAGTCCGGACGATGTGAACTTATTATTGTCTGAAGCAAATGTTCACTACAAGATGGGAAATATTGCCCAATTTAAAAATTTATTAGTAGAAGCTACTAAAATGGACCCTAATAACCCAGAGTTACAATACAATTTAGGTGTTATTGCGGCAGAGTCTGAACAACCAGCAGAAGCAAGAGCTTACTACGAAAAATGTATTTCTTTAGATCCTAGTTATATAAATGCATATATTAATTTGTCAGCTTTAATTCTGGCTAAAGAAGAACCAATAATAAAAGAAATGAATGGTTTAGGAAGTTCTAAAAAAGACGATTTAAGATATGATGAATTGAGATTAAAACGTCAGGACTTATATAAAGATGCTGTGCCATTTTTAACAAAAGCCATGGAGATTGATGATAAAAACATCAGTGCAGCGAAAACATTAATGAATATATACAGCATTCTTGGTGAAACAGCTAAGCATAAAGAAATGAAGGCTAAAGTAGATGTGCTTGAAGCAGCTGAATAAACTTAAATTTCTGTTACCAAATAAAAAATAGCCGCGAATAGCGGCTTTTTTTTATTGAATAATTTTATGGTTCGTTTAATTACCGATTAGCGAATATGTTTTCGTTTGATTGAAATCAATTCGAAGCTAACCACGGTTATAATTATATATGCTAAAAATAAGATTAAACTCCTTTAAAATAGCGAGTTATATCACTTTCTTAATAACACGAAGTTTATGAGTATGGGTTTTTTTGTCTACGTTATAAATGCCGGAATGGTCTAATCGATCTACTCTCACTTTTCCATGAGCATGTATTATATAGTTGTCTTTCATAATAATACCAACATGCACTATTTCGCCTTCATTATTGTCGAAAAAAGCTAGATCTCCTGGTTCGCTTTCTTCAATAAAACTCAAAGCTTCTCCTTGTGTTGCTTGCTGGGAAGCATCACGTAAAAGTTTGTAACCGTTAAGTTTATAGACCATTTGTGTAAAACCAGAACAATCTATACCAAAAGGTGTTTTGCCACCCCATAGATATGGTGAGTTTAAATATAAAAAAGCTGTTTCTATTAAGTGGTCTTTAGGTTTTTTGCCAGATACGATATTGCCATCATGTGTATGGTTTAAAATAGCTAAACCATTTAATGATGAACCTAGCAATATAGGGTGCAATTGATTGTTATCTTGAATAAACTCAACTAAGTCAATAGAAAGTTTATGATTTCCTTTTTGAAGTAATAGGTAGTT
>Ga0208304_10001431_pt1 | contig 11461 bp, 9 predicted proteins | sample ColrivemetaGS713_FD_187603 | JGI IMG/M metagenome (GOLD analysis project Ga0208304, IMG submission 187603) | Estuarine microbial communities from the Columbia River estuary - Flood tide ETM metaG S.713 (SPAdes) (version 2) | ecosystem: Environmental > Aquatic > Marine > Intertidal zone > Estuary... | reverse complement strand
CGCATCATCCATGATCTGGAATGCCAGCCCAAGCTGCAACCCGTAATCATGCATCACCGCAACATCATTATCATTTGCGCCAGCTAGCTTGGCACCAGCGGCGGCGGCGGCGGCAAATAAAATTGCGGTTTTGCCGGTGATCACATCGAAATAGGATTCTTGCGGCGTGTCGGGCATTCCGGCGATGGTCATTTGTTTGATTTCGCCTTCAGTGATCCGCGCCGAAGCATTTGCCAACTGGCCAAGAACCGTAATATCACCAGCCTCAACCATCAATTCAAAGGCGCGGGCAAACAGGAAATCACCCACCAGAACCGATGCTTCATTTCCCCAAAGCGCATTTGCCGTATCGCGCCCACGCCGCAAATTTGATTCATCAATCACATCATCATGAAGAAGCGTTGCCGAATGGATGAATTCGACCGCGGTCGCCAGCCCCACTGCATGCGCGCTGCCACCGGCAATTTGCGCCCCAGCCAGCGTCATCATCGGGCGGATGCGTTTGCCGCCAGCCGCAATCAGATGTCCGGCAAGTTCGGGGATTAACGGCACATCACTGGCAAGCCGCTGCAAAATCATCGCATTGACGGCTTTCATGTCATCGGCAAGCAGCGTGACCAATGGTTCAAGCGAAACCAGTTCGCCGTGACTCTCTATCGCAGGATTAGCACTCATTTTTTCAACTCACCAAATGGCTATCTGCCATTTTCCTAAAGGAAACAAGTATTTGCGCAATATAAAGCCATTTGGCTTCTTGGCGGCAGCTTCATCGCGCTAGCCAGTGGCGGCGCGCTTGGATTACTTGTCTAAAATATCTTCCATTCATTACGATGCCGCATAACCGCCTAGCAAGGAAAAAAGGCCGGGCCACCGCGAATTTTGTCGTTGCAACGCTTGGTAATTCGCCAAAAATGCGGCATGATGCTGCTTCATGGAACATCTTGTTAGCACAACCGATAGTGTGCGCTTGTCATTTTTGCTGGCGCTGTTGCGAGATGCGGGCATAAGGGCGCATGTATTTGATGCAAATATTTCGGCGCTTGAGGCTGGCATTGGGGCTTTTCCGCGCCGGATCATGGTGCCGACGAAATGGCTTTTGGCGGCAAAAACGCTGCTTGAGGATGCGAATGAATTTTATGATGATTGATCATGGTCTTTTGTGCGGTTGCTGGCAGCCAAACCAAAAGATGCGGCCCATGGTAAGGGTGAACAAAACATGAGCCAAGACTCAACAACAGGAAATGACGCCAAAACAGGCGATGGTTTGCCAATTGAGGGCCTTGATGATCTGGCGGTAACACATGATCATTTGCTTGGCAAAACCGTGTCGGTTATGCAGCCAAAAAGCGGGTTTCGTGTTGGCACTGATGCGGTGCTTCTGGCGGCGGCGATTGGGGTTAATCGGGGCCGTATTTTGGATATGGGGGCAGGGGTTGGCGGTGTCAGCCTTTGTCTGGCAAGACGGCTTGATGCGGTACAGATAACCGCAATTGAGATTGATCCGGTGATGGCGGCGCTGGCGCTGCGGAATGCTGCGGCGAATGGTTTTGATGACCGGCTTCGTATTTTGCATGATGATATTGCCAAAATGCCGCCCGTTCTGGCGGGCAGTTTTGATCATGTTGTCAGCAATCCGCCCTATCATTACGCAACAGGCACAAGGCCACGCGATAAACGGCGGGCTCTGGCGCATATTGGCGAAGGCTTGGCGCTTGGTGATTGGGTTGCGTCGGCGATGTGGGCAGCAAAACCGCGTGGGCGGATCAGTTTTATTTGCAGGGCTGATCGCGCTGATGAATTGATCCATCTTTTTGCCAAGGCGGGTGCCTCGGAAATTTTACAATTCCCACTTTGGCCGCGCCCGATGGTGCCGGCTGGGCGGGTGATCATTCAAGTGCGCAAGGCGGTGTCTGGCCCCGGCGCAATTTTGCCCGGTCTTATCATGCATAATGATGATGGCAGCTTTACCGAAGCCGCCAGCCGCATTATGAATGGTGAGGGTCTTTATATGGTGCATCCTGCCCGCAGGGTCTAAGCGTGAATGGCAGAAATGCCAGATGAAGGGAATGAGGCGAAATGGGACTTTTGTCCAAAATGATGTTTTGGCGTCGCCGCAGGTCGGTTGTGCCGGTGGTGCGTTTAAGCGGTGTGATCTCGCAATCGGGCAGTCTTGGGCGGCGCGGCCTGTCGCTTGAATCAGTTGAGCCACAATTGAAAAAGGCCTTTTCGGTCAAGTCCGCGAAGGCCGTTGCCATCATCATTAATTCGCCCGGGGGTTCGCCGGTGCAATCATCATTGATTGGTCAGCGTATTCGTGACCTTGCCAGCCGCGCCGATGTGCCGGTTTTGGCTTTTTGCGAGGATGTGGCGGCGAGTGGCGGCTATTGGTTGGCGGCGGCGGCAGATGAGATTTTTGCCAATCCGGCATCAGTGATTGGCTCTATTGGTGTGATCTCAGCCGGTTTTGGCTTTGACAAAGCCATTGCCAAGCTTGGCATTGACCGGCGCGTTTATACCGCTGGCGAGGCCAAAATGACGCTTGATCCCTTTCAACCTGAACGCGATGAAGAGATTGACCGGCTGAAAGCATTGCAAGCTGATATTCACAAACAATTTATCAGCCATATCGAACAGCGCCGGGGTTCACGGCTAAAAGGTGCGCATGATGAATTATTCAGCGGCGCGTTCTGGACGGGGCAACGTGCGCTTGAACTGGGACTGATCGATGGGCTTGGTGAATGTCGCCAAACATTGCTTCAGCGTTTTGGCGATGACACTGACGTGATGTTTATTGAACCAAAGCGCAAATTCCTGCCGCTTGGCCTTCCCGCAATGAGCAGCCATCTTGTTCAGGAAACCGCCGATCTTGCGATTGAGCGTGCTTATTTTTCGCGTTTCGGGCTGTAAAAGCCAAAGCGATTATGTCAGGGTAGTTCCAAATTTGCTGCTTGCTGGCAAAACAATGGCTCTATTCACACAAAACGCAGCATCACGCCGGTAAAGGACGCTTGAATAATGGTTCTCTCACTTCCGAAAATCCTTGGTCTTTTTGCCATGATCTGGCTTGTTTGGACGGCGTTTCGGTTTTTTGAGGCGCGTCGGAAAAACAGCGCTAATCAGCCATCAGCCATGGATGGCGATACGGCGGGGACAACAAAAAAAGACCCGAATGACGCATCGGTTGATTTGCAGGAATGCACAATTTGCGGGGCATGGGTAAGCGGTGAAACCTGTGATCGGGAAAACTGTCCCTATTAAGGGCAGCAACAGCTTGCCTTTTGATATGGTTTCCGGCTAATTTCCGTGCATCTTTTGCAATAGGAATCGTGACGGATGCCAACATCACAAAGCGACGAAATTAGAACCGATTTCCAGTCGATTATTCTGAATTTACAAAGCCATTGGGCAAAGCAAGGCGCGGTTGTCTTGCAGCCCTACGACATGGAAGTTGGCGCTGGTACATTTCACCCTGCAACGACGCTTCGCGCGCTTGGCCCCGATGATATTTGGCGTGCTGCCTATGTGCAGCCATCGCGGCGGCCTTCGGATGGGCGTTATGGTGAAAATCCAAACCGAATGCAGCATTTCTATCAGTTTCAGGTGATTTTCAAACCATCACCAGCTGACTCGCAGGCGCTTTATCTTGATTCACTAAAGGCAATCGGGCTTGACCCCGACAAGCATGATATCCGGTTTGTCGAAGATGATTGGGAATCGCCAACGCTTGGCGCATGGGGTCTTGGCTGGGAAGTCTGGTGTGACGGTATGGAAATTTCCCAATTCACCTATTTCCAACAGGTTGGCGGTATTGAATGTAATCCGGTGCCGCTTGAACTCACCTATGGGTTGGAACGGCTAGCGATGTATATTCAGGGTGTGGAAAATGTCTATGATCTTGATTGGGATGGTGTGCCAGCGGCCGAAGGCGGCAAAACCTACGGTGATATTTTCAAGCGCGCCGAGATTGAATTTTCCGGCTGGAATTTTGAACATGCCGATACCGATATTCTGTTTGGGCATTTCCGTGATGCCGAAATTGAATGTGGCCGCTTGCTGGGGCTGGAAACACCACTAGCATTGCCAGCCTATGATCAATGTATGAAAGCCAGCCATCTGTTTAATATGCTTGATGCGCGTGGGGTGATTTCGGTGACTGAACGCGCCGCCTATATCGGGCGTGTTCGGGGCTTGGCCAAAGGATGCTGCGAGGCATGGATGGGAATAACGGAGACCACAACCAATGGCTGATCTGGTAATTGAATTTGTCTCAGAAGAAATTCCCGCCCGAATGCAGGCTGGCGCTGGCCGTGATCTGGCGCGGCTTATTGAAACGGCATTAACAACGCTTGGTGTCTGGCATGATGACAGTGTGGCAACCGGCCTTTGTGCACCGCGTCATTTACTTGCCTATGTTACCAATATTGCCGCATCGCAGCCGGATCGCATTATCGAAAAACGTGGCCCGCGTGTTGATGCGCCTGAGGCGGCGATTGCCGGTTTTTTGAATTCGGCTGGAGTCAGCCGTGAAGATCTTGTCGAAGAAGATACCCCAAAAGGCCGCTTTTTGTTTGCGCGAAGCGAAATCACCGGCGGCGATACGGCCGCGCTTTTGGCGCCTATCATTATTGATATTCTGACCCATTTCCCCTGGCCGAAAAGCCAGCGATGGGGCCGTGGCAAATTCCGCTGGGTTCGCCCGCTTCATCGGATCAATATTCTGTTTGATGGCAAACCACTTGCCGGTTCGCTGGATTTGGGCGGCGGCGATGTTATCAATTTTGGGGCGGCCAGCTGTGGTCACTATTTTGAGGCGCCTGACGATATTGACCTTACCGGCGTTACCAGCCTTGATGATGTACAGGCCAGATTGCGGGCTGGCTATGTCATGCTTGATCAAGATGAACGCCATGATGCGATTATCAAAGATGCAAAAAAATTAGCCGCCAGCCGGTCATGCCATCTCAACGAGACCCAGCTTGGCGGCTATCTTGCCGATATCGCTGGTTTGGTCGAATGGCCAACGCCGCTTATGGGGCAGATCGAAGACCGGTTCATGGTGCTGCCGCCGGAATTGCTGCAGGCCACAATTGCAACGCATCAGAAATACATCACGCTTAGTGACGCTGATGGTAAATTCTCGTCAAATTTCATCGTTCTTTCAAACCGGCTTGGCGATGCGGTGCGCGATAAGGTGATTATCGCAGGCAATCAGCGTGTTTTGCGGGCGCGATTGGCCGATGCCGAATTTTTCTGGCAGCAGGATCAGGCGCGCCAGTTGGAAACCTATCTTCCCGCGCTTGGCGATGTCACATTTTATGAGGGGCTTGGCTCGATTCACGATAAGGCAATCCGGATGGAAAAGCTGGCAAGCGCAATTGCGCCGCAAATGCCATCTGCCAACCTAAAAGCCGCATCCCGCGCAGCCCGTCTTGCCAAGGCCGATCTTGTCACGGGAATGGTTGGTGAATTTCCCGAATTGCAGGGTATCATGGGTGGCTATTACGCGGCGGCCAGCGGCGAGGATAAAGCCGTTTGTGATGCCATCACTGCGCATTACCGGCCTCAAGGCCCCGCCGATGATTTGCCAGCAACGCCTGAGGCCATGGTTGTTGCGCTGGCTGACAAGATTGATACGCTTGTCGGGTTTTTTGGCATTGATGCCAAACCAACCGGATCAAAAGATCCGTTTGCGCTTCGCCGCGCAGCCTTGGGCGTTATCCGTATCATTGTTGATGGACAGCTAGCCATCCCGCTTGGCAAGATTTTGCAGGTGGCCGCCAGCGGCTATGGCTTTGTCGAAGTTGATGCCGATCTTTTGCCCTTTATTCGTGATCGGCTTCGCGGCTATCTTCGTGATCAGAAAATGCGTCACGATGTGGTTGCTGCGGCATTGGCCGATGATGATGGTGATGATATCTGCTTGATGGCGGCACGCGCTTCTGCGCTTGCTGGCTTTTTGGCAGCGGCAGATGGTGCTGGATTGATGGCCGGTTGGCGGCGGGTCAGCAGCATTCTTGCTGCCGAAGAAAAAAAGGCCAAAACCGCCTTTGCCGCAACATCTGATCCGGCGCTATTTACCGAAACTGAAAAGGCGCTTTTTGCACCATTATCGACAATGGCTGAAAATCAAGACAATATTGAGTCGCAGCTTGCCGCGCTTGGTGCGTTGCGTTCCCCCATTGATTTGTTTTTTGAAAAAATCGTCGTGAATGATGATGATCCGGCGATCCGCTCGAATCGACTTGGGCTACTGGCAATGATCCGCGAAAAAATGCTGGCTGTGGCAGATTTCACGAAAATAGAAGGCTAGATAGAGACATGACACAATGGGTTTATAATTTTGGCAAAACCGGAACAGATGGCGATGCGTCGCGTCGCAATCTTCTTGGTGGCAAGGGCGCCAATCTTGCCGAAATGAGTGGCATTGGTCTTCCGGTTCCGCCCGGATTTACCCTGAGTACCGACGTTTGCACGCATTTTTATGACCATGACAAAACCTATCCTGACACATTAGATCAGCAGGTGCGTGACGCCATTACGAAAATCGAAAGCGAAACCGGCACCCGCTTTGCCGATTCTGCCAACCCGCTTCTTGTCTCGGTTCGTTCAGGTGCGCGTGCCTCGATGCCGGGTATGATGGACACGGTTCTCAATCTTGGCCTGAATGACGTTACTGTCGAGGGTCTTGCCAGCCGCGCCAATGATACCCGCTTTGCCTATGACAGCTATCGCCGGTTTATTCAGATGTATAGCGATGTTGTGATGGAGGTCGATCACGGCCTGTTTGAAGATGCGCTTGAGGATATGAAGCTTCAACGCGGTGTTTATGAAGACACCGAATTGACCGGTGATGATTTAAAAGCACTTGTCGCCAGCTATAAGGACATTGTCCAAGATGAGGCCGGTATCGGCTTTCCGCAAGATCCGTGGGAACAGCTTTGGGGTGCGGTTGGGGCGGTATTTGCCAGCTGGATGAATACCCGCGCCATCACCTATCGGCGACTGAATAACATTCCTGCGGCATGGGGAACAGCGGTCAATATTCAGGCCATGGTTTTTGGCAATATGGGTGATGATTGCGCAACTGGCGTTGCCTTTACGCGTGACCCATCAACCGGTGAAAACAGCTTTTATGGCGAGTTTTTGATCAATGCACAGGGTGAAGATGTCGTTGCCGGTATTCGCACGCCATTGCCATTGACGCTGGCTGCCCGCGAAAAGGGCGGGGGTGATGCTTTGTCGATGCAAGAAGCAATGCCGGCGGCTTTTGACCAGCTTGATGCGGTTCGCAAAAAGCTTGAGGCGCATTATTGCGACATGCAGGATCTTGAATTTACCGTACAGCAGGGCGTGCTGTATATGCTGCAAACCCGTAGCGGAAAACGCACTGCCGAAGCCGCGCTTCGCATGGCTGTTGAAATGGCTGATGAAGGCCTGATCACCCGTGATGAAGCCTTGTGTCGTGTTGATCCGAACGCGCTTGACCAGCTGCTTCATCCAACACTTGATCCCAATGCTGAAAAGGTCATTCTGGCACGCGGTCTGCCGGCATCGCCAGGCGCGGCATGCGGTAAAATTGTGCTGAATGCTGATCGCGCAGAGGAATTGGCGGCCAGCGGTGAGGCGGTGATTCTGGTGCGTCTTGAAACTAGTCCTGAAGATATTCATGGCATGCATGCTGCCGCCGGCATCTTGACAGCGCGTGGCGGCATGACAAGCCATGCGGCGGTGGTTGCTCGTGGCATGGGGCGGGCTTGTGTTTCGGGTGCAAGCGATGTGCGCTTTGACGAGGTAAGCGGCAAGGTCTTTATCGCTGATCAAGTTCTTGTCGAAGGTGATGTCATCACCATTGATGGCACAAGCGGCGAGGTTTATGCCGGTAAAGTCGATACGATTCAGCCAAAAATGTCAGGTGCCTTTGCCAGCGTTATGGGCTGGGCTGACGAGGTGCGCCGTATGGAAGTGCGCACTAATGCCGAAACCCCAACCGAGGCGCGTGTTGCCCTTGATTTCGGCGCGCAGGGCATTGGTCTATGCCGAACCGAACATATGTTTTTTGATGCAGATCGCATCATTGCCATGCGCCAGATGATCATGGCTGCTGATACGCAAGGCCGTGAATTGGCACTTGCCAAATTATTGCCGATGCAGCGCCGTGATTTCGAAGAATTATTCACGATCATGGCTGGCCTTCCAGTCACCATCCGGCTTCTTGATCCTCCATTGCATGAGTTTTTACCACATTCGGCCGATGAATTGGCCGAAGTTGCCGCCGCCGCCGGGGTAACAATCGAGACGGCACGCCAACGCTCGATCAAACTTGCCGAGACCAATCCGATGCTTGGCCATCGTGGCTGCCGATTGGCGGTGACTTATCCGGAAATCTGCCGGATGCAAGCACGCGCCATTTTCGAGGCGGCTTGCGCTGTTGCCAAAAGCACTGGCGAGTCACCAATCCCCGAAGTGATGGTTCCACTTGCGGCAACGGCGCGGGAAATCGCGCTTTGCAAGGCTGAGATTGACGCTACCGCCGCTGCGGTTATGGCTGAAACCGGCATCACTATTTCATATCTTGTTGGCACAATGGTTGAATTGCCCCGTGCGTCAATCTGTGCGGCAGATTTGGCGGTTGAGGCCGAATTCTTTTCCTTTGGTACGAATGATCTGACGCAAACCTCACTTGGCATCAGCCGTGACGATGCTGGATCCTTCCTTCATGACTATGCCGATAAAGAAATTTATCCGGTTGATCCGTTTGTGTCGATTGACCTTGAAGGCGTTGGTACATTGGTCGAAATGGGGGTTGAACGTGGCCGCAAAACCCGCCCCGATATCAAGCTTGGTATCTGCGGTGAACATGGTGGCGATGGCGATTCAATTCTATTCTTTGAAAAAGTCGGTCTTGATTATGTGTCTTGTTCGCCTTATCGCGTTCCTGCGGCGCGCCTTGCCGCAGCGCAAGCCACAATCAAAACACGTCAAAGCGATTAATCCCCGCCTGCTATGGGCCAAACCGCTGCTGGAAACGGTGCGTCTGTCCGGTTGCGGCGCGGCATGGCAGCAGCAATAAATGGACAAGAAAAAAGCCAGCAAATGCTGGCTTTTGTCTAGCAGATTTGGTTTTCAAATCGGGCTGGGACAGCCTTATTTGATGCCAAGACCGCCAAAGCGCTTGTTAAAGCGGGCAACCTGACCACCTGAATCGAGGATACGATGCTGGCCAGTCCATGCTGGATGGGTCTTTGGGTCAATGTCGAGTTTCAACACATCGCCAGGCTTTCCCCAAGTCGAGCGCGTTGTATGTTCGCTGCCATCGGTCATTACAACGGTGATTTCGTGGTAATCTGGGTGAATATCTTTTTTCATGCCGGTCTCCGGTTTTACGCTTAACTGTCTGTTCGTGATGCTAGATTTGCCATGCGGCAGAATGATCCTCGCCAACAAACAGCGCTGGTGGTATATCCCCTATAGCGATGATAAGCAAGCCCCCCGACGTAGAAAATAGACGGTTGGCGGGCTGGGTGAACAAAAATTGGGGTTGATGAATGAATAACGGGCAGAAAACTGACCACCAGACAGCGTTTCCGGCAGATCAGACATTAGAAACAACCCGCCGTTACACTAGCCGTCAGCTATTGGCCGTCTTTTGGCCCTATCTTCAACCGCATCGCCTCCGAATCGCACTTGCCATTTTGGCGCTTGTGCTTGTTGCTGGTGCGCTTCTTGGGATGGGGCGCGGGCTTGCCTATCTTGTTGATGAAGGGCTTGGCAAAAGCGACCCTGCCTTGCTTGACCGCGCGGTGATGGCAACAGCGATGATTGCCGTGGTTCTGGCCTTTGGCAGCTATCTTCGCACCAGCATGGTGAATAAAATTGGCGAAATGGTGCTGGCTGATATTCGCCGCGCCATTTTTGGCCATGCCATTACCTTATCGGCTGGATGGTTTGAAAATGCACGAACAGGTGATGTGTTATCCAGAATTACAACCGATACGAGCATTGTTCAAACGGTCATGACCTCGACCCTGTCAATGGCAGCGCGTAATTTCCTGCTTTTGATTGGCGGGCTTGTGATGGTGGTTTTATCCAGCCCGAAAATGTCGCTTGTGGTGTTGATTGTTGTACCGCTGGTTGTGTTGCCGCTGATTTTTATGGGGCGCCGGTTGCGTGCTGCCTCCCGGTTGGCACAAGACCGGCTTGCCGATGTTGGGGTCGAAGCTGAAGAAACTGTAAGTGCCATTCGCACTGTGCAGGCCTTTGGCCGCGAAGACTATGTCAAAGGGCATTTTGAACGGGCGGTTGATCTGTCGCTTGATGCTGGTCTTGCCCGGGTTCGGCTACGTGGTCTTCTAAGCGGCATTGTGATTTTTCTGGTCTTTAGCGGTATTGGCGTCATTCTTTGGATTGGCGGACAGGATTTGATGGCCGGACGGATCAGCGCTGGCGATCTGTCATCTTTCATTTTCTATGCTTTTCTGGTGGCAAGCTCGACCGGTTTTCTGTCCGAGCTTGCTGGCGATTTACAGCGGGCGGCAGGTGCTGCTGAACGTATTGCGCAATTGCTGGATACCAAAGCAAGCCTGCCGGTGCCAGCGTCACCGCAACCGGTCAATATGGCCGCTGCAACGGCATGTGAATTTGCCGCTGTCCAATTTGCCTATCCGGCCGCGGTGAACCGACCGGCAATCAGTGATGTAAGTTTTGCGATCAAAGCAGGCGAGCGTGTTGCGATTGTCGGGCCAAGCGGGGCGGGTAAATCAACAATTTTCCATCTTCTCCTCCGATTTTATGATCCGGTCAATGGGGCGGTTCGGGTTGGCGGGATTGATCTTCGTGATTTATCGCTTGCTGATTTGCGCGGCCATATTGGTTTGGTGCCGCAGGATTCGGCGCTGTTCTCGGCAACGCTTCGTGAGAATATCGCCTTTGGCCAGCCAGATGCCGATGATGCGGCTATTATCGCCGCGGCAAAACAGGCACAAGCGCATGATTTCATCATGGCCATTGATGGCGGCTATGATGCCTTTGTTGGCGAAAAGGGCGTGCGGCTTTCAGGTGGTCAACGCCAGCGCATTGCCATTGCCAGAGCCATTCTTCGCAATCCTCGCCTGTTGCTTCTCGATGAGGCGACAAGCGCGCTTGATGCGCAGTCCGAAGCGGCGGTTCAGCATGCTTTGGAAAATCTAATGGCCGACCGGACAAGCCTTGTGATCGCGCACCGTCTGGCAACCGTTGTGCGGGCCGATCGTATCTTGCTGATGGATCGGGGTAGATTATTGGCGGTCGGAACGCATGAATCGCTTATGGTTGAATCGGCACTCTATCGTACGCTTGCCGAATTGCAATTCTCCATCCCAAAAGTTGGATAGACAGCAAAAAAGCTGGATCATTTGCTGGTGAATTGCCCGATCATCATGGCCTCATCTTCGCCTGACATGGCTATAAATTGGGCGCTGACATG
>Ga0208304_10001417_pt1 | contig 11535 bp, 8 predicted proteins | sample ColrivemetaGS713_FD_187603 | JGI IMG/M metagenome (GOLD analysis project Ga0208304, IMG submission 187603) | Estuarine microbial communities from the Columbia River estuary - Flood tide ETM metaG S.713 (SPAdes) (version 2) | ecosystem: Environmental > Aquatic > Marine > Intertidal zone > Estuary... | reverse complement strand
TTCCTTCATGCTAATTTTATGCTCGTAAATTGCTTTACCAACAATAGTTCCTTCACAACCCATTTCAGCCAAACGTGGTAATTCATCATACGTTGAAATTCCGCCTGAGGCAATTAATTTAATTTTAGGAGTTGAATCCAATATTTTTTGATACAAATCAAACGACGGTCCTTGTAACATTCCATCTTTCGAAATATCGGTACAAATTACGTAACTCACACCTTCTTTCATATAACTTTGAATAAAAGGAATCAATTCTTCGTTACTTTCTTCTTGCCAACCGCTAACGGCAACCTTTTCATCCAAAGCATCAGCACCTAAAATGATTTTATTCGCGCCAAATTTTTGCAACCACCTTTTAAACGTATCCGGATTTTTGACAGCTATACTTCCACCTGTAATTTGATTTGCGCCACTTTCAAAAGCAATTCGCAAATCATCATCAGACTTTAATCCACCACCAAAATCAATAGACAAGTTTGTATTTGACGCAATAGATTCTAAGACTTTATGATTAACTATATGACTTGCCTTTGCACCGTCTAAATCCACCAAATGCAAATGCTTTACACCGTGTGCTTCAAACATTTTAGCTACTTCTAATGGATTTTCATTGTACACTATTTCAGTAGAATAATCTCCTTTTGAAAGACGTACACATTTACCGTTGATAATATCTATTGCTGGGATGATTCTCATATTATATTAGATTTTTGATATTAGATATTAGAAGTTTTTTTAATATAGATATAAAATATTAGATGTTAGATATTAGAAGTTCTATTTTATTATTTCTAACTTCTACTATTTAATATTTAACTTTTCATTTTACTACTTCTAACTTCTACTATTTAATATTTACCTTTTCACTTTATTATTTAACTTTTCACTTTATTGTTTCTTTTTGCTGTATTTATTGATGCAACTGTAATTGCCAATAACTCATTCCCTTCCTTTTTTAATATATCAATTTCATTGAAAAATATAGGTAAAACCTCTTCAAATATTTCTAACCAATAAACGCTTTCATCTACTTCTTCTTCAACAATTTTTAATTTATTAATAAAATCTGCTGTTGATTTTGCTCTTTGTGATGCTCTGTAATTTGCTCCAACTGAACTTGAACTTCTAATTAATTGATTTACAAAAGCATTGTACTCTCTTGATTTTGGCACTTTCTCACAAAACTTCCAACAATCAATAGCAAATCCTTTAGTTCTATTTATTATTTCATTTTTCATAACAAAAACTTTTAACTTCTACTATTTAACTTCTAAATTTAGAAAATTCTTTAAAATTTGTGCTCCCGCCTTACTACTTTTTTCAGGATGAAATTGTACACCATAAAAGTTTTTTTCTCGTAAAGCTGACGCGTATTTAATTCCGTAATTAGTAATTGCAATGGCTTCTTCATTTAAAGGAACGTAAAAACTATGCACCAAATACATATATTCTTTTTCTTTTATTCCTTTGAATAAATCAGATTTTAAGTTTTCAATTTGGTTCCATCCTATTTGAGGAACTTTTTCTTTTCCATCAAATTTAATTACATCACAATCAAAAATTCTTAAACCTTGTGTATTACCTTCTTCACAATAGTTACACATCAATTGCATTCCCAAACATATTCCTAAAACTGGTTGTTTTAAGGTTGGAATGACTTTGTCTAATCCTGAAGCTTTCAACATTTCCATAGCACTACTTGCCTCACCTACTCCTGGAAAAATTACCTTCTCTGCGTTTCTTATTTCCTCTTCATCGTGCGACAAAACAGCTTCATGTCCCAAACGCTGAATCGCAAATTTGATAGATTGAATGTTTCCAGCGCCGTAATTTATAATAACTATTTTCATTTATTTTTCAATTATAGTCCACTTCGACAGGCTCTATGTGACTAAATTTATTCATTTTTAATTGCTGCTTTTTAATTGAATTAGAGCATTCCTTTTGTGCTTGGTAAAATCATTTTTTCAGAATCTCGTTTTACAGCAACTTTAATTGCCTTTGCAAAAGCTTTAAAAATTCCTTCAATTTTATGGTGCTCGTTTGTTCCTTCAGCTTTGATATTTAAATTACAACGTGCCCCATCAGTAAACGATTTAAACAAATGAAAAAACATTTCTGTTGGCATTTCACCAATTTTTTCGCGTTTAAAGTCTGCCTCCCAAACCAACCAATTTCTTCCACCAAAATCAATAGCCACTTGCGCCAAACAATCATCCATTGGTAAACAAAAACCATAACGTTCTATTCCTAATTTATTCCCTAAAGCCTTTGAAAAAACTTCTCCTAAAGCAATCATTGTGTCTTCAATGGTATGGTGTTCATCTACCTCTAAGTCGCCTTCAACTTTAATAGTTAAATCCATACTTCCATGACGCGCAATCTGATCTAACATATGATCAAAAAAAGCAATTCCTGTTGAAATATCACTTTTACCAGTTCCATCTAAATTTAATTTGATATAAATTTTAGTTTCATTGGTGTTACGTGTCAATTCAGCAGTACGGTTTTCTAATTTTAAAAATTCATAAATTTCTTGCCAATCATTACTCTCCAAAGCAATAAACTGCTCTAATTCAGCTCTTTTTACAGAAATTTCATCAGTACCAAGGTTTGTATTATCATTAATAAATATTCCTTTTGCTCCTAAATTTTTCGCCAATTCAACATCTGTTAACCGATCACCTATTACAAACGAATTTTCTAAATCATAGGCTTCTGAGAAATACTTCCCCAACAAACCTGTTTTAGGTTTGCGAGTTGTTGCATTTTCATGTGGAAAAGTTTTATCAATAAAAACATCCTTGAATATAACTCCTTCATTTTCAAAAGAATTCATAATGAAATTATGTACTGGCCAAAACGTATTTTCAGGATAAATTTCCGTTCCTAAACCATCTTGATTGGTAATCATCGCCAATTCAAAATCTAGTTCTTTCGCTATTTTGCCTAAATAGGTAAATGCTTTTGGATAAAAAACTAACTTCTCAAACGAGTCAATTTGCTCATCTGCTGGTTCTTTTATCATTGTTCCATCTCTATCAATAAAAAGTACTTTTTTCTTCATTTTAGATTTCTTTTAAAGCTTTCATCAATAATTTATTTTCTTTTTTTGTACCAATTGTAAAACGTAATGTATTTTCGCATAAAGGTTGTGTAGTTCTATTTCTAATCACAATTCCACGCTCAATTAATTGGTTGTATCTTTTTACAGCGTCATCTACTTTCACCAACACAAAATTGGCATCAGTTGGATAAATTTTTTCTACAAACGATATCTCTTTTAATTTTTCAATCAATTTTGAACGTTGTTCCAAAATGTCATTGATTTCATTTTGCACCTTATTTTTAGTCAACAACCTTTTTAACGCTTTTTGTTGCGTTAGTTCATTTACATTATAAGGTGGTTTTAACTTATTTAAAACAGTAATAATTTCGGTTGAAGCATAACAAATTCCCAATCGGATTCCTGCCATACCATAGGCTTTTGAAAGCGTTTGTGTAATTATTAAATTTGGAAACTCATTCAAACGAGTTAACCAACTTTGTTGTGCAGAAAAATCAATATACGCTTCATCAATAACAACCAATCCATTAAATTTTATTAATAATTCTTCAACTGCTTCATTTGAAAATGAATTTCCCGAAGGATTGTTTGGTGAACATAAAAACAAAATTTTTGAATTTTCATTGGCAGCTTTTAAAATCTCTTCAACTTTTGGTTCAAAAGATTCATTTAGGAACACCTCTTTTTCTTCAATATTATTAATATTTGCCAACACTTTATACATTCCATATGTTGGTGGCAACGTAATTACACTGTCTTGTTTTGGTTCGCAAAAAGCCCTGTAAATTAAATCCAAAACCTCATCACTTCCATTTCCCAATAAAATTTGGTCAATAGGAATATTTTTTAAAGAAGACAACTCTTTTTTTACAGTTGTTTGCTGAGGATCAGGATACCTATTTACACCATTTTCAAACGGATTTTCATTGGCATCTAAAAAAACCATCTCAGTTGTAAATTCCTTAAATTCATCACGAGCCGAAGAATATGGTTTTAAATCCTTGATGTTTTTTCGAACTAAATTTTCTAATTTAAAAATATTTGCTTCCATTTATTTCACCCTAAACTTGTTTCAGGGTCTCATTTATTACTGTTTTACTCAATTCAATTTCAAAATAACACTTCGATGTTTCGACACAGCTCAACACAGGCTTAGCTCAGAGTGACATTTGAGATATACGACTACTCTGATTTCATACTTTTTAACCGTAAGGTTACTGCATTTTTATGCGCATCCAAACCTTCTGCTTCAGCTAAAATTTCAATAGCATTTCCAATTTTTCGGATCCCTTCTTTTGAAATTTTTTGAAAAGAAATAGCTTTTAAAAATGAATCTAAATTTACTCCAGAATACGCTTTTGTATAGCCATTTGTTGGTAAGGTATGATTGGTTCCTGAAGCATAATCTCCTGCGCTTTCAGGAGTGTAATTCCCTATAAAAACTGATCCTGCGTTTTCAATATTATCAACATAATAATCGTTGTCATTTGTGCAAACAATAAAATGCTCTGGTCCATATTCATTCATTAAATTTAATGCTATTTCCTTAGTTTCAACAAAAATTAATTTTGAGTTTTCTATCGCTTTTTCAGCAATTTTTCTTCTAGAAAGTTTTTTTATTTGCACATCAATCTCCTTTTCAACCTCTTTCAATAAATTTATAGAAGTTGAAACCAAAATTACTTGACTATCAACACCATGTTCAGCCTGACTCAATAAATCTGATGCAACAAAACTTGCGTTTGCACTATCATCTGCAACCACTAATAATTCGCTCGGTCCGGCAGGCATATCAATAGCAACACCAAATTTGGTAGCTAACTGTTTTGCAACTGTAACAAACTGATTTCCTGGCCCAAATATTTTATAAACTTTCGGAATTGTTTCTGTTCCAAAAGTCAAGGCTGCAATTGCCTGAATACCGCCAACTTTTACAATTTTAGTAACTCCACAAAGTTGTGCTGCATAAATTATTGCAGGATGTATTTTTCCTTTTTTATTGGGTGGTGTTGATAACACAATTTCTTTACATCCAGCAATTTGAGCCGGCACAGCCAACATTAAAACAGAAGAAAATAATGGTGCTGTTCCTCCTGGAATATATAAACCAACCTTTTGAATTGGTCTTTTTTCTTGCCAGCATTCAATACCTTCAGCTATATCTACAAAAATTTTATCGGTTTTTTGTGCTGAATGAAATGCTGAAATATTTGTTTTAGCAGTTTGTATTGCTGCTTTCAATTCATTAGAAACTAATTTCTCTGCTTCTAAAACTTCTTCTTCAGAAACAAATAATTCATCTAATTCTACACCATCAAAAATGGACGTATAACGTTTCACTCCATCATTTCCATTTCTTTTTACATCGTCAAAAATTGCTGTTACTGTAGTTTCAATAGATTCTATAGTTTGTGTTGGCCTTTCTAATAGTTTCGACCATTCTTTTTTAGGTGGGTTTATTATCTTGTTCATTTTTTTACTATACTTTTTGCTTTCAACTCCTAATTATAAAACCATTTTTTCAATTGGAACAACCAATAACCCTTCTGCTCCATTCGCTTTTAGTTCATCAATTACTTCCCAAAAAGAATTTTTTTCTACAACAGTATGAATAGAACTCCAACCTGGTTCAGCTAAAGGTAAAACAGTTGGGCTACGCATACCTGGCAATAATTTAATAATGCTCTCAACTTTGTCATTTGGAGCATTCATTAAAACATATTTTGACTTTCTTCCTTTTAAAACAGCTTGAATTCTAAATTGTAATTTATTTAAAATTTCTTGATTTTTAGCAGAAATATTTGGTGAAACAGCTAAAACAGCTTCACTAGTCAACATTTTTTCTACCTCTTTCAAATTATTTTTAAATAAGGTACTTCCACTTGAAACAATATCACAAATTGCATCAGCCAAACCAATACTTGGAGCTATTTCTACAGAGCCATTAATTAAATGGATGTCTGGTGTTACATTAAATTTTTTGAAATATTGCGTTACTGTATTTGGATAAGAAGTTGCTATACGCATACCTTCCAAATCTTGAATTCCTTTATATGTCATTCCTTTTGGAACTGCTATTGAAACTCTGCACTTAGAAAAACCTAATCTTTCTGCAATACTAATATCACTCCCTTTTTCTATCAATACATTTTCTCCAATAATAGCAATATCTACTACTCCATCTCTTAGATACTGAGGAATATCTCCATTTCTTAAGTATAAAACTTCCAAAGGAAAGTTACTTGCTGAAGCTTTTAACTGATCCTTACCATTATCTATTGAAATTCCACACTCTTTTAATAACTGCAAGGAATCTTCATTTAATCTTCCTGCTTTCTGAACTGCAATTTTAATTTTACTCATTTTTTTTGTTTTATGTTCAAGCAATCTTTAAGGTCTTAAAAAAATAAACCCGTTTGATTTGCTCAAACGGGTTATAAATATATCTTTAAACTTTATTCAATACATTTTCAGCTCGCCTGAGTGCCAGTATGAAAATGATGATGATGTAATTGAATAGAATTCATTGTTTTTTACTTTTGTGAAGCAAATATATAAATTTGTTTAAAACGACCATAAGATATTTATAAATTATTTACAAAATGTTGTTCTTTGTTAATTATTTAACAATTATCTAACTTTTTTAATTAATGTAGCTATATATTTTCTTTTTACATCTCGAGTTTTTAAACCATCTATAATTTTTTTATTTAATTCAGGAGTAATTCCCAAACTCTCAATTGATTCTTGGGATTTTAAATATTCTTCAACCCCTTTATACATATTTATAGTTAAATGAGAAGCTTTAATATCTCCTACTGATTGAGGTAAAATTGAAATTAAACTCCAATTTCCCTTTTTACCATTATCAACTGCCTTTTGATGTAATGGAAGAAAAATTTCAATTTCAGCTTTTTCATAAGCTTTTATATTTCCCATCGAATTCATAAACTCAATGTTGGCAATTGTTCCCTTTTCCATATTAAAATCATCAGTGGTGCCATCAATAATTTCTAAATAAAGTCTTAAAGCTAATTCACGTGATTTAGATGTTTTGTTAAATTTTTCATCAAGTTCTACATCAGTCAGTTCTGGATATGCATCATTTAAGGCACTTCCAAAATCTAAACTATTGCTAAACATTTTAATAGAATCATCATAAACAGCAACAGTTAAATATTGAAATTGCTGCTCTTCATCTCCAGATTCTAAAGACCAAAGATCCCAACCTATAATATTTCCATTTTTAATTCGCTGAGTGTGTATTTTTTCCCAAAAGTCTTCTGTTTCCATATAGCTTAACTCTTGGTCATTAGCTACTTTCATAAATTCAAAAACTAAATACTCGTTTCCTTGTGAAAATACATTGTTAAATAGAAAAACTATTGCAACAAACAATATCGATTTTTTCATAATATAATAGTTTAATTGGTTCGTAAAAGTGAGGTTGAAACTAATATACTGATTTTTAATAAATTAAACTATTATTATCATTACTCATTGTTAAAAACTCTTTTAATAAAAGTTTAAATTCTCTAAAACTAACTTACGTGATTCTAATAATTTGGTTAAATTTGCATTTTTCTAACTATTTACTAAAAATCTCTATATGATTCACTTCTTTGGAAACCTAAACAGCAAAATTTATGCTGTGCAAACATCAAAAGAACTTACACAGGAAGATTCAAAAAAATTATTTTGGCTTTTTGGTAATCAACCACAAATAAATGAGGCATCAATAGATGCTTTTTTTATTGGTCCACGAGCTGCAATGATTACTCCTTGGAGTACAAATGCTGTTGAAATTACCCAAAATATGGCAATTGCAGGAATCATTAGAATTGAAGAATTTTCAGCTTCAACAAAAGATGAAAAATTTGATCATATGATTTTTCAAAAGTATACTGAATTAAATCAAGATATTTTCGACATTCATATTCAACCAGCTCCAATTTTAGAAATTGAAGATATTGCTGCTTACAATAAACAAGAAGGATTGTCTTTAAACAATGAAGAAGTTGAATATTTGAATAAATTAAGCAAAAAAATAGGTAGAAAATTAACTGATTCTGAAGTGTTTGGGTTTTCACAAGTAAATTCTGAGCATTGTCGCCATAAAATTTTTAATGGAACGTTTGTAATTGATGGTGAAGAAATGCCAACTTCCTTATTTAAATTAATTAGAAAAACTTCTGAAACAAATCATAATGGAATTGTTTCAGCATATAAAGATAACGTTGCGTTTGTTGAAGGTCCTGTTGTTGAACAATTTGCTCCAAAATCGGCAGATAAACCTGATTTTTATGAGAAAAAAGAGTATAAATCTGTAATATCATTAAAAGCAGAAACACATAATTTTCCAACAACTGTTGAACCGTTTAACGGTGCTGCAACAGGTTCTGGAGGTGAAATTAGAGATAGATTGGCTGGTGGAAAAGGTTCTTTACCTTTAGCAGGAACTGCTGTTTATATGACTTCTTATTCTCGTTTGAACCAAGAAAGACCTTGGGAAAATGGAATGCAAGAACGTAAGTGGTTGTACCAAACTCCAATGGATATTTTAATTAAAGCATCTAACGGTGCTTCAGATTTTGGAAATAAATTTGGGCAACCATTAATTACTGGTTCTGTGTTAACTTTTGAACACCAAGAAGAAGCTCGTAAATTAGGGTTTGATAAAGTAATTATGCAAGCTGGTGGAATTGGTTATGGAAAGGCTAATCAAGCTATAAAAGACAAACCAAAAGAAGGAGATAAAATTGTAATTTTAGGGGGTGACAACTACAGAATTGGAATGGGTGGAGCTGCCGTATCATCAGCAGATACTGGTGAATTTGCAAGTGGGATTGAATTAAATGCTGTTCAGCGTTCCAATCCAGAAATGCAAAAACGTGCAGCAAATGCTATTCGTGGCATGGTTGAAAGTGATGTAAATACAATTGTTTCTATTCACGATCACGGTGCTGGCGGACATTTAAACTGTTTATCGGAATTAGTTGAAGAAACTGGCGGATTAATTGATTTAGATAAGTTACCAGTTGGTGACCCTACTCTTTCTTCAAAAGAAATTATTGGGAATGAGTCACAAGAACGTATGGGATTGGTTATTGGAAAAAATGACGCTGAATATTTACATAGAATTGCAGATCGTGAACGTTCACCTTATTATGAAGTTGGTGATGTAACAAATGATGAACGCTTTACATTTAAATCTAAAACTACTGGTGCTAAACCAATGGATTTAGAAATGAATGATATGTTTGGTAGTTCACCAAAAACTGTTATGAACGATATAACTGTGACCTATGATTATTCCAATTTGGAATACTCAATTCAAAAAATATCAACTTATTTAGAACAAGTACTGCAACTAGAAGCTGTTGCTTGTAAGGATTGGCTAACAAATAAAGTAGACCGTTGTGTTGGCGGGAAAGTTGCCAAGCAACAATGTACTGGACCTTTGCAATTACCTTTAAATAATGTGGGTGTAATGGCATTAGATTATAATGGCGTTGAAGGTGTTGCAACTTCAATTGGACATTCGCCAGTTGCTGCATTAATTGATCCTGCAGCAGGAAGTAGAACTGCTATTGCTGAATCTTTATCTAATATAATTTGGGCACCAATAAAAGATGGTTTAAAAGGTATTTCTTTATCTGCAAACTGGATGTGGCCTTGTAAAAATGAAGGAGAAGATACGCGTTTATATAAAGCTGTTAAAGCTGTTTCAGATTTTGCAATTGAATTAGGAATTAATGTGCCAACGGGTAAAGATTCTTTATCCATGAAACAAAAATATCCAAATGATGAAGTTTTATCACCTGGAACTGTTATTATATCAGCAGCAGGAAATTGTACTGATGTTAAAAAAGTAGTTGAACCTGTTTTACAAAAAAATGGAGGTTCAATTTATTATATCAATCTTTCTCAAGATAATTTTAAATTAGGAGGTTCTTCGTTTGCTCAAACACTAAACAAAATAGGAAATGATGCTCCTACTATTAAAGATGCAGAATTCTTTAAAAATGCTTTCAATACCATTCAGGAACTAATTTCAGAAGACGCTATTTTAGCTGGTCACGATATTGGAAGTGGTGGATTAATTACAACATTACTTGAAATGTGCTTTGCTGATATAAACTTAGGAGCTAAAATTAACTTCTCTGTTTTTGAAGAAAAAGACATTATTAAATACTTGTTTGCTGAAAATATTGGAATTGTTTTTCAAGCTAAAAATGATGCTGAAGTTGAGCTAAAATTAAATCAACAAAAAGTTACTTTTTACAAACTTGGAAGTGCAACAAATGAAGCAACTTTAGATTTTGGCCCTTGTAAATTAGATATTGCAAAATACAGAGACATTTGGTTTGAAACTTCATATTTATTAGATACAAAACAAACCGCAAATAATAAAGCGACTGAACGCTTTGATAATTATAAAAATCAACCATTAAAGTTTTCTTTCCCTAATCATTTTACTGGGGAATTACCAATTGTTGCAGGTTCTAAAAGGCCAAAAGCAGCAGTTATTCGTGAAAAAGGAAGTAATAGTGAACGTGAAATGGCAAATGCAATGTACCTAGCTGGTTTTAATGTAAAAGACGTTCATATGACCGATTTAATTAGCGGTCGTGAAACGCTTGAAGACATTCAGTTTATTGGTGCTGTTGGTGGATTTTCTAACTCTGATGTTTTAGGTTCTGCAAAAGGTTGGGCTGGTGCATTTTTATACAACGAAAAAGCAAAAACTACTTTAGATAATTTCTTTAAAAGAGAAGATACTTTATCTGTTGGAATTTGCAATGGTTGTCAGTTATTTATGGAATTAGAAGTTATCAATCCTGAACATACAATTCATGGTAAAATGCTACATAATGATTCTCATAAACACGAAAGTAATTTTACATCTGTAACTATTCAAGAAAACAATTCTATCATGCTTTCTTCATTAGCAGGCAGTACATTAGGTGTTTGGATTTCTCATGGAGAAGGCAAATTTAATTTACCAATGGAAGAATCAGCATATAATATTGTTGCTAAATACGGATATGAAAATTATCCATCTAACCCTAATGGTTCAGATTATAACGTAGCAATGATGAGCAGTAAAGATGGTAGACATTTAGTAATGATGCCACATATTGAACGTTCTATTTTTCAATGGAACTGGGCACATTATCCTGCTGGAAGAAGAGATGAAGTATCACCTTGGGCTGAAGCTTTTGTTAATGCTAAAAAATGGCTAACAAAAGAATAGTTATATCGTTCAATTTAAATAAAATTTAAGTTTCATCATCTGATATCTCTTTTTAATATAACATAACAAAAAGACTGTTTCTTAAAACAGTCTTTTTCTCTATCATTTTTACCAAGACAATGAAAATACCTGATAAATACCAATTTATTATAGAATTAGGAAAAGCGTTGCATACCTACGGAATTCCATCTTATAAAATTCAAACCTA
>Ga0208304_10001416_pt1 | contig 11537 bp, 12 predicted proteins | sample ColrivemetaGS713_FD_187603 | JGI IMG/M metagenome (GOLD analysis project Ga0208304, IMG submission 187603) | Estuarine microbial communities from the Columbia River estuary - Flood tide ETM metaG S.713 (SPAdes) (version 2) | ecosystem: Environmental > Aquatic > Marine > Intertidal zone >... | reverse complement strand
AATTTCGCCATGTGCGTTGAAGGCGGCATAGGCGATACCGTGGCGGGTTGGTCGCGGGGCTTTTGGCGTTTTGCGCGGCAAATCAGCCGCAATGCCTTGGGCGCGGGCCATGCAGTTTGCAGCCCAGGGGCAGGAAGTGCATTTCGGGCTTCGCGGGGTGCAGATGGTGGCGCCAAGGTCCATCATGGCTTGGGCATAATCCCCGGGGCGGGTTTGCGGCGTAAGGGTGGCGGCAAGCGCTGTCAGTTCGGGCTTGGCAGCGGGCAGTGGGGTTTGAACGGCAAATCGGCGTGAAATGACGCGCTCAACATTGCCATCAACCACGGTGGCGGGTTGGTTAAAGGCGATGGCAGCGATGGCCGCAGCGGTATAAGGGCCAATACCGGGGAGTTTTTGCAAAGTAGCGGCTGTGTCGGGGAAGGCCCCACCTTGGCCGGCCACGACGCGCGCGCAGGCTAGCAGGTTGCGGGCGCGGGCGTAGTATCCAAGGCCAGCCCAAGCGGCCATGACATCGGCATCGGGCGCGGCGGCGAGGGTTGCGACGTTGGGCCAGCGGGCTAGGAATTCCTCAAAATACGGCTTCACAGCGGTGACGGTCGTTTGCTGCAGCATGATTTCGGACAGCCAAACATGATAAGGATCGGCACGCTGCGCAGCACCGGGCGGCACCCGCCACGGCAATTGGCGGGCGTTTTGGTTATACCACGCCAAAAGATCGGCGGATTCTTGTTGTGTTGACGGTTCTGTGATGGGCATTGGGGCTGGCATCTGCTCAAAACCTGATTAGATTGGGGCAAGATTTGGATTCTGGGATAGTCATGGCCACGCAGACTGACGCGCCAAAACGAAAACGCAAGGGCTTTACGCAGACAGGCGGGCTTTTGGCAGAACGTATTCGGGCGATTGGTGGTGCGCGTGGCTTTGCCGAAACCCGCCTACTAACGCAATGGGCCGAAATTGCGGGGCCGGAACTGGCCGCCATAACCCGGCCCGGCAAGGTGAATTACCGACGTGAGGGCATTGGCGCGACGCTGGCACTGGAATGCGACGGCGCGCATGGGCCAGAGGTGCAGATGCAACTGCCCGCGCTGATGGGGCGCATTAATGCCGCGTATGGCTATGCCGCGATCACTGACATTCGGATCACCCAAGTGCAGCAACGCGGTTTTGCCGAAGCGCAGGCTGGGTTTACCTATGACGCTGTGCCATCCCCCCGGCTGGGCGATGCGCCACCAGACACAATTTCCAAGGCAGTGGCCGAGGTTGAAAACGAGGAATTGCGTGCGCAGCTAGCGCTGCTCGGCGCCAATGTATTGAGCAGAAAAGGACGAAACACATGAAGTTATCACCACTGATGGGCCGCCGTGCCGTAATGGGCATGATGGGGGCTGGGCTGGCGGGTGCCAGCGCCTTGCCATTGCTGGCCCAAGAAACCGATGCGCCCACGACCGAGACCGAACCAATGGCCACCACCTCGCAAGAGCTTGTGGAAATGGTGATGGGTGATGCAGATGCGCCGATTGAGCTGGTCGAATATGCCTCATTCACTTGCCCGCATTGCATGCGCTTTCATCTTGATGTGTTCCCACTGATCCGCGCGAATTACATTGATACGGGCAAAGTGCGGATGATCTATCGTCCGGTGTATTTTGATGGGCCGGGGCTCTGGGCCGATATGATGGCGCGCTGCGGCGGGCCAGAAAAATATTTCGGCATCGTCTCGTTGCTGTATGAACAGCAGGGTAACTGGGCACGGGGCGCTACCGGTGCTGAAGTGGCGCAAAGCCTTGTGACGCTAGGCAAACTGGCTGGTATGACTGAAGATGACATCACCGCCTGTATGCAGGACCGCGACTTTGCTGGCGCGCTGATTGCTGATTTTCAGACCAATATGGAACGAGATAATGTGCAGGGCACACCGACGTTCTTCATCAACGGTGAGCTGCTGAGCAATTCACCCTATGAAGAGTTTGTAGCCAAGTTCGACGCGCTTCTGGCCCAGTAATTCAGCTTACAGAACTTTTGACAGCGCCGCATCCAATGCGGCGCTGTCTGTTATTTCAAGCCGGACAGGCAGCGCAATAACGCCCGCGCGCGCAGCGGCAGGTAGGCGCACACTATCTTTTTCAGTCGTCACCAACATGGCGTTCTTGGCCTTGGCTTCAGCCCGCATCCGGGACAGCATTTGTGGGGCTATTGGGGCGTGGTCACCAAATTCATGCGTCGCGATGATATTGGCGCCAAGGCCGCGCAGCGTAGAAAAGAACTTGCCGGGTCGCCCTATGCCAGCAAAAGCAATGACGCGCATTTTGTTGAATGACAGGCCGGTTTGCAGCGGGGCAAGGTGGCCTTGCGCGCGCGGCACATTGGCCAGTAGCGGTTCGCGGGCCAGCAATGTGTTCTGTGCAGCATCCGCACCAATGCTGAGCACCATATCTGCCCGGCTCAGCCCGGTCGCGATGGGTTCGCGCAGCGGCCCGGCCGGCATAACCTTGCCATTGCCAAAACCGATTTCGGCATCCACCACCACAATCGACAGGGTTTTGAGGAGGCTTGGGTTTTGAAACCCGTCATCAAGAATAAGGATTTTCGCACCAGCCGCGACCGCCGCCTTGGCCGACGCCACGCGATCCCGCCCCACCCAAACAGGTGCAAAGGCGGCCATAAGCAGCGGTTCATCGCCCACATCGCGGGCCGTATCACGGCGTTCATCAACCCGGTGAGGGCCAGTGATGCGCCCGCCATAGCCGCGCGAAAGCACATGCGCGCCCTTCCCCGAAAGGCGCAATAACAAAGCTATGCTCGCCGGGGTTTTGCCCGTGCCCCCGGCATTGATATTTCCTACGCAAATTACCGGGACGCTGGGGGCATATGGCGTGACCTTTGCAAGTCGACGGCGGCTGGACGCGGCCCATACTGCGGCCAGTGGGGCAAGCAGCGCTGCTTGCCATCCAGCCGGACGATGCCAAAATCTTGGGGGGCGCATTAGCCAGCCCTCCCATGTGCGACCTGAGAAAGGCGGGTAATAATTTCAGCCCCCTCGCTAAGCAATGACCACGCCGCACCAGCCATGACGGCAGCAGCATCAGGGCGCAAGGTATCGGCCACGACGGGACCAAGCTGGTTTGGGTCCGTCAGGCTGCGCGTTGCACCCACGGCACCAAGCCGGGTCAGGTCAGCGGTATGGGCTCCAAGTTTGGGGCCATGAACCAAGGCGGCACCCAGATTGGCGGGCAGGCGCGGGTCAGAAACCGGGCCATCGGGCGCAAAGCTACCCGCCAGCACACAGACTGCGGCGAGCCGACAGGCAATAGGGGTTTGGGCTGGCGTATCAAACACCAAAATATCAAGGTCACGACCCGGTGTTTTAGCGGGGTCTGCCGTCAGGCCCATTGCGCCCAGCGTTTCGCGCAACATGTCGCCATCAACGCCTTGCGCAGGCACGATGAGCATGACCAGACCTGGTGTCGATTTGCGCGCATGCAGTTGGGCAGCGGCCAACATTGGCAGGCTGTCGACTTGAACATCCACCGCTACCCAGGCTGGCCGACCACCAAGCCGGGATGAGAGCGCGCGGCGCAAAGTTGAATCATCAGGCGGCACAACGTCCAGCGCCACCAAACGACCCAGCGTTTCAATTTTCATATGTGAAAGACCTAGGCTGCTGAGCGCCGTTGCGGCGTCTTTGTCAACGCAGATCGCTTGGGAAAACCCGGCCAGCATATCGCCAAGCTGGCGGCGCTGGCGGCGCAGTTGCAGCCCATCATGCGTAACATTAAACAGCGCAGCCGGGATGTGTGACTGCGCCAGCCGTGCCATAAAACGTGGGAACTCAACCTTGCCAGACCAAAGCAGCGCATCGGGCGCAAAATGCTCAAAAACCTCAAGCGCCTCGGCCTCACCCTCCAAATTAACATGCAGGGTTTGGGCGGGCGGTTTTGCCAGAGCAGGCCCGGTTAAAAGAACATATGTTTTGGGCGCATCAATCAATGCTGCCAGCAGATCGGCGCGCGCGGCATCCGGCAGGCCATCGCCTTGATGCAGCCAAATCAGACGGCCCGCGGGGCGCGCGGGCAGTGCAGGCCTTGCAAGCGGGCGCGCCAAGAACAGCCGGCTTAGCCGATCGCCAAGCCCGCGCTTTTGGTTTGGATTTTGTGGCGCGCTCAGCCGAGCTCGCCGGTCGGCCCGGCAGGTTCTTCCTCATCGCGCAAACGGTGAAGATGGGCAATAAAATAGCGGGTATGGGCGTTATCAACCGTGCGCTGTGCCGCCGATTTCCACGCGTTAAAGGCGCTGGCGTAATCGGGGAAGATGCCGACGAGGTCGATATCATTCACATTGCGAAACTGGGTGGATTGCGGGTCAACAAGCTCTCCGCCAAAAACGAGGTGTAAACGTTGTGTCATGCTGTCTCCTAACTGCTTTGGCGCACCATCTAGAATTGCGCCGCAATGGTCAATTGCTGTGCGCAGGGTTTAGGCGGGCAATCAGTGCATTGGTCAGCGCGGCAGGCCCGGCGACAAGGCCGTTAAGTTGCGGTTCTGGGTTGTTAAAGCGCGGGGCGAGGTGGTCCCGGGTGCGCACGCTGCCCCCGGCCTCAGCCACAATCAGGGCACCAGCGGCTACGTCCCATTCCCATGTTGGGCGCAAGGTCAGCATGGCATCATATTGCCCGCTGGCCACAAGGCACATGCGCCACGCCAGCGACGGGCGGAAATGGCGGTTGACCAACGGCACAGGACCAGACCAGAAGGCCGGCATGAGATTGGCCTTATTAGACAAAATGCTGGCACCTTCGGGGTTGCTGGTTTGGCTAACAGCCAATGCCACACCGTTTAGGCTGGCCCCGCCGCCAAGCGTGGCAATATAGGTTTCATCGCGCATCGGCAGGTGGACAACGGCTGCAATAATTTCGCCACCTTCGGCCAAGGCCAGTGAATGTGAGAAGCTAGTATCCCCGGCCAAAAAGGCCCGTGTCCCGTCAATCGGGTCTATTATAAATGTTCGCTCTGGGCCAAGGCGGGCGGCATCATCTGGGGTTTCCTCAGACAACCAGCCATAATCAGGCCGCGCAGCACCAAGGGATGCTTTCAGCATATCGTTGATTTCGAGATCGGCCACGGAAACCGGGCCTTGTGTGCCGCCCTTGTCCCAACTTTCTGGTCCGGTGCCGAAATGCCGCCTAGCAATTTCACCTGCCGCCAGCGCGGCTTCGCTCAACAGGGCAATATCACGCGCCAGCAATGGTTAACCCTTGCACCAGTAGGCTAGGGATACGGCTGGATTTGTGGTCTTGGGCGTCATTGGCGGCAATCAGGCTGGCCAGCATCGGGCGCAGGTTGCCCGCTACGGTGCATTCATTCACGGGGCCAGTAATTTCGCCATTTTCCACCCAGAAACCAGACGCCCCGCGCGAGTAATTTCCGGTAGTGGCATTAATAGACGACCCGATCAGCGAGGTGATGATCAGCCCGGTGCCCATTTCAGCGATCAACTCATCACGCGACTGCTGGCCTTGGGTCAGGTCAATATTGGTGGTGCTGGCTGAAGGTGGCGCGCTGGTGCCGCGACTGGCATTGGCCGTGGCGGCCATGCCCAGTTTGCGCGCGGTGGCCAGATCAAGAACAAAGCCTGTCAGCAGTCCATTCTCAACCCAGTTGCGGGCCTGCGTTGGCAAGCCTTCGGCATCAAACGGGCGGCTGGAAGCGATGCGCACGCGATGGGGGTTTTCGGTTAGCGACATATGGGTGGGCAGCACCGCTTCGCCCATGGCATCTTTCAGCCAGCTCGCCCCGCGCGCCACGGCGTTGCCGTTGATGGCGGATAGCAGGTGGCCAATAAGGCTTGCCGAAACGCGTTCGTCATAAAGCACCGGATAGGCCCCGGTGGGGGGGCGCTTGGGGCTGCGCCGCGCCACGGCGCGTTCGCCAGCCAATGTGCCAATATCTTCAGCACTGGGCAGATCGGTTGCATAAATGCGCCCCTCGCCCGCCCAATCACGCTCCATCGTTTGGCCGGTTCCGGAAATGGCCACGGCGGAAGTGGAATGGGAGGAGCGTTGATAGCCCCCGGCAAAGCCATTGCTGGCTGCAAGCCAGATGCTGTGGCGCGACCAATCCGCACCAGCCGATTGCACCTGAGAAACACCCTCCACCGCCATGGCAGCAGCTTCGGCGCGGCAGGCAATGTCTTGCAAATCGGCTGGGGCTGGGGCGGCAGTTCCATCATCAAGATCAAGTGCTGTGGCATCGCGCAGGCTGGCAAGCTGGTCAACCTCGGCCAAGCCGATAAATGGGTCTTCGGGTGCAAGCCGGGCCATGGCCACAGCCCGGGCGGCAGCCTGTTCAATGGCCTCGGGGCGCATATCTGAGATGGACACGCAGGCTTGGCGCTTGCCAATCAGCACGCGCAGGCCCAGATCTACGCCCTCAGCGCGCTCAGCATGTTCAAGCTGACCTTGGCGCACCTCGATAGACAGGCTGTCACCTGCTACGGCCAAAACGTCGGCGCTGGCAGCCCCGGCCTTAGTGGCGGCGGACAATGCCAGTTCAGCGAGTGATTTAAGATCATGGGCCAAGGCGCGCTCCTCATTTCGGTTTGCATCTACTTAGGGGTGCGACGCGCAATCCTCAAGCGCTAGTGCATTAGGAAAAGCGCTGGATGCGGCCCCGAATGTCGCAATCAGGCTTGACCGCGCTTGGCAGATGGTGAGTTTGAAGCAAACATAATTCTGGAGCATTCTATGGCATGGTCGCCCGATAAAACCCAAGTCAACAGCTGGAACGAGTGGGACCCGCTGAAGCATGTCATTGTTGGTGTGGCCACTGATTGCCATATTCCGCCAAGCGAACCCGCTCTTGAGGCCAAAGTGCCTGAAGATAGCGACATGCGCGGCATGTGGGGCAAACGCCCGCAGGAAACCATTGATCGCGGCAATGAGTTGCTGGACAATTTCGCCGATATGCTGCGCAAGCGTGGCATTCGGGTGGACCGACCCACGCCGACCGATTTTTCGCTGCCCGCCACCACGCCCGATTTTCATACCGAAAGCCAGTTCGGCTGTATGCCGCCGCGCGACGTGCTGCTGACCGTCGGTAATGAGATTTTGGAAGCAACGATGTCCTATCGCTGTCGTTGGTTTGAATATCTGTGCTATCGCCCCTTGATGCAGCAATATTGGGTGGAAGATTCCAATTTCCGCCATGAGGCTGCGCCCAAGCCCCGCCTGACCGACGCCGATTACCATAAAGACTACCTGTCCGAGAAAATCGGCGTGGAAAAACGGCTCAAATGGGCGGCGGAGAAGTTTTTCGTGACCACCGAGGAAGAGCCGCTATTTGACGCCGCCGATGTGCTGCGCTTTGGCCGTGACCTTGTGGTTCAGCACGGGTTTACCACCAACCTCAAGGGCATCGATTGGCTGCGCCGGCATTTCCCCGATCATCGCGTTCATGCAGTGAACTTTCCGGGCGACCCCTACCCCATCCATATTGACGCCACCTTCACCCCGCTGCGCCCCGGCCTGATCCTGAACAACCCCCAGCGCCGCCTGCCTGATGAGCAGCGCGCGATGTTCCATAAGAACGGCTGGGAGATCGTCGACGCCGCCCAGCCTGCGCATAACGCGCCACCGCCGCTGTGTTATTCCTCGACATGGCTAAGCATGAACGTGCTGGTGCTTGACCCGAAAACCGTGTGCGTGGAGGCCAGCGAAGTCTATCAGGCCGAGCAGATGGACAAGCTGGGCATGGAGGTGATCCCGGTCGAACTGCGCGACGCCTATGCCTTCGGCGGCGGCTTGCATTGCTGCACGGCGGATGTGTATCGTGAAGGCGTGTGCGAGGATTATTTTCCGAAGATGTAGCGGGCGTCTCGCCCTGCCAGAAAGGCCTTTATGCGCTATTTGATGACCCTGTCGACAGCCGCCTTATGCCTTGGCCTTGCCTCAGGTGCTGCGCTGAGTGATGAGCCGATGATCACCGCGCTGAGCGAAGACAGCCTACGCGCCATGGTGCCGTTTGGCCCAGAAGACGTGCTGAAACTGGCGGAATGCGAAGATGCGCGGTTCCTGACTTGCACGCATATCTGGGGACCGCCTGATAGCGATGATGCCACGAGGATCGCGGCAGGTGGCAAACCCTCGGGCAGTCGGATAACCGTGATTGCGGCAGAATCAGCGCGAGAGTCTGATTTTGACCGGGTGCTGAGCAGCTATTCCGATGCTGTGCCGATTGAGGGGTTTGGCCCGCAGGCCGTGTGGTCCGCCAGCCGCGCCCAGCTTTCCCTGCGAACCGCGGACGGGCGCATTATTCATGTGAATGTTGCGGATATTGCGGTGGATGATCTGCAAGCCTTGGCGATGGCGATCGCGCAGGTAGTTGTGGCGCAGCCCTGATTATTCGGACAGAGGTGGTGGGTTCATTTCATCGCGGCTTCGCAGCGGCACTTCGCGCAGCAATAGCGCAATAAAAAAGCCGATGATCGCCACCATGGCGCCGATTATAAAGATGGGTGAAAGCGCGTTGGTGAATGCGGTTAGAACCGTTTCTTTGATGGCTGGTGGCAATTGCGCCACCATATCACCGCGCAGCGAGTCAGTGGTGACGCCTGCGGGCAGAACACCGGCAAGGCTGTCGTTCAGCCGCATACTAAACAGCGCCCCAAACACCGCCACCCCGATAGAGCCCCCGACCTGCCGAAACAGCGTCAGCCCCGCCGTGGCCACGCCCATTTGATGGCGCGGAATGGCGTTTTGGGTGGCTGTGGTGGCAACGGACATCATCGGCCCCATACCAAAACCGAGCACTGCCATTGATAGGCCAACTACCAGCGCGCTGGTATTGGCGTCCAACCGCGACAGCAGCAGCATGCCAATGGCCATGATGACAGCCCCCCCGATTGGCAAGGTCCGGTAGCGCCCAGTGCGCGACATGATTTGCCCCGACCCGATGGACCCCGCCAAGATGCCAAAGGTCATGGGGATGAGTTGCAGGCCGGAGACAGTGGGCGACACGCCCTTGGCGACCTGCAGATAGAGCGGCAGGAAGGTGATGGCGCCAAACATGGCCAGACCAACCATGAATCCCAGCATCACAAACACGGTAAAGGTGCGGTGCTTGAACAGGCCAAGCGGCAGAACCGGTTCGGCAGCGCGAGATTCCACCCAGATGAAGAGCAGCGCGGCCAACGCGCTAAGCCCGATCAGGCCTAAAATCATGCTTGAATCCCATGCATAGCTGCGACCGCCAAGCGAGGTGAGCAGAACAAGCGCCGACAGGCTGGTGGTTAGCAAAGCCGCCCCGGCATAGTCAATTTTATGGCTGGTGCGAATGCCGCGCGGCTTGAAGGCCAGACCAAAGATGACCAAGGCGACAATGCCGATGGGCAGGTTGACCAGAAAGATCCAATGCCAAGACAGGTTATCAACGAAGAACCCGCCCAGCAACGGACCGGCCACGCTGGACAGGCCAAACACTCCGCCGAAAATGCCCTGCACCTTGCCACGTTCGCGCGCGGGCACAACATCGCCCACAACCGTTAGCGCCAGTACAAACAAGCCGCCCCCGCCGACGCCTTGTAAGGCGCGCGCAGCAATAAGGAAGGTCATGGAATCGGCCAGTGCGCAGAGGGTGGAGCCGAGCAGGAATAGCACCACGCTGATCTGCATCATCAACTTACGGCCATACAAATCACCCAGCTTGCCATAAAGCGGCGCGGTGACAGTGGAGGTAAGCAGATAGGCGGTAACCACCCAGCTAAGATGATCAAGCCCGCCTAAGTCGGCCACAATGGTCGGCAGGGCCGTGGAAACGATGGTTTGGTCAAGCGAGGCCAGCAATAACAGCGCCCCAACCGCGCCCAGAATGGCACCACGAGAACCAGAATGCGGGGTTTCAGTGCTGGGTGCCATAGCAGTTTCTCCTGTGGCGAGAAGAGCTACTGCGCAGCGGTGGCGAAGTCAATTAGGGGCGGGGTGCGATGCTAGAGCGATTTGCGAACTGCTCGCCCCCACCCCTTTGCGTTTGGCGATTTCCAATCTTGTGCTAGCATCAACGGGATTCGAGCATTTGCATTGGAGAGCATCATGAAAGCATTGGGTTTGGGGATTGCGGCGGCTTGCCTTGCGGGGGCGGTTTGGGCGCAGGATGGCGGCATTTCGGTCGAACTGAACAAGTTTGAGGCGACCGAGGGCGGCTGTCAGGCCTATTTCCTGTTTGGCAATACAACTGGCGAAGCCTTTGAAGGTTTTGAAATGTCACTGGCCATTCTTGATGGTGAAGGCGTGATTGACCGGCTGTTAACCATCGATGCCGCGCCCTTGCCCAATGGGCGTACGACGCTGAAGCTATTCGGCATACCGGGGCTGGCTTGCGAAGATGTCGGGCAGGTTTTGCTGCATGATATTCCGGTCTGCCGCCCACAAAACGGCGCCGAAATGGATTGCTTCCCGATCCTCAGCCTCAGTTCACGGGCTGTCGCACCTTTGGTGCAATAACATGATGGGATTTTTTACGCGGCTGCTGATAGATGGTGGTCCGGTTATCATTGTGCTGGCCATATTATCGGTAATTTCCGTCGCCGTAATGGTCGTCAAAACGATCCAGTTTCTAGGTGCGGGCGGCTCAGGCAAAGTTGGGCCGGCGCTAGATTCCTTGCAAGACGGGCAAGATGATGCAGCGGCCAGCAGCCTTGCCGCCGCGCGCGGGCCGGCAGCGCGAGTGGCCGCTTACGGCGTGGCCGGGCTGAAATCGGGGCTGACCGTCGCCGCGCTGGACGCCGAGATGACCCGGCGCGGAAATGCCGAAGTGGAACAGTTGAACCGCTGGCTGCGGGTTTTGGAACTTGTGGCGCTAATCGCTCCACTGTTGGGGCTGCTGGGCACGGTGCTTGGGATGATCCAAAGTTTTCAGGAGCTGGAAATGGCCGAAGGTTCGGCCAATGCGTCGGTGCTCGCGGGCGGTATTTGGCAGGCCTTGCTGACCACAGCGGTGGGCCTAGTTGTTGCCATTCCAGCAGCTATTGGGGCTAGCCTGTTTTCAGCCGGGGCGGAACGTGTGGCACATCAGATTGAAACCTCAGCCGGGCGGCTGCTTCTGATCGCACGGGCGCGCGGGAAATAACATGCAACTGGCGCGGCGTAAAAAACCTTCAGCGCTAATTTCCATGACATCACTGATTGATGTCATGCTGATTTTGTTGGTGTTTTTCATGGTGACCAGCACCTATCTGGATCTGGACATGATGCCCATGGTGCAGCGAAGCGATGAGACAGTGGCCCCAGCCAGCAGCACAGCAGCGGCAGGCGCGCCGTTGTTGTTGCAGCTAAGTGCCGATGGATCGGTTCGTCTGCGGGGGCAGGTTATCGCTGCGGACAGCCTTGCCGCACAACTGACCGGGATGGCGACCGCCAAACCTAACCTGCGGGTATTGGTGCTGCCATCAGGGGCGGCTGACGCCCAAGCGTTGGTGGTTTTAATTGACGCTGCCACGCAGGCTGGCATTGCCGATTTGCGGGTCATCCGGCCGGAGGGCGGGTA
>Ga0208304_10001415_pt1 | contig 11540 bp, 8 predicted proteins | sample ColrivemetaGS713_FD_187603 | JGI IMG/M metagenome (GOLD analysis project Ga0208304, IMG submission 187603) | Estuarine microbial communities from the Columbia River estuary - Flood tide ETM metaG S.713 (SPAdes) (version 2) | ecosystem: Environmental > Aquatic > Marine > Intertidal zone > Estuary... | reverse complement strand
CGCGCGCTGCGCAGGGCAATGCGGGTCAACATGCGCTCCAGATCGCCGATGCCGCGGAAGACGACGCCGAGCGGCTCCGTCATTCGCCGGTCCATCAATTCCTCGACCGCCTGATGGCGTTTCCGGACGGTCTGCGAATTCCTGAGTGGCCGGTGCAGCCAGCGCCGCAACAGGCGTCCGGCCATCGGACTGCAGGTGGTGTCGAGCACGCCGAACAGGGTGTGCTGCGACTGGCCGTCGAAGCGTTCGTCCAGCTCCAGATGCCGGCGCGTGGCGGCGTTCATGGCGATGGCGTCATCCGCGGCTTCCCATTGCAGCGAGTTCAGATGCGGCAGACGCTGCTTCTGGGTTTCTTCCAGGTAACCCAGCAGTGCCCCGGCGGCGGCGATCGCCGTGGCGTTGGCCGGCGTGTCCTCATTCAGTCCGAAACCGCTGAGATCCGCGACGCCGAAAAATTGCAGCAGTTGCCGGGTACTGGTTTCGGCATCGAAATACCACACCGGCCGCCGACGCAAGCCCTTGCTGCCGGCCAGAAGGTTCGCCAGCTCATCGCTGTCCGGAATCAGGATCTCGGCGGGATTCAGGCGCGCCAGCTCGGCACCCAATTGTTCGGCATCGGCGGCAAAGCTCAGCAGGAAATGTCCGGCCGCGACATCCGCCCAAGCCAGTCCATAGCCCTGCTTGGTCTGCGAAACCGCCAACAGCAATTGCTCGCGCCGGTCGTCGAGCAGCGCCTCGTCAGTCAGGGTACCGGGCGTGATCACCCGCACGACTTTGCGTTCGACCAGGCCTTTGGCCAGCGCCGGATCACCAATCTGCTCGCAGATGGCCACCGATTCGCCGACTGCCACCAGACGTGCCAGATAGCCGTCGGCGGCGTGATAAGGCACACCTGCCATCGGAATGGCATTACCGCCGCTTTGGCCGCGCTGGGTCAAGGTGATGTCGAGCAGTCGGGCGGCTTTGCGCGCGTCGTCATAGAACAGTTCGTAAAAATCACCCATGCGGAAAAACAGCAGCACATCGGGGTATTCGGCTTTGGCGCTGAAGAACTGCCGCATGAGCGGCGTGTGCTGGGAGAAATCGTTCGAAGACATGGGGTTTTCGCTTATGCTATGGCCATAGTCTAACCCGAGGCAGGCCCTGCTTGAACGCTTTCGTTGATGGATCCGATACCGCTCTGCAAGACGCCGCGAAGCAGCTCGGCGACCGCCTGTTGGCGGAGCACCTGACCCTGTGTACCGCCGAAAGCTGCACCGGCGGCTGGATTGCCAAAATCCTGACCGACATCCCCGGCAGTTCGGCCTGGTTCGACTGCGGCATGGCTGCCTACAGTTACGAGGCCAAGCAGGCCCTGTTGCGCGTGCGTCCGGAAACCCTGATGGAACACGGTGCGGTCAGCAAGGAAACGGCGCTGGAAATGGTGTCCGGCGCACTCATTACTTCTGGCGCCAATCTGGCCGTTGCGGTCACCGGTATTGCCGGTCCGGGCGGCGGCTTACCGGGAAAGCCGGTCGGCACGGTCTGGATCGCCTGGAAGCGGCGGGGACAGTATCCGAGCGCCGAAGTGTTTCATTTCGAGGGCGACCGCGAAGCCGTGCGCCGGCAGACGGTGGCAGTGGCCTTGAAAGGGCTGATGCCGCTGATAAAGTAGTCATCTGTTTTTCGCCCTCATCGGACCGCCGCATCCACTCAAGCAAGGGAAACTGAAATGCATGCAATCAAACCATTTTTGATTGTCCTTCTCGCCACGGCAGCATGCGGTTCGTCGGCACAGGACAAACCGGTGGAATTCGTTCCGCAATGGGCGAAAGCAGCGGTCTGGTACCAGATTTTCCCTGAGCGCTTCCGCAACGGCGATCCGTCGAATGACCCGACCGTGGCCGACATCGCCGGTGCCGACCCGATGGAGCCGCCGAAGCAATGGCGCGTGCACCCCTGGGGCAGTGATTGGTATCAGCTGCAGGATTATGAAAAAGCCAACGGCGAACCGGAGCTCTGGAAACACATGCAGCGCCGCCGCTATGGCGGCGATCTGCAGGGGGTCATCGACAAGTTGGATTACCTTCAGGATCTGGGCATCAATGCCATATATCTGAATCCGGTTTTCGATGCGCCCTCGAACCACAAATACGACGGTGCCAGTTATCACCACATCGACCCCAATTTCGGCCCTGATCCCAAAGGTGACCGGGCATTGATGGCCAAAGAAAACCCCGGCAATCCGAAAACCTGGGTCTGGACCAAGGCCGACGAGATGGCGTTGACGTTGATTGCCGAAGCCCACAAGCGCGGCATCCGCGTCATTTTCGACGGGGTGTTCAATCATATGGGCTTCAACAGCTTCGCCCTGCAGGACGTCCGCCGCAATAAGATGAAATCGCCTTATCTCAACTGGTTCACTATAAAGAATTTCGATGATCCCGCTTCCGGCATCGTATTCGACTACGAGGGCTGGTGGGGCAACAAATCACTGCCCGAGCTTCGCGAAGATGCCAATGGAATCGTGCCCGGTCCGAAAGCCTACATCTATGCCGCCACCGAGCGCTGGATGAACCCGAAAGGAAAGGGCAGACAGCACGGCATCGACGGCTGGCGTTTGGACGTGGCTTACATGGTCGCGCATCCGTTCTGGAAAGACTGGCGGCGGCACGTCAAGGCCATCAATCCCGAGGCCTATCTCACCGCCGAGATCGTGAACACCCCGAACGTGGTCAAGCCGTATTTGCAGGGGGATGAATTCGATGGCGAAATGCACTACAACTTCGCGTTCACCGCGGCCGAATTCCTGTTCAACGAGAGCAAATACCGCATCACGGCCCGCCAATTCGACCGCAAGCTGGCCGAACTGCGCACAATGTATCCGCCGGGAGTGGCGTATGTGAACCAGAACCTGTTCGGCAGCCACGATACCAACCGCATCGGTTCCTACATCGTCAACCGATCCCTGGGTAACTTCCGTGACTGGGGAAAATGGTTCCAGATGTCGCAGCCGGTCAATAATTCAAATTACAACGTACGTAAACCGAATGCCGCGGAATTGCAGCTGCAGAAACTGTTCGTGGTGCTGCAGATGACCTATGTCGGCGCCCCGATGGTGTATTACGGCGATGAAGTGGGGATGTGGGGCGCCAACGATCCGGATGACCGGAAGCCGATGATCTGGCCGGACATCATCTATGAAAAAGAGCGGGCATTGCCGAAACAGAACCTGCGGCCGGAATCCGAAGCCGACACGGTGGCGCAGAATCTGGATCTTCATGCGTTCTATAAAAAACTGATCGCTATCCGCAACGCCCATCCTGCACTTCGCATCGGAAGTTACCGGACCCTGCTGGCCGACAACGGCGGCGAGGTGTTCGCCTATGAACGGCAGGCCGGCGGCGAAGTACTCTGGGTGATTCTGAACAATTCAACCAGCGAACGACGCGTGCGCCTACCGCGCTCGGATTTCGATGAGTTCCGGGATCTGCTCAATGACCGGATCTATGCGGGCCAGCGCCCAGAGGTGGAGTTCACCGTGCCGGCCAAGCAGGCGGCGGTTTTACGCGCCACGCGCTTGCGATGAATGCCCTGTGTGCCGTTAAACTACCAAGCCCTTTATCGCTTCCTTAGGCCCTATGCCTTGGCTAATACTTTCATTTAATCAGATGCTTAGGGCTGTATCAGGAATTATTCTTGAAAAGGGCTTGACAGGCTGAATTTAGTTAGTAGTATTACTACTAATGAACATTTCAGACAACCAACAAGCCATACTCACCTTCATAGCCCAGTGCATTGATGAGCAGGGTGTGCCGCCCTCCCAGACCGAAATTGCCAACGCACTCGGTTTCCGCGGCGTTCGCGCCGCACAATACCACTTGGACATTCTCGAACAAGCCGGATATATCCGCCGCCTGCCCGGTCAGGCGCGCGGTATCCGCCTTTGCCAGCCGCAATCCGATGAGGATGTGGAGATTCCCCTGCCTCGAATCCGGGTGGAATCGGCCGGCGATGCCCTGCGTCTGCCTGTATTGGGGCGGGTGGCGGCCGGCCTGCCCATCGGCGCCGACATCCCGTCCGACGACTTCGTGCTGCTGGACCGGGCGTTTTTCTCCCCGGCGCCGGATTATCTGCTGAAAGTGCAAGGGGATTCCATGCGCGATGACGGCATTTTCGACGGCGATCTGGTCGGCATCCACCGCACCCAGCAGGCACTTTCCGATCAAATCGTTGTCGCCCGCATCGATGATGAAATCACCATCAAGCGTCTGAAAATTGGCAAGCATGGCATCCGATTGTTGCCGCGCAATCCGGATTTCCAGCCGATTGACGTCCGCCCGGATCAGGATTTCGCCATCGAAGGCCTCTACTGTGGCCTGATCCGGCCTTCCGGTAAATGAACATGCCCATAAATTCCGATACCAACCAACGCTGTTGCCTGACTGCTCCGAAGACGTGCCAAGGTCACACTGGTTTCGCGACGGTCTCAGCATTTGCGACTGCCGCCTTTTACGATTCAACTACCCCAACGAAACAACCCTGAGGAACCGACGATGGATGAAAACAAAAAACGCGCACTGGCTGCGGCCCTGGCCCAGATCGATAAACAATTCGGCAAAGGTACTGTGATGCTTATGGGTGATAAGAGCATCGAGGCGGCCGAAGTCATCGGTACCGGTTCGATCATGCTCGATCTTGCGCTGGGAATCGGCGGCCTGCCCAAAGGTCGTGTCGTTGAAATCTACGGGCCGGAATCCTCGGGCAAGACCACTCTGACGTTGCAGACCATTGCCCAGTGCCAGAAGGCGGGCGGTACGGCGGCCTTCGTCGACGCCGAACACGCCTTGGATCCGGGCTATGCCCAAAAGCTCGGTGTCAACGTCGATGACCTCTTGATTTCGCAGCCGGACACCGGCGAGCAGGCCTTGGAAATCGTCGACATGCTAGTACGCTCTAACGCTGTCGACATGGTAGTAGTCGATTCGGTCGCCGCGCTCACGCCACGCGCTGAGATTGAAGGCGAAATGGGTGAAATGCAGGTCGGACTGCAGGCCCGGCTGATGAGCCAGGCCCTGCGCAAGCTGACCGGAAACATCAAGCGCAGCAATTGCATGGTCATCTTCATCAACCAGTTGCGCATGAAAATCGGCATGATGATGCCCGGCCAGAATCCGGAAACCACCACCGGTGGCAATGCACTGAAATTCTATGCCTCGGTGCGTCTGGATATCCGCCGCATCGGTGCGGTCAAGAAGGGCGATGAAATCATAGGCAATGAAACCCGCATCAAGGTGGTGAAGAACAAAATGGCCCCGCCGTTCAAGCAGGTCATCACCGAAATTCTCTACGGTGAGGGTATTTCCCGCGAAGGGGAAATCCTTGATCTCGGCGTGGATGCCAAGTTCGTCGAGAAGTCCGGAGCCTGGTACAGCGCCCTCGGTGAACGCATCGGACAGGGTAAAGAAAATGCCCGCCAGTATCTGAAAGACAATCCGAAAATGGCCATGGAGCTTGAAGCCAAAATCAAGGAAAAGCTTAAACCAGTTATCGTGCCGAAGAAGCCGATTGAAGATATCGAAGCCTGATGCGGAGAAAAACCTCGGATCTTCCTGCCTACCAGCAGGCCATGGGCCTGCTAGTTCGTCGCGAGCATTCGCGTCGGGAGCTTAAACAGAAGCTTCGGCAGCGGGGAAAAGAAGCCGATGAGATCGATACCGCTCTGGAATCGCTGTCCCGGCAGGACTTCCAGAACGATGCCCGTTTTTCAATGGCCTTGGCCCGATCCCGCCAGGCGGCGGGATACGGGCCCGTCCGTATAAGGGCCGAACTGGCACAGCACAACCTCGGTGCCGAGGTCATAGCGGAAACGATGGCTTGCTTGCCCGAAGACTGGCTGGAGACCGCACAAAGTCTGGTGGCGAGACGCTATCTCCGGAAAATCCAGTCCGATCCGGCACAAAGCCGAAAAGCTGTCGATTTCCTGCTCCGGCGGGGCTTTGAGCAGAAAACCGCCTACAGTGCCGTTAAAATCACGGAATGGCCGGTGGAGCCGGATTTAATCGACTAAAGTTCCTAAAAACACCGGCAAATGGTTTAAAATCAAGGCGTAGCGGCGCATTCGGTGCCGCGTCCCACGCTTCAGGTTGACCATGACACAGATGACGTCGCGCTCGAGTGCGCAAATCCGCCAGGATTTCCTGGATTTCTTTGCCAGTAAAGGCCATGCCGTAGTGCCCAGCAGCCCGCTGGTTCCCGGCAATGATCCGACCCTGCTGTTCACCAATGCCGGCATGGTGCAGTTCAAGGATGTGTTTCTCGGTGCCGAGAAACGCAGCTACACCCGTGCCGTCAGTTCGCAGCGCTGTGTGCGGGCTGGCGGCAAACACAATGATCTTGACCAGGTCGGCTACACCGCACGCCACCATACCTTCTTCGAAATGCTGGGAAATTTCAGCTTCGGCGATTACTTCAAGAAAGACGCCATTCATTACGCCTGGGAATTGCTGACTGAGGTCTGGAAGCTGCCCAAAGATCGGTTATGGGTCACGGTCTACCACACCGATGACGAGGCGTTTGATATCTGGCATACGCAGATCGGCCTACCGGAATCGCGCATCATCCGCATCGGTGACAACAAGGGCGCGCCGTTTGCGTCGGATAACTTCTGGCAGATGGCCGATACCGGTCCCTGCGGGCCCTGCACCGAGATTTTTTTCGATCATGGCGACCATATCGCCGGCGGTCCGCCCGGTTCTCTTGATGAAGACGGTGACCGCTTCATCGAGATCTGGAACAATGTATTCATGCAGTTCGACCGGCAGCTCGACGGCACCCTGCTGCCGCTGCCGGCGCCCTGCGTCGACACCGGAATGGGCCTCGAGCGCATCGCCGCCGTACTGCAGCATGTGCACAGTAACTATGAAATCGATCTGTTTGATCATCTGATCCGTACCGCGGCGGCATTGACGGATACCGCTGATCTCGGTAACAAGTCACTGCGTGTCATCGCCGATCACATCCGCGCCTGCAGTTTCCTGATTGTCGACGGCGTTCTGCCCTCCAATGAAGGCCGCGGTTACGTGCTGCGACGCATCATCCGCCGTGCCGTACGCCATCTCTGGAAGCTCGGCGCTCTGCGTCCTGAAGGCCTTTTCTGGCGCATGCTGCAGCCTTTGGCTGAAAAAATGGCCGGAGCCTATCCGGAACTGGAAAGCAAACGTGCGCTGATCGAGCAGGCACTGAGGGCCGAAGAAGCGGCCTTCGCGACCACGCTCGATGCCGGCATGTTCCGTCTGGACGGTATGCTGGCCGATGGCGCCGATGCTGTCAGCGGCGAACAGTTGTTCCTGTTGCACGATACATTCGGCTGCCCACCCGATCTGATCATCGATATCCTGCGTGAGCGTAGCCTGGACCCAGCGCCGGATGCGATGGAACAGTATGAAACCTTGATGGATCAGCAGCGGGATCGTGCCCGCGGTGCCAGCAAATTCGCCGGAACGGTCGGACTGCCCGCCGAGATGGTCGCCAGTCTGCACCCTACCGAATTCAAGGGTTATGAAAAGCTCGAATGCGATGGCTGCCGCGTGGTGGCACTGCTCCGTGATGGCAATCCGGTTGCGGTACTTGAAGCCGGTCAGCGCGGAATCGTTCTGCTCGACAAAACGCCGTTTTATGCCGAATCCGGCGGTCAGATCGGTGATGCCGGCGTGCTGTGCGCATCCACCGACGTGCGTTTCTCGGTCGAAGATACCCAAAAGCTGTCCGCCATCTTCCATGGCCATGTTGGGGCGCTTGAGAGCGGCCGCATCACCCTCGGTGACAAGCTTTCCGCCCGCGTCGATGCCGGTCGCCGCCAGTCGACGGTCACCAACCATTCGGCGACCCATCTGTTGCACGCGGCGCTTCGAACTGTGCTCGGCGAGCATGTCAGCCAGAAAGGATCACTGGTGACACCGGAGCGCACCCGTTTCGACTTTTCGCATTTCCAGGCGGTTACGGCCGAGCAGCTGCAGCGCATCGAAGAAATGGTCAATAGCGAAATCCGCCGCAATGCCGAAGCCGAGGTCCATCATATGGGCATGCAGGAAGCCCTCGATTTCGGAGCGATGGCGCTTTTCGGTGAAAAATACGGCGAGCGCGTTCGCGTTCTGCGGATGGGTGATTTTTCGACCGAACTTTGCGGGGGTACCCACGTGCATCGCACCGGCGATATCGGCGTGTTCAAGATCCTGTCCGAAGCCGGCGTTGCCGCTGGCGTACGCCGGATCGAGGCAACCACGGGCGCTCACGCGGTGGCGGCGTTCAAACACAGCGAATCGGTATTGCAGAAAGCCTCGGACCTTATCGGAGCCCGTGGCCATGATGTCCTTGATAAGCTGAACCAACTGCTTGACCGTCAGAAGAAACTTGAACTGGCACTCGATGCCTACAAGGCCAAAGCGGCATCCGGTCAGAGTGCCGAAATGGCCGCGCAGGCAATTGATGTTGCCGGCATCAAGCTGGTCAAACTGCGTATCGAGAGCGGCGACTCCAAAGGTCTCCGTGAACTGGTCGACAATCTCAAGGTCCAACTTCCGGATTCGGTCATTGTTCTGGCCGCCGCGCAGGATGGCAAAGCCTCACTGGTCGCCGGCGTGCAGGGCAGGGCGCAGGCCAAACTGAAGGCCGGTGACGTATTGGCGCATATTGCTGCCCAGATCGGCGGCAAAGGCGGTGGCCGTGCGGATTTTGCCCAGGGCGGCGGCGAGGATGGTCCGGCGCTGCTCAAGGCCATGGCGGAGCTGGATGGCTGGCTGGCTGGCCGTCTGGCCTGAGTCATTTGCCCTTGGCCCGAATGTGGTCTAGGATTTGCTTGCGACAATGGAATATGGTTGCGCGACAAAAGGAGTAGGTGCATGTTAATCCTGACCCGACGTGTCGGAGAAACGCTGATGATCGGCGATGAAATCACCGTGACCGTGCTCGGCGTGAAAGGCAATCAGGTCCGTCTGGGCATCACTGCGCCCAAGGATGTGGGCGTGCACCGGGAGGAGATTTACAAGAAAATCGGCCGGGATTCCGCCGATAACACCGAACCGAAAGCAGATTGAGGTTTACCGGAACGGCCAAAAGCCGTATCATGGTCAACCTGTGCGGCGCTGCCGTTTCAGACCCCGGAGAGATGCCCGAGAGGCTGAAGGGGCTCCCCTGCTAAGGGAGTATAGGGTCAAAAGCCTTATCGAGGGTTCGAATCCCTCTCTCTCCGCCAACTTCCAAAAAACCACCCTTGCGGGTGGTTTTTTTGTGGAATTCACAGTATCCGGACGCATCGTCTCTATCGGCGGCGGTATGATGGTTTTCCGCCAACTCGTAACGTTCCCGTATGTCCTTCCGAAATCCAAGCCGCCGCCGTTTCGTTCAGGGTCTTGCCGCCGGCGGAATTATGGCCGGTTTCGGCGCCTGGCCGGTGTCGGCGCGCGCAGGGCAAGGCGCTCCGATACTGCGCAGCACCGATCTGCATCTGCGGATTGGCGAGATGCCGGTCAATTTCACCGGTAAGAACCGGACCGCGGTGACTGTCAACGACAGCCTGCCGGCCCCCGAAATACGCTGGCGTGAAGGCGATACCGTGACCGTGCGCGTCGACAATCTGTTGCCGCGCGGGTCCCTGTTCGGCGACACGACCTCGATCCACTGGCATGGCATCCTGCTGCCGGCCAACATGGACGGCGTGCCGGGCATGAGCTTCGACGGCATCCGCCGCGGTGAATCCTGGCTTTACCGCTTCCAGCTCAAACAATCCGGCACCTACTGGTATCACAGCCATTCCGGTTTCCAGGAGCAGGCCGGTCTTTACGGGGCATTGATTGTCGAGCCGCGGGAGCCGGAACCATTCAAGTACGATCGTGACTATACGGTTCTGCTCAGCGATTGGACCGATTTATCGCCGGCGGATCTGTATGTCCGGCTGAAGAAGATGTCGAGTTACGATAATTACGGCAAGCGCACGGTCTCCGACTTCCTGCGCGATGCCGATAAGAAGGGGCTGGCTGAAACGCTGGATGACCGCGGGGCCTGGGGGCGCATGCGGATGACACCGACCGACCTTTCCGACGTCAATGCCAACACCTACACCTACCTGATGAACGGAACCACCGCACTGGGCAACTGGACAGGCCTGTTCAAGCCGGGTGAAAAAGTGCGGCTGCGATTCATCAACGGTTCGGCGATGACCTATTTCGACGTGCGCATTCCGGGACTGAAGATGACCGTGGTCGCCGCCGACGGCCAGAACGTGCATCCGGTCACCGTTGATGAATTCCGCATCGCCGTTGCGGAAACCTTTGATGTCATCGTCGAGCCATCGGGCCAGGATGTGTTCTGCATCTACGCTCAGGATATGAGCCGGACCGGCTTCATCAGCGGTAGCTTGGCAGTACGCGAGGGCCTGCGCGCACCGGTGCCGGCGCCCGATCCGCGCGTGATTCTCAGCATGGACGATATGGGCCATGGCGACATGGACCATTCTTCGCATGGCGCATCTGCAACCCCTGATGGTTCTGCAGGCATGGATCACAGCGGGCACAATATGGCCGCGATGGCGGGCATGGATCACGGCGGCGCAGAAATGCAAAAACACCCCGACAGCGAAGCCGGCAATCCCTTGGTCGACATGCAGACCATGGTGCCGGTGCCGAAGCTGGATGACCCGGGCATCGGCCTGCGCGACAACGGCCGGCGCGTACTTTCCTATGCCGATCTGCACAGCAGTTTCGAGGATCCCGACGGACGCTGGCCGAAGCGCGAAATTGAATTGCACTTGACCGGACACATGGAAAAATTCGCCTGGTCGTTCGACGGCATTCCTTTCGCCGGTGCCGAGCCTTTGAAGCTGAACTATGGCGAGCGCGTCCGCATCGTGTTGGTCAATGACACCATGATGACCCACCCGATCCATCTGCATGGTCTCTGGAGCGATCTGGAAGACGACAAAGGCGCCTTCATGGTGCGCAAGCACACCATCGACATGCCTCCCGGCAGCAAGCGCAGTTACCGTGTGCGTGCCGATGCGCTGGGCCGCTGGGCCTACCATTGCCATCTGCTGTACCACATGGAATCGGGCATGATGCGCGAAGTGCGGGTGGTCGAATGAAACTTTTGATGTTCGGTCTTTTCGCCGCATGTGCGCTGCCTGCAATGGCGCAGGACAGCACGGAATCCAGTCCGGATGATTTCTGGAACATGGAAACCCCGAAAACGCCGATTCCGCCGGTCACCGATGCAGACCGGGCCGCGGCATTCCCGCCCTTGGCGCTTGACCATGCGCATGCCTCGGAATGGCAAAGCAAAGTGCTGATGGAACGGCTCGAGTTCTGGGATGCCGAGCCGGGCACCGGTCTGGCTTGGGAAGGCAAGGCATGGGTCGGATCCGACATCAACCGGCTCTGGCTACGCACTGCCGGAGAGCGTGTTGCCGCTGAAACCGAGGCCGCCGATGTGGAACTGTTCTACGGGCATGCAGTTTCTGCCTGGTGGGATGCCGTGCTTGGCGTGCGCCATGACATCAAGCCGGGGCC
>Ga0208304_10001413_pt1 | contig 11544 bp, 12 predicted proteins | sample ColrivemetaGS713_FD_187603 | JGI IMG/M metagenome (GOLD analysis project Ga0208304, IMG submission 187603) | Estuarine microbial communities from the Columbia River estuary - Flood tide ETM metaG S.713 (SPAdes) (version 2) | ecosystem: Environmental > Aquatic > Marine > Intertidal zone >... | reverse complement strand
CAGGTTAATGTCGCAAACTTTATTAACCGTAGGTTCTACGAGGCTTACAACATTAGCCAAGCGTGGCCGAGGTACTTGGTGGCTGGTGAGGAGCGCACACTAAGTGCGGACCAATCAGTTCCCTACGCTGAGGGAACAAAAAACACAATTGGTGAATTCATCCGTATCCATAGGAACCAACCGTTCCTAAACAACTCGACTGTTGAGTACGAATTTTATGTTGATTCAATTGGTGCGCACATTTTAAATGTTGTTAGTTCTTCTGACTCAGGTGTTTTTGTTACTTACAAAAAGGAATTTCAACCGTTCACAACATCGTCGGATTATCTGAACAGCACTGAACTTGTTCCCGCTGAATTTTTTAACTTTATTGCGCATACCTCCTATGCTGACTTCCTGCGTATGGATGGTCAGACGGACAAGGCAATCACCGAAGAACAGAATGGTCAGCAGTATCTAGCTCTTGAACTAGAAAGAGTTGATTTGATCACTAACAATAATACCGTCAACAATCGGTTCTCAACTTACGTAAATCGACAAGCTCGATAGACAACAACAAACAAACACTATGAGTTCATCAAGAAACAATACCCTAGAATTCTCCTCGGTTGGATCAGAGGTACTTAACTCCGGTGACTCCGTCACTGGTCAACGATACGGAGCTATTCAACTAGTTACTGATACTAACTTTTCAGTACTTACAGCAAACAATGTTGACCAGAGCAGTGCTGCACTTACGGGTGTAGGCATTGGCGCAGGCACAATTCTTTACGGTCAGTTCAGCGCAGTTGCTGTAACTAGCGGTCTAGTAATCTGCCACAAGTACTAGTATGTACCTTAGCCTAAAGGGTTCCCTGGGGCATACCCCCATTACGGGCGGGGTAGGCGAGAATCTCCTTCAGATTGCTGAAGGGGCTTCTGCTGCTTATAGCCTACGTAACCTAGGATCGGGCAGCCCTGCGGTTGTCCGTGTTCGTCGTGAAAGTGACAATAACGAACGGGACTTTACGGCTCAGGACATTAGTACCTCGGTTCTAACGAACTGGGTCAACGAGCAGATCACACCCCCACTTGACCTACGTGAGCTTACAGCTACGGGTCGTGACGGCCCTATCATTGAGGCAGCGGCTGCTTACAGTCTGCGTAACCTTAGTGACTCCTATACGGGTAGCGTAGTTGATGTTCGTCGTAATACTGACGGCAACACGCAGCCCTTTACGGCTGCTGAGGTTGCTGATGGTACGCTGGAGGATTGGGTACTAGGTGACGCTGCAAGTTTAGTGGGAGATGCTCAGTATTTTAATGGGACGGATTCGAAGGTTGCACTTGACTCTGAAGTATCAATGGTAGGAGATTTTACGGTAAGCGGAAGCTTCCTGTTTTCGGGGTCTTTATCAGCAACTAGGCCACTTACTGGTGTGACCGCTGGCAATAGTCGCATAGGAGTCACGACGGGGACTGGGATTGTGTTTATTCAAATCGAAGGCAATGTATATAGTTTCACGTCACTGATCATACCAGCCAATGACAAAACATTGCGAACATTTTCAGTTACTCGCTTAGGCACAACGACTACGATGATTATATCTGGAATCGGCACTCAGGCGGTGACTACTTCAGCCGATACGTTCCTAGTTGGTTTGATTGGTAGGAACGGAACTGGAGCACAGGTCTGGGAGGGCATCGTGTATGACATTAACCTAAACAACCAAGCCGCCTACACAGGACTTTCCCCGACACTCTTTAACGACACCATAGGCTCCAACAACGGAACCCCAAGCAACCTAGTAACCTTTACAGGTCAAGGCTTGGACGGAACGGTATCCAAATGGTACGACCAGAGTACAACCTCTGGTGTCCCTAATGCTAACCACGCAGTGCAGACGGATGCAGTAAGTCAGCCTAAGATTGTTTCTGGTGGCTCACTGCTTCTCAAGGGCGCAAACTCCGAACCAAGTATTTCCTTCGGCACAACTGCTGATAAGCACTTGGATGTTACTGGTCGCCCTGTTACTAAAAGCGTCTTCTCAACTTTGCAGTCTGGTGACACCAACTTTGAAACATTAATTTGCGATACTGGGGACAGCAGTCCGAGGATTACGACAAATAACGCTGCAAACAATCGTGATTACAAGTTCCTCGGATTCGGAACTCCAAGTGTAAATGTAAACGGAGTTACTTACGATGGCACATCTTCTGTTTTCTCCTTTGGCTTTCACCTATTAGGGATGACATCAGGAACGGGTTCAGAAATCAATCGCATTGGTGCTAATTCATCAACAGGAGCAACAGGCGACTCATTTGATTTTGTATCCGAACTTATCCTGTACCCCGATGACCAGACAGACAACCGTACAGCCCTTGAGGCCAACATCGGTGAGGTCTACGGCATCGCTGGTATCCCTGCTTATGAGGATACCGTCAACGGCTTCGTAGAGACTTGGTATGACCAGTCAGGTAACGGCAAGGATGCTACTCAGTTGACTGCTGGAAATCAGCCTAAGATTGTTGATGCTGGTGCTTTGGTGACTACTAACGGAAGTCCGACGATTGATTTTTACGATACCTGCTTTCTTAGTACGGACGCATTCTTGGATGGTTCAGCGCACAGTTCATTTGCGGCCATAAACAATCAAGGGGCGATCTCAACCCGCAAGATTTTTTACGGTAAAAGCGAATTTCCCAACAAGGGATTTACGTGGAATTATCGAGGCGATCAATCCGCAGGTCTATATGACCTTGTTTCTTATAATGGAATTGTTAATCCTTTAACCTTTAGCAATTCCACAAGTCCACTTCATTTTGTAAGCTCTTTGCTCATAAATAGCACCAAGGAAGTATTTATAAATGGTACTAGTGCTGCGACAGGTAGTGAATCCTTTGTAGCTGATGATGGAACTCTAGTTATGGGTAGCATAGCCTATGGTACTGGCTTTGATGTTCAAGAAATCATCATCTACCCTTCCGACCAGTCAGCCAACCGTCCTGCCATCGAAGCCAACATTAACAATCAATACGACATCTACTAATGCTGTACTTAATCTACGACACTAAAGAAGCGGCCATTGACCGTGCTGACGAGGAGGGCAAGTACATTGGCTTTGACTACTGGATCGAGGACAACGGTCAAGGTACACGGTGGCTGACTTACCCCGATGAAACCATTGACTACAAGTGGGCATTGGACGTAACTGACTACGAGCTGGATTCCCAAGAGCAAGCGGATACCGTACCCTCCTACGTTCCTTTACCTACTCCACCTGAGGAAGCAATCTAATGCAGGACATCGTGTACAAATCAACAATCGGAACAGGGGGCTTTATCGCTACCATCGAACTCGGTCACATTAACGAACTTCTAGGACTAGTCGTGGGTCTTGCTACTCTAGTCTATATGACTGCATCAGCAGTCAAAGTAATCAAGGAACTCCAGAACAGGGATTAGTATGACACCAGAACTAATAGCAATGCTAGGCGGGGGCGTAAGCGGATTCGTAATGAAGATGATCGCAGCGCAGTCCGAGAATCAGGCACGTCTCTTTGAGCGTATGCTCCAGAAGCAGGTAGCAGCAGATGATTCAGCGGATCGTGCATCAGCCCGTGGCGGTGTGTATATGCGTCGTCTTATCACAGCGGCTGTTATCTTTGCTATTGTACTGGCTCCATTTGTCTTTGCATTCACTGACATAGGTGTTACCCTTCAGACGGAATCCAAAGGCTTCCTAGGGCTATTCAAGAGCCTAGAGTGGTCCACTGTACAGGGGTTTGTTATCCTACCAGAAATCCGCCAAACAGCTTTAGCCATTGTAGGTTTCTACTTTGGTTCCTCACAAGTTAAATAACCCACAGAATATTATGTACGGACGTAAAACAAATGTAAAGGCTAGCAAGGGTTCCTGCGGGGAACGTAAAGGATGCGGGTGCAAGGATAAAGGATAATGCCAAAGGACGCTTGCTATAAGAAGGTCAAAGCCAGGTACAAGGTATTCCCATCTGCGTATGCAAGTGGGGCAATCGCTAAGTGCCGCAAGGTAGGAGCCAAGAACTGGGGTAACTCTAAAAGAAAGAAGGTTTGAATGCCAGTACGGAAGACACAGAAGGGAGCCGACCTCAAGCGGTGGTTCAAGGAGCAGTGGGTAGATGTCCGCTCAGGAAAGCCCTGCGGACGACAAAAGGGAGAGAAGCGAGGAACGCCTTATTGCAGGCCATCAAAGCGAATGAGCGAGCGCACTCCAGTAACTGCCAGCGAGATGACCTCTTCCCAGAAGGCGAAGAAGGTATCAGAGAAGAAGAAACTAGGTCAGCCATCAGGTAAGCCACGTAGAGTTAAACCAGTAAACAAAAAGTAATGCCTGACAAATCCAAGATGAAATGCAACGTCCCTCGCCGTGAAGTACAAGGCGGGAAGAAGTTCGTCGTGAAAGCCTGCCAAGGTGGTAAGGAAAAGATCGTACGATTCGGGGATGCTAATATGAGCATCAAGAAGGATCAGCCCAAGCGTAAGAAAAGCTACTGCGCTCGCAGTGGTGGCATCAAGGGCAAGTCAAATAAACTATCTGCTAACTACTGGAGCCGCAGGGCCTGGAACTGTTAGTTCATTACCACTGGACTCCAGTGGTATAATTCAGCACAACATTAGAACACACTAGAGATATACATTATGGCAAATTTATTCAAGATGGGCAGATCATTAATTGAGGGGACAAAGAGCTTTGGAAAAAGCTTCGTCCCACCCAAGAAGGTTGAAAAACCAGGGAAGTATCCCATCGCCCCCAAGGCACAGGAGGAAATGAAGAAGTCATATGAGACTGCAAAGGCTGGCAGGGAGAAAGCCTTCAGTCGCCAGATTATGGCTGGCGGAACTCTTGCAGCCGGAACTGCGTACCTAATGCGGGATAAGCCAAAGGCAGCCGCTGCTCCCAGGGCTACACCTTCAAAGCCACAAGCTGCTGCACCAGCACCAGCACCACGCAAGAGTCTTATAGACTATCAACCAAAGGTTGAGAAAAAGAAGGGTCTATTGAGTCGAGTTGCTACCAGCCTTAAGAGTGGAGCATCCAGCAATTCCTCCAGTAAGCCATCAACAAGGAAGTCAAAATTCCGCAAGTCGGACAATCGGCTGGGTGGATTCGGCGGCGCACAACGTGCATCCGCTCGACGAGAAGCTGCTAAGGAAGCCCAGTCTACACCACGTGCTACAATTGGAGATTACACATCACCAACCCCAGGTATGAAAGGTTTTGGTATTGATAAACCATTTGCTCCAAGTCCAGAAGTTCGGACTGAAATTAAGAAGTCTCGATTCAGTAATGTTGTTCTACCAAGAAGCTATCGTGGGAAGCGATTGCGCTCGGATGCAAAAAAGCCAGCATCGGAACCTAAAGCAAACCCTACTCGTAAAGGGCGTAAAGCAAAGACAACATACACTCCAGGTGCTGGAACCTTGGACACAACCGCTACAGGCGGAAAGGGTTCACGTGGAAAAAGAGAACTCGCAAAACCTAAAGAAAATCCTACTCGCAAGGGTCGATCTCGTAATGTTCCGGGTAAAAAAGATCCAGCACCAAAGCGCACAAAGGGTCGCCGCCGCAACGATTAATATAGCATAATCCTATGCCCGAATACCGCACATACGGAGCAAAAGACGATAGGATCCAGGATGATATGGATCCAGGGTTCATTGGGTTCAATAACTACAGCCGACCCGATCAGCTTACCTCTGGTATTCTGGCATCTAGTCTAAACGGACGCATAGGGAAGAATGGCGAGTGGCAGGTCCGTAAGGGCGTTGACCTTGTGAAGGCTCCCTTTGCTTCTGGTGACGATGTACTGCGCCTCCCTACTAATGCAGAGATCACAGTGAATCCAACTGTAGTTGGCTTACTGCCTACTACCATTCGGTCAGCCAGCTTAGACAGTAATAGCAGTAAGGTATCTATTGTTATTGATGACCCATCCGTAAACCCAGACTTAGATCCAGGTCACGTGTTTGTTACGGGTGAAGAGATTTATGTAGGGGGACTAGTTAGCAATACTACTGACCCCAATGGTCTGCACACGATCACGGACGTAACGGACAATGGCACTACGATTACTATCAAGTACGCATTGACTGGAGCCAATGAAACATACGGCACTGCCCTTACGCTACCGTTCAGCTTGAATGACGCAGGCGTACAGCCTGCACTGACAGAACTTACTGAGTCCCCCGTGATTGGTTTCAATATGGTCTTCGACCAAGGAAGTGTTACAGCCGTGTACTCAAGTGCAACCTTTAGTGATCCTAATCAGGACAACAATCAGTTCATCGTGCTGGCATCTAATATTAGTGCAGTAGCTACTGACTTGAATGATACTAGCGTATCGATCACAATGGGCTATCCATTGAATGAAAACGTACCGCCTGCAAGCAGTATGCTTCAGGCATTTAACAAACTCTTTATTTTTCGTGACGGGCAGACTGCACTGGAGAATGACAAGTTCTTTAGCCCTATTGCTATTGCATCAGCAAGTACTCCTGCTGCATCAAATGTAGTAACTGTAAATACATCAGTTGACCACGAACTAGTAATCGGAGATGCAATTACAATCTCTGGACTTACTGACTTTGTGGAAGGCGAGGACCCCAATGGAACTTGGGTTGTTAATACAGTACCTAGTACTACTAGTTTTACGTATGACCTTCCAGCTGCTTTTCAAGCAGCAGCTACTTATACGGTCAGCGCACTTTCACTTATATCTCCAGGGTTCAAGCTAGTAGCTAGTGGAGCATACAGCCAGCCCACGCAGCTTGCTCCCCAGAAAGTCCACATAACGGACGGTAAGGCAACGGCTGAGTTCAACTCTTTAGCCGATATGAACGGGACTAAAGTAGGAGACATAATCGAGATTGAAGACAATGGCGCATCTACCTTCACGGTAGGAACAGACTACGTAATATCTTCTAGGGACGAAACTAACTTTGAGCTTGAGTTCTACGTTCAAGAACCAGATGCCTCTAATTTGACTAATGTTATTTTCCAGCAGCACGTATCTCAGGGCCTTGGGTTTACTCATATGCCTGCACCGGAGTACGCAGCATATCACCAGCGTAGGCTGGTAATGCCATTCAAGTACAGCGTAGACGATGCAGTTGATACCTTTACTTACCGCAAGATCCTAGACGAAGTAATTATTTCTGACATCTTGGACTCGGATACATACGATCAGATCTACGGACAGTACAGGTTTAATGCAGGTACAGCGGACTTTAACGTAGCCCTGCACTCCTTCTCGGATGACAAGCTACTGGTGTTTAACCGCAATAGTATTCACTTAGTGAGTGGTGCTGGACAGGGTGCATCAGTTCAATTAATCACCAATGAAGTAGGGTGCGTAGCAAGGCAGAGCATTGTGCAGATAGGTAACAACGTAATGTTCCTTTCGGACAACGGTGTATACGGTGCTAACTTCCAGGACCTTTACAATCTGCGTGGCAACGAAGTGCCACTAAGCTCAAGCATTAATCCAACTATAGAGCGGATTAATAGAAGCGTGTGGGACAAGAGCGTAGCAGTATACTTTGACAATAGGTACTACATAGCGGTCCCTCTGGATGGCAGCCAAGTCAACAACGCTATCTTAATTTTCAACTTTCTTAACAAGCAGTGGGAAAGTATCGACAGCACCTCGGACTCCAACTGGAACATAGCCAACTTGATTGTTGCTGGTAAGGAGAATGCCCGTGCGGTTTATGCAGTAAATACACTCGGTGGTCTGCACAAGCTAGATGCCCGTGTAGATGCAGTGGACTTGCTTGCTACTGAAATCCCAGTAGAGGGTCAAGAGTTAGCCGTACAGCACGACATACCAGCCTCCGTTACCACAAGGCAGTTCACAATGGGAAGTATGAACCGCAAGCGTTGGAACAACTTTGAGCTGCACGTGCAGTCATCTGTGGATAATGAGTCCGACCTGAGCATTAGCGCAGAGCTAGAAAACATTGACGCAGTAGTAAATCTTGGTACACTGAATGAATTAAACTCAGGTACTAACCTAGCTATTGACGAGGATGTTTCCATACGTGGTAGAATAGGTAACAATCGAGCGTACGGAATGCAAGTAACACTTAACAATACAGTTGGCCGCCCTAGGTTCAGAGCAATTAAGGTTGGTGCAGCTGAAGCATTTAGATCAACAAATACAGCAATATAAGATATGGCAATCATTACTACAAACGGATCATTTGGTGCAACCGATGCGGTTACATCAACAACTCTTAATGCTGTTGCGGATGCAGCTACATTTAGCGACCCAGTTGACGGCACAAGCCTTGAGCTAAAGGGTGACGGCAAGCTTGGTATTAAGGACGCAGGAGTAACTAAAGCTAAAATTGAAAACATCTCTGCTCCATTGAGAGTTTTAGGTCGTACTACAGCGGGTGCAGGCGTAGCTGAAGAGGTTACTATTAATGATAATGATGACCTTTCTGGCGCATCAGCTATTACCCTAGCTACGGACCAAAGCATTAAGGCTTATGTAGATAGTTCTAGTATTACTAAAACTACAGGTACTGCTCCTTACTATGGTTGCAGGGCTTTTGCATCTTATAACGGATCTACTGGTGCGCTTAATAATGGAGCCAATATTGCCAGTGTAACCAAAAATTCAACTGGTACTTATACTTTTAATTTTGATGTAGATATGCCTGATGTAAACTACAGCCTAGTTGTCGGTGGTACATTTTCTGGTCAAACTGGTAATGCCTATATATCAGCATTCCAAGCTTTCAGTAAAACAACTTCCAGTTTTCAAATTAAAACTACTGGCAGCGGACCTAGTGGTGGTCTTATAGATCAGGTAATTGTAGACGTTGCAGTCTTTCGCTAATGCACCTACTCTTTCAACCAGCTTAACAATTTAAATTATGCCCATTATAAATAAAGGAACAGCGTTCTCTAACGGAGAACAACTTACGGCTGACAAGATTAATAACCTGTTGGAACTAGCTACGTTTAACCAGTCAGCTGCTGACAGTGCCTCGACTACAGTTAATTCTGCTAGTCAGATTGTAGTAGCGGACAGCGGTATTACTACTGCTAAGCTGGCTACGGATGCTGTAGAAACAGCCAAGATTAAAGATGCCAACGTGACCTTTGCAAAACTTGCTGATGTTATCGACGATGACACAATGGCTACGGCTACTGCTACTACCTTGGCTACTTCCGAAAGCATTAAGGCTTATGTGGACTCAACCACTACTCCACGATCCAAATTTATTACCCTTACTGGTGGAACTCACGCCTTAAATTCTGGTAACTTAACGGCTCAAACATTAACTTGGAATATAGCTGATTTTACTTCTTCTGATGTAGACTTTGATACAACTAAAATCACTACAATTGTAATTGAAGCCTTCGTAGGAGATGATAATGAAAATGCTTCCTATATTACAGTTACATTGCCAAATAATACGGAAACCTTCATAGCGTATAGTCACGTTTATGGCTTTGATAATAACAAGGGAAAAAATTCAGCAACATATAACTTACCAATTAATGAAAATCAGGGAAGTTTTGATCTCAGATTTAGTGGTGGTACTTCAAATCAAGCGATTATAAAGGGAGCAATTATTAACTAACCTAATGAACCCCCTCCTTCAGACAGAGTTGCGATAAATGAACCCCCTCCTTCAATCAGTACAACTAGCGTTGCAAAACGCTACGCAAAAGGAAGCCCTTGTCTTTATCGACAAGGTAGTGGACTTCTGTATTGAAAAGGAGAACGGCAAGGTACTGGACGGATGGCCTCGTGACTTAATACAACTTCTTGTGGCCTACCATATGGCCAAGGATACCTTCATTGTAGAGCAGGACGCAGAGGGTAATATCCTAGGTGTCTTTATGTGGTATAATTGCGACAAGGACGATGACTGGTTCTTTGTTCAGAACTGGGAGTCGGACAAGGAAGACGGCAATGCAATCTTTATGGCCTTCCTATTTGCGGAGGACAATCAAACTTTTAAACAAATGACACATAACTTCATTATTCAATGCCCTGAGGTTATGCAAAAGAAACTACTGGGCATACGATACAGGCAAGGTGCTCCCACTAAAGTGGTATACAGCACTGCATTATTCAACAAAATCTTAGGAATATAATATTATGGGAGGCGGAAAAGGCGGATCATCAGCACCACCACCAATTGACCCTGGAAAGTCAATGGGTGAATACTTATTCGGCAAGAGCTTTAGTGGCTCTTACCAGGGCATCACGGACCCTCGCTTGCAGGAGCGATTGATTGGTGCTGAACGGACGTACCGTCCGCAGTACACCGCCCTAGAGCTAGCTGACATTGGCGTAATGGCCCGTGGTATTGAAGGTGGGACAGTCAACCCTGAGTACGAACGCCTAAAGAATGAACTAGCTGGACTTAAGGCAGGACAGGAATACGAAACAATGAGCAGCTCTGAGCGTAAGGCTGCTATTGAAGCTTCTGCTAATAGTCTATTCCCCAGCAAGAAGCGTTCGAGTGGTCTGCGAGGTCGCAAAGGCGGTGGGTCGTCGGCTTACGATAGGGAGCAAGCCAAGAAAAGAGCTGAGTACATTGCTGCCGCTGGAGATCCAGGTAAGGATAGTGCAGTACGTATTGCACAGATCGAGACACAGATGCAAGGTATGTCTCCTACCCTTGGGGGTACTCCTGGATTGTTTGAACTCCTTGAAGAGCAGTCAACCCGTGCAGGCAAGTTGCAACGTGAGCAGTTGCAGTTGCAGCGTGAGTCAGATGTAGGCGCACTACAGGAGTTCGCTCCTCAAGTAGTAGAGGCCTACCGTGAAGCTGACCCCTACAGCACAGGACTAGCCGAGCAGCAGACTGCTATGGCTGAGGATCTTTATCAGCGTTCTCAGGGTCTTAACCCAGAGCAACAACGTCTAGTAGATCAGCAGGCACTAGGAATGGCACAACGTCAGGGCCGTGTAACGGACCAGAGTGCAGTTGCTGGGCAACTACTTGGACGTGAGCAGTACCTATCTGGCCTTCGTGGTCAAGCAGCAGGTATGGGACAACAGGCTTTCGGTATGAACCGTCAGCTTGCTGGTGACGTAGGTATGACTATCTTAGGTCGCCCTTCTTCATCTATTAACCTTGGCGGGCAAATGCTAGGACAGGCACAGCAGGGCGCAGCAGGACCTATGGGACCTCAGTTGTTCGATCCTAATGTAGGGTTGAATATGGCTATGCAACAGCGTGGTCAGGACGTTACCTTTGCGGGAATGCAGGCTCAGGCTAATGCAGCAGGGCAAGCTGGCACTATGGGTGCTATTGGTGGAATTGCTCAAGGAATTGGAACCTACGCCGCCTGCTGGGTAGCCCGTGAGGTCTACGGAATTGAAAGCGGCAAGTGGATGCAGTTCCGTGAATGGATGCTTAATGATTCCCCAAGCTGGTTCCGTAAGCTGTACTTAAAGTACGGCGAACGCTTCGCTAAGTTCATCTCCAATAAACCTCGTATCAAATCAATCATCCGCAACTGGATGAATACAAAGATTAAATAGTTATGGC
>Ga0208304_10001403_pt1 | contig 11571 bp, 12 predicted proteins | sample ColrivemetaGS713_FD_187603 | JGI IMG/M metagenome (GOLD analysis project Ga0208304, IMG submission 187603) | Estuarine microbial communities from the Columbia River estuary - Flood tide ETM metaG S.713 (SPAdes) (version 2) | ecosystem: Environmental > Aquatic > Marine > Intertidal zone >... | reverse complement strand
TTACTGAAGAAAATTTGGAAGTGTTAGGTGAATTAAATAAGGTTGCTGTTTATTTTCCACATTCCTATAATTTTTCAGGCGAATTATTTATTGTTCCTAAAGAAAATATAAAACCTGTACATATGAATTCTAGTGATGTGATGAAATTTGTGGTATCAGCTGGATTAACAGGTTGGGATAAAAGATAAAAGTTTATTTGTTTAAAACTAAAAGAAGCATTAATATAAAAACAATAATTAAAAGCCGCTTAAGTAAAATAATTTGTCGATCAATTAAGTAAATTTTTTTAAAACTCTGTTCTATTTGTAAATTTATAAATTGTAACTTTTTATCCATTTAACCTCAATTATTTTTGTGAAAATTGTTATTGCTAACATTAATATTGGGGTTTGTTTTTATTGGGGTTTTAAAAATTTTAAAGTTATTTAAATTGTTTTGGAACTTTCATATTCTCATCCATTTCCTTTTTTAAATCTACTGCTTGAACATAAATAGACATTTTACTTCTAAGGAAATATAAAAGACCCATTACAATAACAGCAATAGGAACGGTGTATATAAATTCAACTTCATCTACATAAGCTGCACTGTCATTAATAACAGTTATTAATTGAAATAAATATACGGTGATAGGTATTATAATAACATGCACCCACCAATGCTTACAAGTTACAAACCATATAAAAAATAGGAAAAGTGGTACAAATTTGGAAAAAAACCAATACGTATAGTTATATATAGTTTGATAGTAACCTGCGCTAATATTTCCGAAAACAGTATTATAATTGGTTAAGCTTGGATCGATGCTCTTATTGATAAATAAAAAATAGGGGGTAATTAATATTAAAAAAGCAATAATACTCCCAACAAATAAGGATTTTTTTCTTTGGTTTTTCATTAAACAATTACTTAGGGGTTAAAAGTAAATCAAATATACTAAATTATTTTTTAATAATAGTAAAAAAAAATTAACACACAAAAAAACCACAATAATATATTATTGTGGTGAGATGAATTAATAAAAATTTCTTAATTCTTAAGCTTGGCTAGGAAGCATAATATCTTTTCTAACAGCTGTGTCTTCAGTTGAAGTAGCGCTTAATATTGTTACAGCAACAAATGCAGTTACCATAAGTAATCCGAAAATTAACTTTAATTTTTTCATTTTTAGTAAGAATTAAATGATTAGTAAGAACATCAAATATATATTAAATCTCACATATAAGCAATAAAAATCCGCTTAAATTTTTAAAATTTTTAAAAATTAAGGGATAAAAAAGTTATTTCTTCTTGTTTTTCAAGGTTTTGGGATCCTTAATTAACAAAAAAATACTTTAAAATTTTATAAATAAAACTTCTATTTTGGAGATATTTAAAAGCAAAATTCGATTTTCATTTGAATAAAATTGGGTGTTTTATTCTTAAAAAACGACAAAAAGCAAATTCTCTCCGTAAAAATTTGCGTTTATAGGGACGCTTTTACTTTGCAAATATATATAAAGTTATTTAAATACACAAAATATTTACTGATAAAAAACAAAATAAATACCGTTCATTTATAAAAACGAGTTAAATATAACTTAAAACATACCATTTATTTTTATTAGTTCGATTGTTATTGGAGTTGATTTTTTTGAGGTTAAAAAAGTATAAATAGGCTAATAGTCTAAATTAGTAGAGAGTTTCTTAACTTAGATGTGAAAAATTGGTTTGAATTTATTTCTATAGAGTTAAAAGAAATAGGAATAGGATGATAAGACTTTTATAATTTAGATTATTAATTGAAAGGTTCAATTTCTAAGCTAAATGTATCAAGGCCATTAGATTCATTAAATAATTTTTTTGAAAGGAATCCATCTTCAGTGTAAGGATAGGCTGTAATTGGCTCAATACACAGCATATTAGACACTTCTGTCCAAAGCATAAAATGTTTAAATCCAAGTGTTTTAATTGAAATGTTTAAACCAATTTTTTTAATTAATAAAACTTCATTTACGTTTAAAACAGGTAAGGCTGTATTTCCTCCTTCAATTATTTTTGGAATTGTTATACTTTGCTTTTTTGATGAAACAATTTCATTGAAACTGCCTTGCAGCATAAAAGCTGGATGATACCCAAGCATATATGGCATTCCCTTATCGGCCTCAATTTCAAAAATGATTTTTAACGAATTGCTAGTTAATTCATATTTTTTAATGAATTTAAAATTGTAGGGCCAAAAAACGATTTCTTTTGGAGATTTTTCAGGAAATTTTGTGTTTTTAACTTCAGTATTTGCAATATATTTTTTTTGATAAACAGCAGTGTTAAAACTGCTGTTTATCAAAGTGTAATTTAATTCTCTTAAAACCCCATGTTGATCTTGAATACAATCACCTTTCGGTGTTGATACGATGAAGTTATTGAATTCAGTTGGTCCTATAATAGGAAACATTTCAGTATCAGAATTTCGCCAGCCAGGGTTGCCTTTTTGATGAATTAGTTCTTCATCATTTTTAATATAGCTAACTAATTCTCCATTGTCAATTTTTACAATTGACAATTTATCATTACTGATTAATGTTACTTCCCTCATTTTTATTCACTAATTTATTGTTTTCAACAATATAATTCATCATTTTTTCAATTAAATGAACTCTATCTACACCGCGAACATTATGTTCGTGCATTGGATAAGTGAAAAAATCTATTTGAACCTTTTGTTTTACTGCTTCTTGTAAAAGTGTCATACTATGTTGAGGAACAACTGTTGGGTCAACGCTTCCGTGAATTAATAATAATTTACCTTTTAAATTTTTAATATAATTATGCACTTTTGCTTTTTCATAACCTTCAGGATTTTCTTGTGGTGAATCCATATAACGCTCTCCATACATTACTTCATAATATTTCCAATCAGTTACAGGTCCACCAGCAACTGCTGTTGTAAACATTCCTGGGTTACGCAGCATTAAACTTGTAGTCATAAAACCACCATAACTCCACCCATTTACAGCAATTCTATCGCTATCAACATAATTAAGTGATTTTAAATAATTTATACCTGTTAGTTGATCTTCAATTTCTACATCACCTAAATTGCGGTGAATTGCACTTTCAAATGCAAATCCTCTATTAGCAGATCCTCTATTATCTATAGTGAAAACAATATAATTTTCATTTGAAGCAAAAGCATCCATCCATAAATTTGCTCCACCTAACCATGAGTTAGTAACCATTTGTGCATGAGGACCTCCGTATACATATATTAAAACAGGATATTTTTTTGTTTCATCAAAATTTGCAGGTTTTATAACTCTAGCATACAAATCGGTTCCGTTTGCTCCTTTTAAAGTAATAAGATCAGTTTTTCCAATATTGTATGCTGTTAAAGGGTTTTTAGCAATATGAATTGAAGTTGATTTTGCTTTTTTTACATCAACAATTTCAATAGCATTAGGAGTAGTTAAATTACTATAATTATCAATTAAATAATCACCATTTGAACTTAACTTTGTAGCGTGTGTTCCGTTTTGTGTTGTTAACTTTGAATATTTCCCAGTTTTTATGTTTACTTTGAATGTATGAGATTCTCTTGCATCTTCTCCAGTTCCAGTGATGAAAACATTTTTTCCGCTTTCGTCAAAACCTAAAATACCCGTTACAACCCAATTAAATTTTGTTAATTGTTTCATTAATTTTCCATCAGTAGTATATTCAAACAAATTCATAAAACCATTACGCTCACTAAACCATATAAAATTTGTTGAGCTTTTTGGTAAAAAAACAGCATCAAATTCAGGTTCAGTCCATTTATCATTAGTTTCTTCAAACAGCGTATTTACTTTATTGCCAGTTTCAACACTATATCTATTATACCAAACATGATTTTGACCTCGGTTTATTTCAGCAACTAACACATATTTTTCATCTGGAGTCCAAGAAAGATTGGTTAAGTAATGCTCATCAGTAGTATCTATATCTAAATAGGTTGTTTTTTGAGTTTTTAAATTAAAAATCCCAATTTTAGCTTGTTCACTTCCTTGGCCAGCCATTGGATATTTAATATTCATTAAAGAAGCAGGATATGTATTAATATCCACTAAAGGATAATCAGTTACATTCGTTTCATCTTTTTGATAAAAAGCTAAATAATTTCCTTCAGGGCTCCAAAAAGTTCCTTTGTAAATTCCAAATTCACTTCGGTGTATTGCCTGACCAGATACAATATTTTTATCAGAAATATCAGTTACAGCAATTTTTGGGTTGGTTGAATTTGCAATAAATAAATTATTATCTAAAGTATAAGCTATTGCTTTAGCTTTAGAATTGTATTCGTTATTTTGAGCATTATCATCAAAAGAAATTGTGATTTCGCTTGAGTTGGTTTTGTAGTTGTATACTTCTATAGAATTTTTATAACTAAAAGTGAAGTTTGAACTATTTATTTCCTGGATACTTGGAAATCTTTTTAATTCTGTATATGTCTTTTGAAGTTCTTCTAATGAAATAGTTTGAATTACATTATTGGTTTTTGCATCTGAAAAAAGAAGGTTGTTTTCTTTTTGGTAAATATAATTGTTTGTATTAGAAACCCATTGTAAGCCATTTAAATTAGTTGGATAAAGGCCTTTATAATATCCTAAAACAGCATCTTCTATAGATAAATTTTGTTGTTGTGCAAAGCTTAAAAAGAATGTGCATAAAAATAGGAATGATATTAATTTTTTCATGATTAAGGAGTGTTTATTTAAACGTGTAAAATATAGTTTTTAAAGTGTTTATTTGCTGATGTTTATCAGTTGGCAGTAAAATTAACTCGTGCCATTATAGGATAATGATCGGAATAATTAACATTAAAAGTTTTGAAATTATTTACTGTAATGTTTTTATCGGTTAATATAAAATCAATTCTTAGTGGAAATGGGAAATCATAAGTTTTTCCAAAGCCTTGACCAGCAACTTCAAAAGCATCATTTTTATTTCTTTTTAATTTTTTGTATACGAATGAAAATGCAGTGTTGTTAAAGTCGCCGCAAATTATTGATTTAAAATTGCTTTGTTTTTGATGCTGGATAATTAATTCAGCCTGATTGGCTTGTTTTTTAAAAGAATTTTCAAGTCTAATTCTAAGCTTTTCAGAAATTTCTTGATTGAAATTTTCGTTTTTCGGATTTATTTTAAGAGATTCCAAATGCACATTATAGACTCTAAAAGTGTCTTTGTTTTTTACAATATCTGTAAAAATAGTATTGTTTCCTGAATTTGAAAAGTTTAAAGATTCGGAATTTATTATTTTATATTTTGAAAAAATAGCGTGCCCAAACTGACCATTTTTTTCACTTCGCTTAATAAATTTATAAGGATAGTTGAATCCTAATTTTGCCTTTGGGTTAAATTCCTGAATACATAAAATATCAGGTTTTTGGCTATTTATAAAGTCAAAAATACTTTGGTCAACTCCTTCCTTTTCAATCCAATTATACAAGTTAAACATTCGCACATTATAACTCATAATTTTTATATCACCAGTTAGTAATACTTTTTTTTCTGAAAAACTGTACAACTTAGTAACATATTGAATTCCAATAAGCAATACAATAGTTGAAATTAAAAATTGTTTTTTTAACCGTATTACCCAATAAATAATAAATAAAATATTTAAAATAAGTAAAAATGGAATTGATAAGCCTATAAAAGAAACTAAAGGAATTGTATTTGGCGAAATAAAATAACTTAAAAATGCAACCAAGGAAATTGCTGCAACAATTGAATTTACAACAACTAATAATTTATCTATAAGTGATAGCTTTTTCATCAATTATTTTTTCCTGCTCTAAATAAAAAGTCTTTTTCTTCTTGAGTTAAACTTTCATAGCCCGATTTGCTAATTTTATCTAAAATATCATCAATTTTACGTTGCTTGGTTTTAGATACACTTTCAATATTAGTCTTATTTTTTGATTTATAAACCGTTTTTAAGTTTGATTTCTTTTTTGATTTAAAAGAGTTGGAGAATAGATTAATTAGGTTTTCAAACCATTTTCCAATATCATTCCCTTTTTCTAATTGTTTTGAATATATAAAACCAAATATAGCTCCGCTTAAATGAGCAATTGCTCCTCCATTATCGGAGTTTACTAATTGTAAAATACTTAAAGATACCCAAATTGCCGCTAAAACCCATAATTCTACGCTTCCAATAAAACGTAATCGCAATGAATATCTTGGTATTTTTGTAGCAATTGCTACAAAAATGGTTGTTACTGCAGCTGAAGCCCCACCTAATGGCGCACCGTTTTTTTCAGTTAAATAATAATTTAATATAAATGCAAAGCCACCTACTATAATTCCTAAAAAATAAAAATTTAGAAATTGTTTTCTTGTATGAAAATCTAAGAATAAATTACCTATATAGTACAATATCAATAAATTAGAGAGAATATGAAATAGCCTTTCATGTATAAAAGCATAAGTTATTAGTGTCCATGGTTTAGATATAAATTCATTTAATGAAGAAGGTAAAGCAAACCAACTTGTGATAAATGAAGTGAATAAAACAGTAATTAAAAATAAAAATACGTTTATGTAAATTATCTTTTCAACAATACTTGCTTGTTTGTAGGCGTATTTTATGTCGTTTATAAAACTCACTAATTCCAGCGTTTAAATTGATTTTGTTTCCAGTACCAGGCAATAATAAAACCTATAATTGCACCACCAACATGTGCGAAATGAGCTACATTTCCTATAGAATATTTTGTCATTCCAAAAAATAAATCACTTAAAATGATTAGAGGAATAAAATATTTGGCAGCAATTGGAACAGGGAAAAATATCAACGCTAATTTTGCATTAGGAAATGCCATTCCAAAAGCAACTAGCACCCCATAAATGGCTCCGGATGCTCCTACAGCAGGACTATGATATATTGCGTAGAATTCATTTAGAGTTTGAGATGAAATATGTTCCAAAATTTGGTTGTTATAGCTTCCAGTATCTAAAATAGATTGAATATCTGTACTTGATAGTCCTAGATTCATTAATTGCTCATAAACACCGTTAAATTGGTAATAATTAACCAAAGTATAGATAGCTCCAGCACCTAAACCTGCTGAAAAGTAAAAGAATAAAAATTTATTTCTTCCCCACATTTGTTCTAAAGGAGTTCCAAACGCCCATAATCCATACATATTAAATAAGATATGTGCAAAACCGCCATGCATAAACATATGTGTAAGAAATTGCCAAAATCCAAATTTTGGATTTTCAGGAAAATACAAGGCAAATAAATTTTCTAATCCTAAATTAGGCATTAACTGTGGTGCAATAAAAAATATGACATTAATTATTACTATATGCTTTATAACTTCTGTAATTCTACCCATAATTTTGCTAAATTAACAATGTTTAGTTGTTGAATTTTTTATCAATTTCATCAATATTTATTGTGATAAACGTTTTTTTTCCAAACGGTGATGCATCTGGTTCTTTACACAAAAATAGTTTATTTACAATATCTTCTTGTTCCTTTAAATCTAATTTTGTTCCGGTTTTTATTGCTAAACTTTTTGCCAAACTTTTTGCCATTATGTCAAGTTGGCTAAAACTAGTATTAGGAATATCGTTATTTATATCTTCAAGTAGTTGTTCTAATATAATTGATATTTGACTTTCTATAATTGTTACAGGCATTCCGGAAATAACAATTGAATCATCTAATATTTTGTTAAATTGAAACCCAATATTTTCTAAATCTTCTTTAATTTCAATAATTGAAGCAATATCTGTTTTGTTAAATGACAATTCTAAAGGAAACAGTAATTGCTGGCTAGCAGCTTCTTTAACGGTTATATTTTCTAAATATTCTTCATATAAAATACGTTGATGCGCTAAATTTTGATTGATATAAACTACACCAGATTTAATACTGCTAATAATATATTTATTATGAATTTGATGTGTTTTGTTTGAAGTTTTTTCTTCAGGAAATAAAGGAGTTTTTATTATTTGTGATTGTACTTCAATATCTCTAATATCAATGCCTGAATATAAACTTTCCCAATCTTTAGTATTTTCTCTTTTGTAAGGGAAATTTATAGTGTTTTGTTGCTCGGTTTTAAAGGGATTAAAGCTTGGGTCAACAGTCACTTTTGGAGTTAAAGAAGTCTTTCCTTTAAAATTATATGGAGTATCCATCGATGAGTCTCTTTCAAAATCTAGAATTGGAGCTACATTATATTGCCCTAAACTATGTTTAATTGTAGAGCGCAACATTGCATATAATGTTTTTTCATCATCAAATTTAATTTCTGTCTTTGTTGGATGAATGTTTATATCAATACTATTTGTTGGCACATCTAAGTATAAAAAATAAGTTGGATAAACACCGTTAGACACCAAACCATCAAAAGCACTTGAAACAGCATGATTTAAATAAGCATTTTTTATAAATCTATTATTTACAAAAAAGAATTGCTCGTCTCTTTTTTTCTTTGCAAACTCTGGTTTTGTAACAAAACCACTAATTTTAACAATGTCAGTATTTTCATTAATTGGCACCAATTTTTCATTCGTCTTTTTACCGAAAATAGCAACTATTCGTTGACGCAAGTTTCCTGAAATTAAATTATAAATTTCACTTTCATTATGATAAAATGAAAAGGCAATGGATGGATGTGCTAATGCTACACGTTGAAATTCATTAACAATATGACGAGTTTCAATAGTATTAGATTTCAAGAAATTTCTTCTAGCTGGAATGTTATAAAATAAATTTTTTACAGCAATTGAAGTTCCTTTTGAAGTAGAAGTACTTTCTTGTGAAACAACAGTACTTCCTTCAATTTTAATACTTGTTCCTAATTGTTGATTATCTTGTTTGGTTTTTAAATTTACATGCGCAATAGCTGCTATGGATGCTAGTGCTTCACCTCTAAATCCTTTAGTATGTAAATTAAATAAATCTTCAGCTTTTTTAATTTTTGAAGTAGCATGGCGTTCAAAACTGAGTCTTGCATCAGTAACGCTCATTCCTTGACCATCATCAATAATTTGAATTAAAGCTTTTCCTGCATCTCTAATAATTAATTTAATAGTAGTTGCATCAGCATCAATTGCGTTTTCTAATAATTCTTTTACTACAGATGCTGGACGTTGAACAACTTCACCAGCAGCAATTTGATTAGCAACGTGATCGGGTAGTAGCTGAATAATATCTGCCATTAAAATAAGGTGTGTATTTCAAAAATATAAGCAACAATTCCAACTAATATTGCAATTATTATTGCTAATCTTAAATTAGTAGATCTGTCTGTTGCACTTCTTTTATTTTTAACCCAATCGTTTTTTAAATTATTTTTGCTTAATCTAAATGAAGGAGAATCCTCATCACTATTTTTATCATTTCTGTATTTTTCTTCAACATGTTTCAAACGTTCTTTACGCTCGTTATAATAACGAGGCTTATAATCGAATACATAATGAGCTCTAGGCTTAAATAATTTACCAAACATAAATTTGAAGTTACACAGTATTTAACAAAAATACAGAATTATAAATTTGTGGTCAAGTTTTTTTAAGGAAGAGGCGTGTTAAAACTCTCTTAAAGCAGCCATTTTAATTGCTGCAATTGCGCATTCAATACCTTTGTTTCCATGAATTCCTCCAGAGCGATCTAAAGATTGCTGTTTAGTATTGTCTGTTAAAACACAAAAAATTACTGGAATATCATATTTAATATTTAAATCCTTAATTCCTTGGGTAACTCCTTCACAAACAAAATCAAAATGCTTTGTTTCTCCTTGAATTACATTTCCAATAGCAATAATTGCATCCAGTTTTTGAGTTTCAATCATTCTTTTACAGCCGTAAATAAGTTCAAAACTTCCAGGAACATCCCATTTTATGATGTTTTTGAGGTCAGCACCATTTTCAAGTAAAGCCTCTTTTGCTCCTATATAAAGATTATCAGTAATTTCAGGATTCCATTCTGAAACAACAATCCCAAATCGAAAATTCTTCGCATTTGGGATTGTTGCTTTATCGTAATAAGATAAATTAGTTGTTGCCATTACACCTTTTTAGTTTTCTGATGCAAAGGTAGCTTTATTAATATAAATATTGATATCCTTAGCTTCATCAGAAAGTGGATAGTCATTTTTAATTGTATTAAAAATATCTAAAGCTTTTGAGTTTTTTCCTAATTCTAAGGCTGTATTACCAGCTTTAAATAAGAATAATGGACTTGAAAAGTTGTTATCCTTTAATTTAGCAGCTTCTAGGTAATAATCCAATGCATCTTCAGGTTGATTTATGTCTGCAAATGCATCACCAATAGCTCCTTTTGCAATTGGTCCTAATAATTCATCATCAGAAGAGAAATCTTCTAAATAGTCTATAGCTTCTTTATAGTTTTTCAACTTTAAATAGGAAATACCAGCATAGTAATTTGCTAGATTTGCAGCTTTTGTACCACTATATTCTTTAGCAATATCCACAAATCCAAATTTTCCGTCAGCACCATTTAATGCTAAAGTGAATAATGAATCTGCAGCAACTGTGTTTGAAATTGCATCTTCAAAATAAGCTTTAGGAAAAGCTAATTCATTAGCTGCATCTTTTTCTTTAGGACCATCAACATATTTTAAATATGCTAAATAACCCAATATAAAAACTACAATTGCCGCTAAAGAAATTAATATAATTTTTTGGTTTTTAATAACCCATTGTTCAGATTTTGAAGCAGTTTCATCTAAAGTATTAAATACTTCAGCTGTTGTAGATTTCTCTTCAATATTATCTTGAGATTTCTTTGCTTTACTTCCTGTCTTTTTATATGTTGCCATTTGTTCTAAAATTTGTAGCCGCAAAAATAACTTTTTTAATTGGAAAGTAAAAATGCAAATGTGTCTAAATTTTCATTTATTTTCAATAATTTTAAACTTTCAAAAAAAATAAATGTATTTACAAAAAATTACGTTAGTAAATTTTAAAAATTTCGAATCTCAATCGTTTGATTTTGAGGATAAAATAAACTGTTTTGTAGGTGATAATGGTGTTGGAAAAACAAATGTTTTAGATGCAATTTATTATCTTTCTTTTGCAAAAAGCTACTTTAATTCTGTTGCAACTCAAAATATTAGGCATAATGAAGACTTTTTTATGATTGAAGGATCTTATGAAATTAATGATAGAATAGAATCTATAGTTTGTAGTTTAAAAAAGGGGAATAAAAAGATTGTGAAACGTAATGGGAAAATTTATGAAAAATTTTCTGAACATATTGGTTATTTGCCTTTAGTAATAATTTCTCCTGCTGACAGAGATTTAATTATTGAAGGAAGTGAAACCAGACGAAAATTCATAGATAATGTAATCTCACAGTCCGATGCAACTTATTTGCAAACAATTATCAAATATAATAAGGTGTTAGTGCAGCGTAATTCTTTGCTGAAATATTTTGCTGCTAATCGTACTTTTGATTCATTGAATTTGAATATTTATAATGAACAATTGCAAACATACGGAACCGTTATATTCGAAAAAAGAGAGCAATTTTTAAAAGATTTTATTCCAATTTTTAAAAAAAGG
>Ga0208304_10001402_pt1 | contig 11577 bp, 10 predicted proteins | sample ColrivemetaGS713_FD_187603 | JGI IMG/M metagenome (GOLD analysis project Ga0208304, IMG submission 187603) | Estuarine microbial communities from the Columbia River estuary - Flood tide ETM metaG S.713 (SPAdes) (version 2) | ecosystem: Environmental > Aquatic > Marine > Intertidal zone >... | reverse complement strand
GCCAATGCAGATATTCTGGCAAAATCCCCACTCCCGTCTAATGTAATTATCAAAGGAGATGATACAGAATTGCGGACACGAAAAAAGGAAATCTTCTGGTTTGAAGTTAAATAACAGGACGATCTGAATGATCAGTAATTATTCTGCTTTGATATAGGCCGGGATCTCACCCGCCTTATATGCCGGTGCCAATGAAATGATAAAGCCAATGGTTAAAACCGTAATTCCCACCACTACAAAATCAAGCCAGTTCATTTCAATCGGATAGGAATTGATCACAAAACCCTCGGGAATGGTAACCAGGCCCACATTTTTTTGCAAAACATATAAAATGATGGCGATCACAAATCCGATAAGCAATCCAAAACCTGAGATCAGCATCCCTTCGAGGACAAAGATCTTTCTGATGGTGCCCCGGGTTGCCCCCATTGCTTTTAAGGTGGAAATATCCCGTTTTTTATCCAGCACGATCATCCACAGGCTGCCGATCATATTGAAAGCAACCAAAAATAACGTAAGACTGCCGATCGCATAACTCAGCCATTTTTCAATATTCATGATTTTCATAAATACCTCATCCTGCTGAAAACGGTCTTTTATGATGAAATCTTCGCCAAAATGTACCTGAAGTGCTTTTTGTACTTTGGAAACATTGCCCTTGGTCCGGATCTCCAAAGCTGAAAATTCGCTGTCATTTTGAAGTAAATATTGTACGACATCGAGTGAACTTAGAACATATTTATAATCCGTTTCATTTTGAACTGAAAATATGCCGCTGGGATAAACATCTGTTTGCAGAAAGAAACTATTCATCGCACTGCCCCCTTTTCTTTTCGGGATATAGACCTGAATTGGCATGAAGCTGTTACTGATATTCACACCCAGCTTGCCTGCCAGCCCGGAACCTACGATTCCATAATTGATCTTGCCGGTGTTAACTTCATACGACCCGCTTCGGATAGTTGAGTCGATCTGATTGACCAGATTGAACTGCTCATCAACCCCTTTGATGATACCAAAATCCTGCAGACCATCATATCGAAACATAACCACCTCTTCCAGTACCCTGGAATAGGCTTCAATGCCTTCCACAGATTCAATTTTTTTGATCATTTCATCTGTGAGTTCAAAGGTCTTACCACTCGCCGGCAGCATTTTTATTTCAGGATTAAAAGCGTTGAAATAACTACTGATCAGGGATTCGAAGCCATTGAAAACAGATAAGATCAGGATCAATGCGGCTGTACCAACCGTGATCCCCAAGACGGAAATAGAGGTTATGATATTGATCGCATTGACAGATTTTTTGCCAAATAAATATCTACGGGCTATGTTGAACGAAAGATTCATCGGATGCAAAGATAGATTTTATTGTTGAATTTCCGATGTTGCCTGAACCTGCTCTTGTTGTGTGTTTTTCAGTGGGATCAAGCAAAATAATTATGTGCCTAATAGAAAAAAGCGAAAGTCATCTTTTATTACAATATTCAACATGTGATCTGATGTTCAAATAATGAAATTAATTTTTGTGATTCCGTTTTATTTGTGAAAAAGTTGTAAGAGCCTTATTTATCCAATTTAGAATTCTGAAATGTTTGAACGGTTGGTTAATTGATATCGGGACCAAAGTAACGTATCTTTATAAGGTGACAGAGGGTATAAAATATGATCAATTGTTGCTTTATTACTTTTCCGGGACTGGAAACGCTAAAATGTGTGCGCATTGGTTTGCTGAAAAGGCAAGGGAAGGCGGACTGGATACCCATTTGATCAATATTGACCGCTTCAGCGAAATTATACTTCCTGAACACAGCGGGAAAAGGATGATCGGTTTTTTTAGTCCAACCCACGGATTTAATTTGCCGCCGATCATGCTGAAATTTATAAGCCGATTTCCTAAAAACATCGAAGCGGATGTTTTTATTTTAAATACCCGGGCCGGCATGAAACTATATAAATTCTTCTTGCCCGGATTGAGTGGGGTCGCTCAATTTTTTCCTGCATTGATACTTAAAATCAAAGGGTATTCCATAATTGGGATGCAGCCAATTGACCTACCTTCCAATTGGGTGTTTTTGCATCCGGGACTGCGGAAAAAAGTTGTGCTTTCCATGATTGAAAAACACCAAAGGATTGTTGGCCAATTTGCCGATAAATTATTGTCGGGCGGAAAAAAATATATGGCATTCTGGTCCTTTCCTTTTGATCTGTTAATTGCTCCGGTAGCATTAGGGTATTATTTTGTGGGTCGGTTTTTCCTGGCGAAAACCCTTTTTGCAACCAGTCGTTGTAATGCTTGTATGCTATGTGTAGAAAATTGTCCTACAAAAGCTATTAAATGGATCGATGACAGGCCATTTTGGACATGGAAGTGTGAGAGTTGTATGCGTTGTATCAATAGATGTCCTGAACGGGCCATTCAGACGGCACATGGCTTTACGGCCTTCATCCTGTATCTTTCCACGCTGGTTTCAGCATGGATTTTTACGAAAATATTTGTGAATTATACAGATCTATATCTGATGGATAAGCCCTGGTTGAATGACCTGCTCTGGAATGTTCTCATTTCGTGTGTGCTATTGATCCTGGTTTTTTTCGCTTATAGACTTATGCATTATTGTTTGCAGTTTGGTTGGTTCAGCGGGTTGATGGATATTAGTTCTCTGAGCAGATGGCGCTGGTGGAGGAGATATCTTCCAAATAAATTGAATCGCAAAAAAAACAGGAATACGGATTTGAGTTAAAAACATGTATACATTGATTCTTATCCTTTTAAGAATAACTAACTTTGCCCGAAAGGTATAAACATGGATATTTCAAAATTACGAAGGGAGTATACGCAGGCAGCTTTGGATCTGGACATATTGAATAAGGATCCGCTTAAGCAGTTTGAGATCTGGTTTGAACAGGCAAAAAATTCTGAAATGCCGGATCCAAATGGAATGAGTCTGGCTACAGTTAACAGCGAGGGGCAACCGAGTTTGCGTACTGTGCTGCTTAAATATTTTGATGCTTCAGGTTTTGTGTTTTTTACAAATTATAATAGTCGAAAAGCAATTGAAATCGAGCAAAATGCTCAGGTTTCAATCATGTTTCCCTGGATCGTTCTGGAAAGACAGGTGATTATTTATGGAAAAGCGGAACGGATCTCTACGATGGAATCCTTTAAGTATTTTACTTCCAGGCCCAAAGGGAGTCAGATCGGTGCTTGGGTTTCCCAACAAAGTACCGTTATCACTTCCAGGTCTTTACTGATTTCAAAGTTCGATGAGATGAAGCGTAAGTTTGCCAAAGGCGAAGTGCCTTTACCTTCATTTTGGGGTGGATACCGGATCGTACCATTTGCTATAGAATTCTGGCAGGGACGCGAAAACAGGTTGCACGACCGGTTTATGTATAAAAAGGATGAAAACAATGCCTGGAAGATAGAGAGATTATCTCCCTGATACATTAACGGAATGCAGTGACCAAAAAGATGGGAAATGATTTTTGATTTCCCTCTACTTCTTTTACAATTGTATTGGCAAGAGAGAAATGAATCTCAAAGAAACCCGCTTTAATTAGCCTTTCCCGTATATCGGATTCATCAAATCCAAAATGTTCTACACTTTCATTACTGCTGTGAAAGTCACCTGATTCTTTAGAAAGATCCGCTAGTGCTATGAATCCACCTGGCTTTAACAGGCTATGAAATTTTTGAAATAGATCTGAAATATCTTCGATGTGGTGCAAAGTCATCGATGAAATTATTCCGTCAAAGGTATATTCCAGTTTTGCCCGGGTCAGGTCAATGTTTATGGTCTCACTTTCGCAGGGCCACTGTTTTTTATTGAATTCATACAGCATTGGACCGGAATAATCTATGGCTGTTATTTTGTGGATGAAAGGAGCTATTCCTTCACTGAGAAGGCCTGTTCCGGCACCAAAATCCATTATGTGTTCCTTTCCTTCAAGATTGATCCTTTCCCGGATATTCAATGCAATCTTTCTTGCGTTATTAACGCGCATATTACCTTTGTCCCAGTCTTGCGCATTATCTTTAAAATAATCGGGCTTCATAGTTGTAGTTTTATTATAATTGCTGACTTAAGTCAACATCAATTAAAATAATTTGTTTAAGATATTAAACCTTGAATAATCATCAAAATGTTATAATAGAAATGATAGAAAAATTTTTAACTAAATGGAAAAAGAAATCCATGCTTTCCAAAATATCCGATATAGTGTTTTTGATATTGATCATCACCTTGCTGTTTCCACAAGGCAGGATGTTCATAGGTGGTTTTATTAATAATTTAAAATCCAAGATCTCTCAGCCGGGACTATTGGCTGAACGGGTTCCGGTTGATTATGTAGATATGGAATGGTCCATGACAGACAGGTCCGGGGCTGATTTTAATCTGATTGAAAATAAGGGTAAAGTTGTTTTTTTAAATCTTTGGGCTACCTGGTGTCCGCCTTGTGTAGGTGAAATGCCGGGGATTCAAGACTTGTATGATAAATTCAAAGATAACCCGGATGTTGCGTTTGTAATGGTTTCAAATGAGGACCAGGCTACGATCAGTAAGTTTATGGAGCGAAAAAAATACAGCTTCCCCGTTTTTTCGAGTAAAAATCAGGCACCTGCTGCTTTTTTAAGCAGAAGTATTCCTACAACTTTTGTCATCTCTAAAAAGGGTGAGGTCGTTATTCGGGAAGTAGGCGCTATCAACTGGGGGGGTAAAAAAATGAATGGTATAATCGAGGATCTTTTAGATGAATAAGCTATGCCTGAATTAAAAAAGAACTTATACTTTCATATAAGTTCTTTTTTATAATTAAACGATATAGCATACGGCTTTTAATCTGTCATCAATCTGAATTCAACAGGTACGGCTACCCTTACCCGAACCGGTATTCCACCTATTTTGCCCGGCGTCCATCTTTCATTCATGTAATTCATGCTTAGAATTATTTCCATCACGGTTTCACCACAATTATATCCGATGTCATTGTAGATAGCGATATCATCCAGAAGTCCGTCCGGTCTAACGACAAATTGGGCCGTGACCGTTCCTTCAATCTTGTTATTTAAAGCAGATTTGGGATATCTCAAACGATTTGAAATATAATTATTAAGCCGATTATTGGCACAAACATATTTTTCAATGTTTCTTAATGATACATTTTCACAACCCGGAAATCGAGGCATTTCATCTGCAGAAGAATAGGTTGTTTCATCTGCAATTACATTGCTCGTTTCTGTCGTGGAACTTTGCACTTCACTGTTTTCTGTTGCTGTGTTCGTATCGGTAGTGGTTTTGCTGTTCTGTTTACATGAAAACAACAATGTTCCGATAAATAAGATGGCAACGAATAGTCCGGTATTTTTCATAAGATTCTGATACAAGTTAAATGGCAAAGTTACAACATTTGATCTTATTCAAGCCTGAATACGACAGGCAAAGTATATTCGACCTGTACGACCTCGCCTCTCTGTTTTCCAGGATTCCATTTTTCATCCATTTGATTCATGGTTTCGAGTACACGAACCACTTCGTCACCACAACCGGATCCGATGTCCTGGATGATTTTAATATTGGTCAAAAACCCGGACTTATCTATCACAAAGCTAGCCAGTACTTTTCCCTGGACCGCTTCTTTTTTTGCTGCTTCAGGATACTTCAGGTTTGTAAAAATGTAATTCATCAATTTTGAATTAGAACATTTTTCAAGTTCCTCTTTTGCAAGGGTCAGATCACAACCAGGGAATGAGGGCATTTTTTCTACTACTTTAAAAACTTCATCTGTGCTGGTTGTACTGGTGTTTACAATAGTTTCCTGAATTAATTTTTCATTTGCATTCTGCACTTCAGTTTCTTTATTATTTTCCTGCTGACAAGAGAAAAGCAGGAAGAAAACGAAAACTAATGGAATGGCTAGCAAGTATTTAAAATTACTTGCGGTGTTGGAATTTGATTGGTACATCATGATAATTCTATTTTTAATGATTGAATTTTTAAATCGGTTCGTCAATGCAAGTTGTATGGGTTCTTTTTTTAGTGAGATGAGCAGGTTCCCATAATGTTTCCTTTCTGTTAACTGCAGACTGGACCGGTCCGCAATAAATTCATGAACTTCTACAATCGCATTTTTGTATAGGGAAAGTATTGGGTTGAACCAAAAAATGCTCTCGAGGATTTCCATAAAGATGATATCCAGACTATGGAGATCCAGAGCATGTTTTAGTTCGTGTTTTCTGATCAGATCAATGTCAGGATTAGAATAAAGATGTTTTGGAATAAAGATAAGTTTGAAGAATGAAAATGCGGATCTGGAACTTACCAGGCTGATCTCAGTGTGGCCGACATATTCCTTTTTGTCTCCCTGTTTATATATTGAATAGATCCCAAATAAACCATGGATCAACTTTGAAAAGAATAATAATGAGATCATTGAGTACAAAAGAAAAAGAATGCGTTCTGCTGCAAGGAAGCCGGCTCCTGAAGTCACAGGGAGGATGGTTTCTGTCATTTTCCCATTGCCTATTGAGATCGTTTCAAGAACAGAACTTATGTAAACAGCCTGGTCGGAGACAGGTATATTAATTTGAATGAGTGGGATGACCAAGCCGGCCATCAGGGACAGCAGCAGAAAATAACGGTTGAAACTAAAAAAGGTCTCCTTTTTTAGCAAAAAGAAGTAGAACAAGTAAAGTCCTGTCCAGATTATTCCTGATTCAATAAAATATTGTATCATGATTTTTTATTTTCAAGTTGATCCAATAAATTACTCAATTTATGCTTGTCGATCTCTTCCTCATTCAATATAAAAGATAAGAGCTCTTCTGTACTATTGTTGAAAAAACCGGCAGCCAGTTTTTGCAGTGAAAATTTCCGGTAACTGTGTTTATCAATTTCAGGGAAATACTCATAGGTTCTTCCGTAGGTATTATGCCCCAGGTAAGCTTTTTTTTCCAGAATTCGTGCAATACTCGAAATGGTAGAGTGTGGCGGTTTTGGCTCATCCATCCGTTCGATCAGGCCACTTATTGTAGTGGGTCCCATTTTCCAAAAAAGCTGCATAACTTCCTCTTCTGCCTGTGTTAGTTTTTTCATGTTCACTAAAAGTTCATTCAAATAAAACGCTATTCAACGTAAGTTTCAAGTTAATAACGTAAAAATACGTTGAAAGGTTGCTTGTCACTCATTTATTTTTTAATAATTTTAATTAATGAGCAGAAAAACAGGGATTTAGATCATGAATTTTCATTGATTTATTTGAGCGCTGGCAAAAATTCTGATCATTTGGAGTGGGTAAAATGCAAAATTTATTTTTAGCGAAACTTTTCAGTATTAATAAGAATCATCTGATCGGCCCATTGTACAAAATTAAAATATTCAAAATGAGCGTTTTTTTCCGGGTCCATTTTTATTTCATTTAACGTTGTTCTCAATTTAATAAGTTGCTTGCTGAAATTCTCCGGATTTTTGAGGTGTGTTTTGCAAAACCGGATATAAGCGATGGCCAGTTCATTATATTGTTTATAGTTTTTAAGGATAATGGTCGTGGATTGAATCTCATTTAACAAGAGATCATGCCATTCTTTTTCAATGTGAAGAATCAATGAAAACAGCTTATAATGGATCATGGTATACTTTAATATCCCTTGTTGATTCCACATATGCAACCAATCTATGGCCTCATCCGTTTTTCTAAGAAAAATATAGGTTCTGATGATGATCAGCATCAAATAATTGATCTGAGTGGCTCCCATTTTTTTTTTGTTTTCGGCGAAAAAGTTTATTACTTCAGGTAGTAATTTTGAACTCAAATCCTTTTCTTCTTTTCTATAGTATAATTCCAGGGATCGTGTATAGATGATAAAAGAAATATAGTTATAATCATATTCCTTGTTTTTCTGGAGTGTTTTTAGTTTAAGTACACATGGTTCAAAAGTAGAAGTATCCCCGAGCAGGGCATTGAAATACAGGTAATTACTATAAGTGGATAATATTTTGCCTTTGGTAAATAGAAATTCATTTTGCTCCATGAAGTTCAAATAGTCCGCAGAAGCTTTTTGCCCTTTTGAATATTGTCTGGTAATATAATATCTTGATTCTCTGATATAAAAAAAGTGATCCTTGGCAGTAAGGCTTAGTGCATCAGACTCATTATTGAGGAAAGGGTTTTCATAAAACTGTGGATATTTAGAAGTATCTGTAATAAATCCGTCAGAAAATTGAATTTCCCTGATTTGTTCCCGGATCAGTCTTAACTCGACAATATTCTGGATCTGTGCGTTTACTCTGGCTCTTTCTTCTTTCAGGTTTTTTAATTTTTCCGTAAAACCAAGAATGCCTTCTGTAAACAGGATCTCTTCTTCGTATTGAATGAGGGTAAGAATATTATGGAAGTCTTCAAATTTATAGGCTAGTTTTTTGGTTTTATTCAGGACTTTCAGGGCTCGTTCTCTAAATCCTTTTTCCATTAATAAATTGATGTGAAGGATGTGTTTATGGATTTTTCGTTTTGGGGAATTATCAAAATGAAAACTGATCAAACTTTTCATGAGTTGATCTTCGAGATATTTAACTTCAGAACTTAAATATTTCCCAATGGTAGAATCGCTGAATTTTTCTGATAAATAATTTTTCTCAAATTCCGGAAGATTATGAAGCGCTTCGTAAATTTTCAGATAATTTTTGTTCTTATTTTTACTGTGAAGTTGTGCATATCGTTTAAAATATGCTTTTTCACGCATTGACAAGGAGCTGATAAAATCATATAAAAAATTACTCATCTAAAATCCTATTTTAATGACAATTATGAAAATATAACATCCCTGCTGATAAGAATTCTTGAGAGAAGAGAAATCGTTTTTGTTTTAAGAACACATAAAATGCCAAATTAAATCTCGATACTTTTAATATGTTAGTCGATTTTAAAATTTAATTCTGCTTTGTTTTTTTTTAATAAGAAACCAATAGAGGTATTAATGCCAAATATGCATACAAGATGACAAAATATTTATGAAACTGAGTTCCTTAAATTAAGAAATTTATATTTTTTAAAAGATTTAAACAGGCTTATTTTCATCTTGATAAAAATTATTCAACAAAATATTTCGGCATGAAAAAAATCTTTACAATTTTATTATTTATAGTTCTGGCAGGATTTACTGTGAACGCCCAACTACCGGATGGCAGTATTGCCCCGAACTTTACAGCGACTGACCTGGATGGAAATACGTGGGAATTGTATGATCTTTTGGATCAGGGGAAAACGGTAATAATTGACTTGTCAGCTACCTGGTGCGGCCCATGTTGGAACTACCATGAATCTGGTGCGCTGGAGCAATTGTACGAATTATATGGACCTGACGGAACGGATGAGGTGAGAGTGTTCATGATCGAAGGGGATCCAAGTACTAATGTGGATTGTATCTACAATTTACCGGGTTGTAATAGCAGTACTTACGGAGATTGGACGGAAGGTACGCCTTATCCAATTATAAATGATGACTTTATTGCTGAAATGTATGCATTAACATATTGGCCAACGATCTATCATATCTGTCCAAGCAGGATTTTAACAGAAATACCGCAACTAGCTACAGAAGAAATTTATCTGATGAACGATAATTGCCCGGTTGCCGTCGGTGATAACAATGCTGCGATTTCTGCTTATGATGGATTTTCCGGTATTTTTTGTAGTGCAAAAACATTCAGCCCTGTAGTAACGATTCAGAACCTGGGTACATTGAATCTGACTTCTTTGACAATTGAATTTTACAGGAATGGTGTTTTAGAGTTTTCAAATGACTGGGCTGGTGATCTTGCAACCTATGGTTTAGAGGATATTATTATGGATGAACTTACTATCGGTGAGGATACTGAATTCGAGATCAGGATTATAAACGTAAATGGTGTTGCAGATGCTGACACAAGCAATAATAGTTATTTTGGACAAGCAAATTTTTCAACTAGTATTACAGATAGTAATTTTTTAACGCTGGAACTGATGACGGATGGCTATCCGGGTGAGACATATTGGGAAATATCGGATGAAAGTGGTGTCATAATTTATAAAGGTGGTAATCAATATGTGAAGGATGGTTCGAGCAGTGACAATGCGTATACTGAAACGAACTATGCGTATTTATTTGAAATTGCACTTCCAAAGGATGATTGTTACGAGTTTTCAATTTACGATAGTTATGGTGATGGTATTTGTTGTGCAGAAGGGAATGGATATTACAGGTTGAAAGATTCAAATGGTATAATTTTATTAGAAGGTGGAGATTTTGAATCCATAGAAAGTACTCCATTTAGTCTGGAAAATGCTGGTGTGATTAATGACAATGCAGCCATCGTTTATTATAGTGGTGAAGAAGGATCATTCTGTGGTGATTTTGTATATAATCCATTTTTTACAGTGCAGAATATCGGTGCTAATTTGATAAGTTCAATTAAGATTGAAGCGAGCAATACAAACGGTGTGCTCACGAATTTTGATTGGTCAGGTGTTATCCCATCGGGTGAATTTGGTACCATCCAAATAGGTGAGTTAACAGTGAGTGAAAATTATCCGGTAACATTCAGAATTGTTTCAATTAATGGAAATCCTGATGAGCTGGATTACCAAAATAGTATTGTTGCCAATTTCAGTAAAAATATTACAAAACATAATTTTATGACATTGATCATGGAGCTGGATGACTATGCATATGAGATCTACTGGCAAATGACAAATGGTGCCGGAGATGTGATTGCTTCAGGTGGAAATCAAACTGTCGGACCAAATGGCGGAGGTGCTCGTGTTGCGACTGAAGATGATCCGGGTGCTTATGGTGCCAAAGCTTTCATTCTGGAAGATATCGTATTGCCTGAAGGCGTCGATGATTGTATTGATTTTCTATTAGTGGATGATTATGGCGATGGCCTTGTTGATGGTGGCGGTGGTTATTTTTCCATAGAAAATGGAGATGGAGAAATTGTTGTTGCTATGGATCTGACGCCTGTATATTTTGCAGACATTAACACATTGATCGATGCACAACTTAATACTTCCGGATTAGATAAATTGAATGGCGTGGAAGCCATTGAACTTTTCCCAAATCCAGTTACTGATGAACTGAATATTCAGTTCATCTTAATAGAAAACCAACTACTACAATTAGGGGTTTATGATCTATTAGGAAAGAAGCAATTGATGCTCGAAGAAAGTCAATTGATGAATGGCAAAAACCAATTGTCCCTTGATGTTTCGGTTTTGAAAAATGGATTGTATTATCTGCGGATCGAAAATGAAGAAAAACAGATAACCAGAAAATTCACGGTACTTCATTAAAATACTGTTGAGTTAAAATATAAATGGCTATTCCGGTTCTTGCGGAATGGCCATTTTTTTGATTAATAAATTTGACTTATATTGGTTTTTTATTAACCATTCAACCTACACCCTATGTTAGTCAAAACCTTCGCAAGTACTGTGATGGGCGTTGAAGCACGCACCATTGCCGTAGAAGTAAATGCCGGAACGGTCGTTTCAGCAGGTCAGAATTTTTATAATTTAGTCGGATTACCGGATAATGCC
>Ga0208304_10001398_pt1 | contig 11592 bp, 9 predicted proteins | sample ColrivemetaGS713_FD_187603 | JGI IMG/M metagenome (GOLD analysis project Ga0208304, IMG submission 187603) | Estuarine microbial communities from the Columbia River estuary - Flood tide ETM metaG S.713 (SPAdes) (version 2) | ecosystem: Environmental > Aquatic > Marine > Intertidal zone > Estuary... | reverse complement strand
TTCAACATGAGCATTTACTATTGAAAAATTATTTAAACCAGGAATTTGAATTGTGTTTTCACCTTTGTTTTCTGCGTTTATAGATTTTCCGTTCCAAGACACAGTAATTTTAGAATCGTCTATTTCACGATGAATACTGTCTATTTTGAATTCATAATTTTGAGCAGCAATATTAGATTCATCCCATTTTATTGAAAGTACTTTACTGTTTTGTGTAGCTTCAATTAGTGTTTTTACATCTTCTAGTTTTGTAGCATCTGCAAGTTTTATTTCACCTTCTAGGTATTGCCATTCTTTGGTGTACGATTGTAACGCATTGGTGATTACATTAAAGTTTGGTTTTATAGTTTTAAACTGAAAAGTATAATCTTTATATTCTTGTGGAATATTTTGATAGAGTTTGTCAAGTTTTAAAGTTACAGTATAGTCTGTATCTGGTTTAAGAGGTTCCTTAGGAAAAAAAACCAAAGACCTTCTATTTTTTGCGATAAGTTTTCCGTCTACATTTGGAACAATAGATAGAATAGCATTATGAATTTCTTCGTCTGCAATCCATCCATCAACTTCTTTTACTAAACCTATATCTATGGTATTTAAAATAGAAATACGTCCAGAAGTATTGTAATTCACATGGCTTTTAAACTGGAATAAATTATCTGATTCAACAGTCTTTTTTTTACAAGACATAACTAAAATTGCAATCAATAGAAAAGAAAATAGGGTTTTTAACGACATAAGTTGATGGTTTTATGTGAATGAATAACTCAGAAAACTGTAAGAGGTTTCTTGTTAATAGTTACGTGATTTTTTTTTAGTTTAGACTTTTAAGAGCTGTTAAATTGTTCTTAAAGTTAATTTTGATTGTAGATTTCAACGACTAACTCACCTTTATCATTCATGGAAGCACGATACATACCTTCTGTATTAAATTCAAAAACCATGTTTCCATTTTTGTCTATTGCTACGATACCTCCATTTCCTCCAAGTTTCCCAACTTTATTGTGAATGACTTCATAAGCAGCATCCTTTAAACTCATTCCTTTATATTCCATTAATGCAGAAATATCATGAGCAACAGTTGCTCTTATAAAGTATTCTCCCCAACCAGTACTTGATACAGCACAAGTAGCATTGTTTGCGTAAGTTCCTGCTCCAATTATAGGCACGTCACCAACTCTTCCCCATCGCTTATTAGTCATTCCTCCGGTTGAAGTTCCTGCAGCAAGATTTCCATTTTTATCTAATGCAACACAGCCTACAGTTCCAAATTTTGAATCTTTTATTTCAGGATCGTAATAGACAGATTTGTCATTATGATCTAGTTCAATTTTTTCAGATGCTCTTGTGCGTTCTAAAGCTTTAAATCGTCCTTCTGTATAGAAATAACTAGGATCAACTATTTCTAAACCTTGTTCTTGAGCAAAAATATCTGCACCTTTACCAGAAAGCATTACATGAGGTGAATTGTCCATTATAGCTCGAGCTAAATCAATAGGATTCTTAACAGTAGTTGTGCCAGCAGAAGCTCCAGCATTAAGAGTTTCTCCGTCCATAATTGAAGCGTCAAGCTCGTTGGTACCTTCGTTAGTAAAAACAGCTCCTTTACCAGCATTAAATAAAGGAGAATCTTCCATTACATTTATAGTTTTAGTAATAGCATCTAAGCTTGTTCCTCCGTTTTTAAGAATTGTATGTCCGCTTTTAATCGCTTCTTTTAATACAGCTTTGTAAGCAGTTTCTTTTTCAGGGGTCATATTCTTTTTTAAAATAGTTCCTGCTCCACCATGAATTACAATAGCAAAATCTTGTTTTTCTAAAATTGAATGATTTTCAGAAGAAGTTTCTTTTTCTTTCTGCTTACACGAAATAAAAACAAGAGATATAATGAATAATAGAATGATTTTCTTCATGATGTAAATTAATATGAATTTTAAAGATAGTCTTTTAACAGAAACAACTCAAGTAGTAGAAACAATAAATTAGTATCTTCGTAGCACAATTACACACACTAAAAAAACAAAAATATGAAAGCGGTAGCAACTGATTTCGGAATACAAAAAGCACTTAATATACTTGGTGTTAAAGCAATAAATGAAGGCACTTCTACAGGTTCTAATTGGTTTTCAAACGGAGAATTAATTGAATCACATTCTCCTGTTAATGGAGAATTAATAGGTAATGTAAAATCTACGACAAAAGAAGATTATGAAAGAGTAATGGATGCAGCTACATCTGCATTTATGACTTGGAGAACAATGCCAGCTCCACAGCGTGGAGAGGTTGTTCGTCAGTTTGGAAATAAGCTAAGAGACTTAAAAGAGCCATTAGGAAAACTTGTTTCTTATGAAATGGGTAAATCTTTACAAGAAGGTTATGGAGAAGTTCAAGAAATGATTGACATCTGTGACTTTGCAGTTGGATTATCAAGACAATTAAATGGTCAAACAATTCCATCTGAACGCCCTGGTCATGTGATGAGAGAACAATGGCATCCTATAGGTGTTGTTGGAATTATTTCTGCATTTAATTTTCCAGTTGCTGTTTGGGCTTGGAACACTGCATTAGCATGGATTTGTGGAGATGTTAGTGTTTGGAAAGCTTCCGAAAAAGCACCTTTATGCTCTGTAGCATGTCAAAATATTATTGCAGAAATCTTAAAAGACAATAACTTACCAGAAGGGATTTCTTGTATTATAAACGGAGATTACAAAGTAGGTGAAATGATGACTACAGATACTAGGATTCCTTTGGTATCAGCAACAGGTTCTACACGAATGGGAAGAATCGTTGGAGCAACCGTTGCTAAACGTTTTGGAAAATCTTTATTAGAGTTAGGTGGTAACAATGCAATTATTATCACACCAACAGCAGACCTTAAAGTAGTAGTTCCTGGAGCTGTTTTTGGAGCAGTTGGTACTTGTGGACAGCGTTGTACATCAACTAGACGATTAATTATTCACGAATCTGTATACAATAAGGTAAGAGATGCTATTGTTGGGGCTTATGGTCAATTAACAATTGGTAATCCATTAGATGAAAAGAATCACATTGGCCCTTTAATAGACAAAGATGCTGTAAATACGTATTTGGCTGCAATAGAAAAAGCAAAAGCTGAAGGCGGAAACGTATTGGTTGATGGTGGTGTTTTAGAAGGTGAAGGTTACGAAAGTGGATGTTACGTGAAACCAGCTATTATCGAAGCAGAAAATCATTTTGAAATTGTTCAGCATGAAACATTTGCTCCAATTTTATATTTAATGAAGTATTCAGGTGAAGTTGAATCTGCGATAAATAAACAAAATGGTGTTGCTCAAGGGTTATCTTCTGCAATTATGACTAATGAAATGAAAGAAGCTGAAAAATTCTTGTCTTATGCTGGATCTGATTGTGGTATTGCTAATGTAAACATTGGAACTTCAGGAGCTGAAATTGGAGGCGCTTTTGGTGGTGAAAAAGAAACAGGTGGAGGACGTGAGTCTGGATCTGATGCATGGAAAGTTTATATGAGACGTCAAACAAATACTATTAATTATTCTGATGAATTGCCTTTAGCACAAGGTATTAAGTTTGATTTATAGGTAAATATAAAAAATAAAAGAGTCCTTAAAACCGTTTCAAACTGAAACGGTTTTTTTTATGTACCCAATTAGACGATTATCTAGCCTTGTTTTTGAATCATTAATTTAAGGCTTTAGATTTTATATAGCTTAACTAATTATATTTTACTTTTCTTAGAACTCTAGCTGCTTCTTTGTAGAGATTAAAAACAGTTTCATTATATGCTTTAAGCAAAGGTTTTGCTTCCTGAAATTTATCTATTGCTTCTTGAAAATCGTTGAAATAGCATATTATATATGTTACAGGAAGATTCATTACATCTTGTTCTTCATTTTTATTTAGTACAAAACCTTTACTTAATTTTTCAAGGATAGCATTATTAGAGTTGAAAATATGATATAACATTTTCTTGTCATATTCTGGAGGTTGAAACAAAAGCTTTGAAGTCATAGAATAATGTGCATTATCATTAAACTCAATAAATGTTTCTTCAAGCTTTAAATATTTGTCAAATCCTTGTACACCAAGGTTTACATACTCTACTATTTTAAAAGAATTATCGTTGTATTCTATTGAGACTTCATCTAAAGTTGAATAAAACAAACGCACTTGTTCATTAATCATTTCAATATCAACTCTAGAGTAAAAAATTTCATCGTTTAATTCCTTTTTTTGTCCAGCCCAACACATAACAAAGTATTCTTTAAAGACTTTGTATTTAGGATTAAAATCCTGCCTTTTGTTTAAAAAGGTAAATACACCATCAAGAGTGTGCTCTATATTATTTTGAGCATGAGCTTCAATTTCAGATACAATTTTTGAATTAACATCTTTTAATTCAATATCAAAAACTTTTGGCATACTCATACTGCCATCTCGTAAAAAGACAGCTCCACCATAATACTTCCAAATATTTTTTCTTAGAGATGTTATTCCGTCTATTGGTCGAATAGTCACTAAACCAACAACTTTATCGTCTGGTAAATGCGGAAAAGGGACGTTCTCATATTGAATTATTGGAGGATTTGTTAAATAGGCATTGATAAGATTTTGAATTTTACTATCATCAAAAAAATCTACACCAACAATATTATTGTCTTCATCCTCAACACCAATAACGATATAAGAATTGTTTTTTGGGTTACTATTGCTAAGCGCGCAAATGTGTTTTAGAAATTTTGCTTTTCCTTCTTTATGGCTAATGTCAATTTTACGCTTTTTATCATAAAAACTATTCTCATCGTTATGAGCTAATAGATTTTTTATAAGTAAGCGTTTATTAATCATTTAAAATTCTTTTTTACTGTAGTGCTATTTGCTTGAGCAGTAGGGAAAACTAATAAATCTGCAATATTTACATGTGAAGGTCTAGAAATAGCAAAGTAAATTATTTCTGCAATATCTTCGGCTTGCAAAGCTTTGTATCCTTTGTAAACGGAATCAGCAGCTTTATCACCTTTAAAGCGTACTTGTGAGAATTCTGTCTCTACTAAACCTGGATTTATAGCAGTTACTTTTATGCCGTAAGGATTAAGATCTATTCGCATACCTTCTGTAATTGCTAAAACAGCATGTTTGCTGCCACAATACACATTTCCTTTAGGATATACTTCTTTTCCTGCAGAAGATCCAATATTAATAATATGTCCAGAATGGCGTTCCGTCATTTGGGGAATTACAGCTTTGCTCATGTAAAGCAAGCCTTTTACATTTATATCCATCATGGCATCCCAATCATCTAAGTTTCCGTCCTGTATAGGATCTAAACCATGAGCATTTCCAGCATTATTAATTAGGATGTTTATGCTTTTAAATTCTTCAGGTAAAGAAGCTATAGCGTCAAAAACTTCTTTTTTATTACGCACATCAAAATTTAGTGTATGTACTTTTGTTTCTCTATCTAGGGCTTTTTTTATGATGTCTAGGCGACTTTGCCTTCTTCCACAGAGGATTAGATTAATGCCGTGTTTAGCAAATTCATGAGCAGTAGCTCTTCCTATACCACTAGTAGCTCCAGTAATTAATGCAGTTCTTTTCATAGTTAAATTATTAAGGTACTTTATGCCCTTGACTAGCAACTAATATTAAGAACCAATCTTCTACTTCTAATTCTATTTCAATTGCTTTAATTGCATTTGTTATTCTGTTTTTATCTGTTGTGCCGATTACTGGGTGAATACTTGAAGGATGCTTCATTATCCAAGCCAATAACAATTGATCTTCAGTTGCATTGTATTTATCCATAAGTTCACCTAATTGTTTGTGAATTCTTCGGGTTTGTTCGGTATTCTCTTTAAAAACTATACCTAGAGGTGACCAAGCCATTGGTGTAATTTTTTTTATTTTGGTTTGATCTAAAGTTCCATCAAACATTGCTTGGTTTTGTGTTAGCGAAAACTCGACTTGATTAATTGTAACAGGAACTTCTGAAGCAATTAAATCTATTTGAGAAGGCGTAAAATTAGATACACCAAAATCATTTATTTTACCTTCTTGAGCTAATTTCGCTACAGCTTCCATAATTTCATTAGGCTCCATTAATGGACTTGGTCTGTGTAAAAGCAAAGCATCTAGATAATCAGTTTTTAAATGTTTTAAAGATTCTTCAACAGACCAAACAATATAATCTTTTGTATAGTTATAGTGCTTTACTTTATTATTTCTAGTTTCTGTAAAATACTGAATTCCACATTTAGAAATTAATTGAATAGATTCCCTATTTATACTACATTGGGAAAGCGCTTTACCAAAATCAGCTTCAGTAGTATAGTCGCCATAAATATCGGCATGATCAAAGGTTGTAAGGTCGTATTCAATACAGTGATTTATTAAAGAAATCATTTCTTCAGTATTAAATTGTTTTCCCCAATTTCCCCATGACATGGTTCCGGAAATAATTTTTGAGTAGTTCATCGATGATTTTTTCATGTTTATGTCAATAATCTAGATTTTGAGCAATTCATGTATAAAAATACTTATTCATATGCTAATATTGTAAATTGTGCTATAATAATTATTTAGCCCCTGATTATGAGTTTATTAAAGAACCTAATATTAACTTTTTTAATTGTAATTAGCTTTACAAGCTGTACAAAAGAAAGTTTAAACGAATCTTTTTCGAAAACAACTATCTCAGTTGTTTTAAATGGAAATAACTCTAAGTACGATGAAGTATGGATTGAAGTTACAAACGTATTAGTTAAAGTTATTGATGATGAAAGTGTTCCAGATTGCTGGTTGAGCTTAAAAACAACTGATAACCCAATTAATCATCTTATAGATATTTCTAAAACAGCTAATTTAAATCTTGTTACAGGATTAAATATTCCTGAAGGAACTATATACGAAATCAAATTAGTTATTGGGAATAACAATACAGTTGTTATCGACGGGAAACCAGTTAATTTAACCACCAATTCAGTATATCAATCAGGTTTAGTTTCAAGGATTGAAAAAAACCTAGATTCAAACACCCATTATCGTTTTAATTTAGAATTCGACACTTACAATTCTATATTAGAAACGCAAGTTGAGAATTATTATATTTTAGAACCCTCAATACAAACAATTATAGATATATTATAAGATTCATTTTATACATCAAAAACAACATAATTCTTAAAGAGTAGCTTATTATAAGCTACTCTTTATTTTTTAACCAATTATTAACAGCATTGAAGCAAAAAATTTAACAATTTGCGTTGTTCAAAAATGGAAGTTATATTCACGCCTTAAAAATCTAAAAAAGATGGAAGAAAGTAGTACAATAGACATTAAAACTATCAATGAAAAAATTGAAAAAGAAAGTGCTTTTATAGATTTACTTATGTTAGAAATTAATAAAGTAATTGTAGGTCAAAAGCACATGGTTGAACGATTACTTATTGGTTTGTTAGGTCAAGGACATATTTTGTTAGAAGGAGTTCCTGGATTGGCAAAAACTCTTGCAATAAATACGCTTTCTCAAGCTGTAGATGGCGATTTTAGCAGAATACAGTTTACTCCAGATTTATTACCTGCAGATGTCGTGGGAACACTAATCTATAATATTAAGTTGAATGATTTTTCAATTAAAAAAGGACCAATTTTCGCGAATTTTGTCTTAGCAGATGAGATTAACAGAGCACCAGCAAAAGTGCAATCTGCTTTACTTGAAGCAATGCAGGAAAAGCAAGTTACAATTGGAGATGAAACATTTATCCTGGATAAACCATTTTTAGTAATGGCAACGCAAAACCCAATAGAGCAAGAAGGAACTTATCCTTTACCAGAAGCTCAAGTAGATCGTTTTATGCTAAAAACAGTTATTGATTATCCAAAAATGGATGAAGAACAACTTATTGTAAGAGCAAATTTAAAAGGCGGTTTTGAAAAAGTAAACAAGGTTGTTTCAATTAAACAAATTCTTAATGCACAAGAAGCAGTAAGAAGTGTTTATATGGACGAAAAAATTGAAAAATACATTTTAGATATTGTTTTTGCAACACGTTATCCTGAAAAATATGGTTTGCCAGATATTAAACCATTAATTTCATTTGGAGCATCTCCGCGTGGAAGTATTAATCTAGCAATTGCTGCTAAATGTTATGCGTTTATAAAACATAGAGGTTATGTAATTCCAGAAGATGTAAGAGCTGTTATTCATGATGTTCTACGTCATAGAATAGGAATTACTTATGAAGCCGAAGCAGAGAATGTTACTTCAGAAGACATTATTAATAAAATTGTTAATCAAGTAGAAGTGCCATAAGATTTTAGAATTACGAATTACGAATTACGATTTAGGATTTTAAGGATAAACTTTAAATCGTAAATCAAAAATCTACAATCGTAAATTAAAGAATGGATACAAAAGAATTACTAAAAAAAGTACGAAAAATAGAGATTAAGACAAGACGTTTGTCTGATCATATATTTGGAGGCGAATACCATTCGACCTTTAAAGGACGAGGTATGACTTTTTCTGAAGTAAGACAGTATCAATATGGTGATGATGTTAGAAATATTGATTGGAATGTTACAGCACGTTATAACGAACCTTATATAAAAGTTTTTGAAGAAGAGCGTGAATTAACTATGATGCTTATGGTTGATTTTTCAGGCTCAAAACTTTTTGGAACTGTAGATCAATTTAAAATTGAAATTGTAACTGAAATAGCAGCAACTCTTGCCTTTTCAGCAACTCAAAACAATGATAAAATTGGCTTGATTCTCTTTTCGGATGAAGTCGAACTTTACATTCCACCAAAAAAAGGACGTTCTCATGTATTAAGAATTATTCGTGAACTTATTGAATTTCAACCTAAAAGCAAACTTACAAATGTTGCTGAAGCTTTAAAGTTTTTATCTAATGTCATGAAGAAAAGAGCTATTGTTTTTGTGCTTTCAGATTTTATTGCAGACGATTACCAGCATACATTAAAAATTGCATCAGGAAGACATGATGTAACAGGAATTCGTGTTTATGATAAGCACGAAGAATCTATTCCAAATCTAGGAATGGTTCAAATGCAAGATGAAGAAACTGGCGAATCGATTTTGGTTAACACAACTTCTAAAAAGGTAAGAGCGAACTACTCCAAATACTATAGAGAAAAAGTAGAATATTATAAAGACAGTTTTAAAAAATCAGGAGCAGGAGTAATAGATTGTAGAGTAGACGAAAGCTATGTAAAAAAACTATTAGGTTATTTTAAAAGAAGGGGATAAACGATTTTTAGAATTATGAATTACGAATTACGAGATAAGATTTTAATAACAACACATAAAAGACAATTTTATTTTTCTTGTGTCTTTGTTATCATGTCTTTGTTCTCTTTTTCTCAAGTAACTTCTTCAATTGATTCGATTTCTATTAAGATAGGCGAGCAAATAATCTATAAGATTGAAGTCGAATCTGACACTACAGATTTTGTTGTTTTTCCAGAAGGTCAAACATTTCAACCTTTAGAAATGATTGAATCTTTTAAAATTGATACGACTAAAAAAGACGCAAAATATTACCTGATTAAAAAATATGGATTAACCCAATTCGATTCTGGAAAATATACAATACCAAAGCAAAAAATTGTAATAGGCAGTAAAATTTTTCAAACAGACTCTTTATTGGTTGAGGTAAATCCTGTAGTTGTAGACACAACAAAGCAAGGGTTATACGATATAAAACCAATTATTGGAGTTAAAAAAAGCCCGAGTTATTGGTGGCTTTATGTATTGCTTATTTTATTAGTGTTTGCATTAGCAGGCTTTTTATTGTATTGGTTTGTTTGGAGAGAAAAACCATTAACAGAACAAGAAAAAGAAGCTTTAATTCCACCATATGATAGAGCAAAACTAGCATTACAAGAACTTGATAATGCTGGCTATTTAAAACGCGAAGAAGTAAAAGCGTATTATTCAGATCTAACGCTAATCATTAGAAAATATTTAGACGAAAAGGTGTACGATCACTCTCTTGAAAGTACAACAGACGAATTGATAAATAGACTCCAATTACTAAAAGATGGAAATCAAATAGATTTAAGTAAGGAGTCCATTAAAAATATTGAAACAATTTTAAAGCGAGCAGATTTAGTAAAATTTGCAAAATCGAAACCAGATTTTGAACTTGCTAAATTAGACAGAAACACTATAGATGTTGAGATAGACCATGTAAAGGAATCCTTACCAGAGCCAACAGAAGACGAACTGTTGGCAGATCAAAAATATCAAGAAGAGTTAGCTAAAAAGAGAAAACGTAAAAAAGTTTTAATCACTATCATTGTAGCAGCATTTTTAGTTATAGCAACAATTGTTGGCTTTACTTTACATTTTGGATTCACATATGTAAAAGACACTATTCTTGGACATCCAAGTAAAGAGTTGTTAGAAGTAAAAGAATGGGTTACAAGTGAGTATGGAGCACCTGGAATAACTATTACTACACCAAAAGTATTAAAGCGAGTAGAAGTGCCAATTCCAGAAGAAATGAAAAGCAAAATTAAAGTTGCAGCTTTTGGATATGGAGGATTAAATTCTACACTAGACATTGCTGTAGTAAGCACAAAAGTTGCTCAACAAAATCCACAGCCAAATCAAGAAGGACAACCTGAAACAAAAGAGAGTGAGATAGATTTACTTCAAGTTGCAGAAGAACAATTAATACAGTTAGAAGCTAAAGGTGCGCAGAATATTATAACAAGAACTGAACAGTTTATTACACCAAATGGGCAAGAAGGTTTAAAAACTTTTGGTACTGCAGATTTTGTGTTACCACTTACAGGAAAAGTTGAAAAAGGAAATTATATAATTCTAGGATTTACAGCACAAAATATAATACAGCAAGTAGTTTTAATTTGGAAACAAGATGATACTTATGCAGACGAAATTATAGATCGTATTTTAAATTCTATTGAACTAATTAAAATTGAAGAGGAAGAATAATGTTTGAAGGAATAGATTTTGCAAATAAGGAGATGTTTTGGTTGTTATTGTTACTCCCAATAGCAATAGCATGGTATGTTTTCAAGCATAAAAAGCAGACTTCAGAATTAAGTGTTTCTACCCTCAAAGGATTCAAACTTTCATCTTCTATTTGGCCTAAATTCAGACATATTTTGTTTTTGTTTAGAATAGTTGCGCTTACCTTATTAATTGTTGCTATGGCTAGACCACAATCAGTAGATATAAGTACTAAAACAAAAACAACTCGTGGTATTGATATTGTTATGGCAATTGATGTTTCTGCAAGTATGCTTGCCAAAGATTTAAAACCAAATAGACTCGAAGCATTAAAGAATGTTGCTGGGGAATTTATTAATGGAAGACCTAACGATAGAATTGGTTTAGTAGAATATGCTGGAGAAAGTTACACAAAAACACCTATTACAAGCGATAAGAGTATCGTGTTGCGCTCATTAAAAGAAATTAAATACAACACAATTATTGAAGGTGGAACTGCTATAGGAATGGGATTAGCAACAGCAGTAAACAGAATTAAGGACAGTAAAGCAAAAAGTAAGATTATTATCCTACTTACAGATGGCGTTAATAACT
>Ga0208304_10001392_pt1 | contig 11603 bp, 7 predicted proteins | sample ColrivemetaGS713_FD_187603 | JGI IMG/M metagenome (GOLD analysis project Ga0208304, IMG submission 187603) | Estuarine microbial communities from the Columbia River estuary - Flood tide ETM metaG S.713 (SPAdes) (version 2) | ecosystem: Environmental > Aquatic > Marine > Intertidal zone > Estuary... | reverse complement strand
AAGAGCTAGCGCGATAAATTGAGGCGCCGGATCGACATTGTTTGATCCGGCGCCAATATCCGCCCTCTCGCCCTGGACCCCTCCCGATACCCCCTATATCCCGCCCAGGGGTCGATTACCCGTGCCGCGCAGCGGTTGAATGAGTGTTATCCCTCGTTGTATTGACTGCCATCACAGCGGATAATGCGCCTCGTTGGAACATCCTGGATAGTGACAATTACATGAGCCAATCTCTGCAAGATCAATTGCTTGGCGCCGGCCTTATAAGCAAGGAACGGGCAAATAAGGTCAAAAAGCAAAAGCATTCGACCCGCCAGAAAGGCAAGAAAAAGCCCGAATTAAGCGAGTCGAAAAAGCTGGCCTTGCGAGCCGCAGCCCGGGATGCCGAGCGAGCCCGTGAATTGAACAAGCAACGGGTCGAAGCCTTTAACAAGAAGGACCTGGCAGGCCAGGTCAGGCAATTGATTCACGAGAACAAGGTGGATCGCAGGGCTGCCGAAATCACCTACAAGTTCACCCTGGACTCGAAAATTCGCCAGGTGATGGTCACCCCTCCCCAGCAGGAAAAAGTCATTAACGGGCAGTTATGCGTCGTGTCCGCGAAAGAGCGCTTTGAGCTGGTGCCGAAAAAAATTGCCGAACAAATTGAAAAGCGAATTCCCGGGACCGTGGTCCTGCAGAATGAGCCCCCGAAAGAATCCGGGGATCCGGATGATCCCTATGCCGATTTCCAGGTACCGGACGATCTGATTTGGTAGTCGGCAGACCCTCATATCAAACGTAGACTACAAACCCCGGAACAATGGGGAATGAATACAGGGAGAAATCATGAACAGGTGGATCGCGTTACTCGCTGCCGTTGCCATTGCAGGCTGCAGCCCGAAGCAAACCGCTGAAGCTCCGGCTTCGGTAGAGCCGGCATCTGTCGACAAGGCCCCCTTCCAGGTATCGGCCGACCGCTTTGCGGATATCGAAGTCCTGCGCTACCAGGTACCCGGATTCGAGGAACTTTCCCTGAAGGAAAAGAAACTCGTTTACTACCTTTCCCAGGCTGCCTTGTCTGGACGGGACATCATCTGGGACCAGAATTACCGGCATAACTTGCTGCTGCGCAAGACCCTCTCTGCGATTGTCAGAAGTTACGAAGGAGACCGGGGCGGCGAGTCCTACCGCCAGCTGGAAACATTCGCAAAGCGGGTGTGGTTTGCCAACGGCATACACCATCATTACTCCTCACAAAAAATGCTCCCGGAGTTCGATGCCGCCGCGTTTGAAGAACTGTTAAGCAATACCCCAAGGGAAAGCCTGCCCCTGGAGCCCGATCAGGACATCAGCATCCTGCTAAACGCTCTGTCCCCCGTGTTGTTCGATCCCAGCGTGGCGCCGGTCAAGGTAAGTCTCGATACAAGCCAGGACCTGTTGACCGCCTCCGCCAGCAACTTCTACCGGGACGTTACCCAGGCCGAGGCCGAGGCCTTCTACGCCGCTCGTAAAGACCCCAAGGACACGAGACCGGTTTCCTGGGGCCTGAACTCCCAGTTAGTAAAAGTGGACGGGGAAATCATCGAGCGCGTCTGGAAAAAGGGCGGCATGTACACCCACGCTATTGAACACATCGTTCACTGGCTAAAGAAAGCCGTCAAAGTTGCCGAGAACCCGGCCCAGAAAGACTGGCTGGAAAAACTTATCCGCTATTATGAAAGTGGCGACCTCAAGGACTTCGATGCCTACAATATCGCCTGGGTGAAAGACACCGAGTCCCGTGCTGATAGCGTCAACGGTTTCATCGAAGTCTACGGCGACCCGCTGGGATACAGGGGTTCATGGGAATCCATGGTCTCCATCAAAGACATGGAGGCCAGTCACCGGATCGCCACCGTAGCCGAGCAAGCCCAGTGGTTCGAGGATAATTCCTCTATCCAGGACAGCCACAAGAAAAAGAATGTGGTTGGCATTTCAGCAAAGGTCATCACCATCGTGATGGAATCCGGCGACGCAGCGCCAAGCACGCCTATCGGTGTAAACCTGCCCAACGCCAACTGGATTCGCAAGGAGCACGGCTCCAAGTCAGTGACCCTTAGCAATATCATCGACGCCTACCAGGAAGCCGGAGCGCAAAGCGGATTCCACGATGAGTTCATGCTCACCGAGGAAGAAAAAGCCCGTCACCTTGAGCACGGCAGCCTGGCCTACTTCCTGGATGTGGATTTACACGAGGTCATCGGTCACGCGTCGGGCAGCATCAACCCGGGCGTGGGCACGCCCAAGGAAACCCTCAAGAGCTACAGCTCTACCCTGGAAGAGGCTCGCGCCGACCTGGTGGCCCTGTACTTCCTGATGGATCCGAAACTGATCGAACTGGGCCTGGTCCCGTCACTGGATGTTGGCAAGGCCTCCTATGATCGGCAGATTCGAAATGGCCTGATGATGCAGTTACAACGCCTGAAACTCGGCGACGATATCCAGGAAGCCCATATGCGCAACCGGCAACTGATCTCCGCATGGGTGTACGAAAAGGGCCTGGCCGAGAACGTTGTTGAGAAAGTAACCAGTAACGGCAAGACCTATTTCCAGGTGCGTGATTACGAGAAGCTACGCGGCCTTTACGGGCAGTTGCTGAGTGAAATCCAGCGCATCAAGTCAGAGGGCGATTACGAGGCCGGAAAGGCCCTGGTCGAAACCTACGGCGTCAAGGTAGACCAAGCAATGCATGCCGAGGTGCTGGCCCGCACCGAACCTCTGCACATCGCCGCCTACAGTGGGTTTATTCAGCCTCGCCTGGTCGCCATTGAAGATGACGGCGAAATCGTCGATGTACACGTTGAGTATCCCGACAGCTTTGTCGACCAGATGCTGGAGTACGAAGACGAGTACAGCATGCTGCCCTTCGTAAACTAGACAGGCACACAGAAGGAATAAAAAAGGCGGCCCAGGTGGCCGCCTTTTTTTGTGCTGAGAAAATCTTTCTCAACTGCCGCCAATGCGCTTCATCAACTTACCCATGCGGCGCATCCCCACGATGGCCGTGGTGGTCAACACGCCGGCCATCATGGCCCCTGTCACACCACAGGTCAGCACATCCTGGCCGGTGAGCCACAGGCCCCTGATCCGGGTGCGGGGCCCCAGCCAGTCCTGCCTGAACCTGGCGGGATCATGGTCGATGCCGTACAACTCACCCCGACCATAGGAGCAGAAATACTCTGTGGACAAGGGTGTGGATACCTCGTAGTAATCTACCCGGTCACGTAAATGCGGGAGTTTTTGGTAGAGGACTGCCATCAGGCGCTCACCAAGTTCCGCCTTGAATGCCTCGTAGTCGTCGCCTCGCTTGCCCCAGGGAGTGTCCTTCCATTTTTCGAACCACTCATACGGTGCAGGCGCCACGATTTCTATAGTGGCCGTGCCGGGCCTGCGATTGAGGTAGTCAGGATCTTTTGCCGAAGGAAACGAAATGTACACCGCCGGAAACGGCGCATCCGGTTCCTTCAAGAATTTTTCCACGGCGCCATCGTAATCGCTATCCGAATAAATCCAGAAATTGGTCCTGGGTAACCCCAGTTCCTCAGCGGTGGCCTTTAATCCGATGTACACACCCAGGTGAGAGATGCTGGGCTTCACGCTGGGCAAGTTGGATTCGTAGCCACTTTGATGGGTTACATCAGTGTCCAGCAAATGCTTGAACGTATTGTGAACGCCGGCCGAGGAGATAACGCAGGGACACTCGATAACATGCCCGTCGGCCATTTCCACGCCCCTGACCTTGCCATCCTCCACGAGGATTTTCTTCACCAGGGCGTAGGTGAACACCTCGCCACCGGCTCTCTTGATCCGCGGAATGATGCTTTCGGCAATCTTCCAGCTTCCGCCTATGGGATAGAAGCCACCGTAAAGGTAGTGCCTGGCAATCAGCGCATGCACCAAAAAACTGGACTGTCTGGGAGGCAGCCCCATGTCGCCCCACTGGCCGGTTAATACCGCGATCAGGTCCTGGTCGTCGGTAATTTCACTGAGTACCTCGTAGGTGGTACGAAACAGCAACTCAGGAATTTTCGCCCGCAGGTACGGCCCCATCAATGTTCGCTGCCAGGGTTTTAGCAGGCGACTCATGGCAAACGTCGGCATCGCCTTGCTCACCTGGTTCAGCAAGCCCATGTAGGCCTTGATAGCCGAGCCTTCTTTCGGAAATTGTTTTAGCAGGTTGTCCTGAAACTCCTGCTTTCCCGCATGGGCCGAGAAGGTCTTCTCACCAATGTAAAAACGGTCGTACTCAGTATCCATGGGTGCCCAGTCAAGCTTGCCCTCGGAAAGAAAATCAAACATTTTGCGAGACCGTGTCGGTGCGCCCATCTCACCGATGTAATGCACACCAACATCCCATTCATAGCCATTACGGTCGTAGGAATGGGTGTATCCGCCAGCGGTGTAATGCTGTTCCAGAACACAAACCTTCCAGCCCAGTTCGCTGAGCATGGCGGCAGTGGTCAACCCGCCTATCCCGGACCCGATGACCAGCGCATCATATTTCTCTGCCAGTCGATTGGATCGGTAGCGATAACCAATTCTGATAGTACTTGGGGTCAGGGCCGTCACGTCGCGTCTCCGTCTATTCTTGCATTGCCGAGTATAGGGACTTCAGGGACTATTTGATGCATGTCGGGGAAAAAACACTTCCCCATAAACCTCGTGGCATTTATTGTCAGTCTAAATACCTAACATCCCCCGGAGGCCCGAACAGGCCGAAGGCGGACAAATCCATCACGCAAAATCTCCAGGATCACCCCTGGAATTGAGAGGCCCTATCCAGCACGACGCGAGCACGCTTCAGCACCACCGCACCATCTTTGACGGATGGCGGTCCATCTCTATTGCCCTGTACATGTCACTGGTTGGCTACGGAGTGCTGGTGGGTATCCCGGTCATCAGTACCGCATGGGTGGAGTTACTGGGGTTCAGCGAGGTACAGGTGGGACGGGTTGCAGGCGCAGACCTGGGCGGGCTTTCCATCGGTGCGGTGATCACCGCCATGATGGTGGGTAAATTCAATCGCCGCTACCTGGTATTGCTTGGGGCAGCCATCGCGATAGCCAGCAATGGCTTGTGCATGGTCTTCACCGGCTACGAGGAAGTCTTGTGGCTGCGGCTTTTCGCCGGCATCGGCAGTGGTATTTACACCGCCGTGGCAGTGGCCACCCTGGGAGGCAGTTCCAAGCCGGCCATGGCTTACAACATGATGCTGTTCGCGTTCGCCTTCTCCCAGGCCCTGGAGATGCAGGTATTGCCACTGCTACCCATGAACGGGATTTACATGGCGTTTATAGGCACCTTCGGGCTGGGCCTGGCATTCCTGCACTGGGTGCCCGCCCATCCTGAAGACAGGGCCCTGGACGTGGAACTGGATGTGCAAGATGAGTCGGGGGAACACCATATCGAACACAAACATGTACCGGCCTATATCCCCTGGATGTGCCTGGGCGCGATCTTTTTCACCTACGTGAATATCGGCGCTTACTGGACCTATATCGACCTGGCCGCCAGTGGCGCCGAGATAGATGGAGAACTGGTAAACCGCCTGTTTGTATGGGGCTCCCTGTGCAGCATCCTGGGCTGCCTGATCGCGACTGTGATCAGCAATCGCTTTGGCCTGGCAAAACCCCTGTTTGTCGCCCTCACCTTCATGGCGATCGCTGTCGGCATGCTCGCCTCGGGCATCACCGAACCGAAGATCATCGTCAGCATCATGTCTTTCAACCTGCTGTGGATCTTCGTGGACGTCTACCAGATGGCCACCGTGGCGAACACCGATCACTCCGGCGCCTTTGCCGCCCTGATACCCGGTGCCCAGGGCCTGGGCCAGATCGTGGGTCCCAACCTTGCCGCTTCAATCCTGGCCGCTTCCTGGGGTTATACCGGAGTATTCCTGCTCTGCGGCGCGGCAGCCCTCACCGGTATGGCCGTCTACGCCGTGATGTACCTCAGGCTACGCGCAACCATCCCGGCCCTGGCCGACGCTTCCTGAAATCCGGCCTCCGGGCGCCCTCCCCGGGGAACCCTGAAGCCGAACCGTTGTCTATTGTTTCTGGCATCAGTAGCAACCCGGGATCGCAGCACTCGCCGCGACCCCGGTTGTGCTATAAATACGCCAGTTAAAAACACACAAATCACAGGGGATACTCATGAATTTCCGATGGACAGTGACGGCCCTGGCCGCCGCCATGGCGCTGACAGGTTGCGCTGAAAAAACCGTAGTTCAAACAGCTGCCACCCCCGAGTTGGGCTCCGGTGTGATCACCGCCAACTTCGACACCAACGTAAAACCCGGTGATGACTTCGACAGCTACGTAAACGGTACCTGGGTGGCCAACACCGAAATGCCTGCCGACAAGGCGCGCTACGGCGTGGGCACCATCGTTCATGAACAGAACGAGGACAACGTCAAAATCATCATCCAGGCCGCCGCCAAGTCAGGCGCAGCTGCCGGCACCGACGAACAGAAGGTAGGCGACATGTACGCCTCCTTCCTGGACCGGGATACCCGCAACGCACTGGGCCTGGAACCCCTGGCCGGCGAACTGGCACGAATCGATGCAATCAAGGACGTGAATGAGCTGCCGGCCTACTTCGGCCGCGCCGCCATCTACGGTTACGGTTCCCCCCTGGAGTTTTTCCAGTACGCGGATCTCAAGCGCCCTAAAGCCTACGCCATGTATGTTTTCCAGAGCGGCCTTGGCCTGCCGGATCGGGAGTACTACTTCAAGGAAGGCGAGAGTTCAGAAAACATCCGCGTTGAGTACGTGAAGTACATTGCCGATATGCTGACCGCCGCGGGAGTGGAAGACAGCGCCGCCGCTGCCGGGCGCATCATGGCCCTGGAAACCCGCATCGCCGAACAGCATATGCTCAAGGAAGATACCCGGGACCTGAACAAGCTCTATAACCTGATCCCGACCGCCGACCTGGCCGGGCTGATGGCAAACTTCAACTGGAGCGCCTACCTGGCAGCCTTGCAGATTCCCGACCAGAAGGAACTGGTAGTCGGTATGACCGATTACACCCGCGCCCTGGATGAAATCATTACCTCCACCGACATCGGCACCTGGAAGGAGTACCTGAACTTCCACCTGATGGACGCCTCCGCCGGTGAGCTTACCAGCGAACTGGACGACCGGCGCTTCGCCTTCCGCGGTACTGTCATGAGCGGCACCACCGAGCAGCGCGAAGACTGGCGTCGCGCCACCGGCGTGGTCAACGGCTCCCTGGGCGAGGTGGTAGGCAAGGTCTATGTTGCCAAGCACTTCCCGCCCGAGGCCAAGGCCCGGATGAAGGAACTGGTAGCCAACCTGATCAAGGCCTACGAGGTGAGCATCAAGGAACTGGACTGGATGGGCGAGGAAACCCGGGTCCAGGCCCTGGACAAGCTGTCCAAGTTCACTCCCAAGATTGGTTACCCGGACGTGTGGCGTGACTACTCGGCGCTGACCATCGACGCCAAAGACCTGTTCGGCAACCTGCAGCGGGTGGCTGAAGTGGATTTCATGCGCCAGATCGACCGCAAGGACGGGCCGGTAGACAAGACTGAATGGGGCATGACACCCCAGACGGTGAATGCCTACTACAACCCCCCATTGAACGAGATCGTGTTCCCGGCAGGCATCCTGCAGCCCCCGTTCTTCGACATGAGCGCCGAAGACGCAGTTAACTATGGCGCCATCGGCGCGGTGATCGGTCACGAGATTGGCCACGGCTTCGACGACATGGGCAGCACCTTTGACGGTGACGGCGTGATGCGCAACTGGTGGACCGATAGCGATCGGGCCGAGTTCGAGAAACGCACCAGCGCCCTGGTAGCCCAGTACAACGGCTTCAAGGTATTCGACGACCTGAACGTCAATGGTGAGTTCACCCTGGGCGAGAACATCGGCGACCTGGGTGGCCTGAGCATCGCCATGAAGGCCTACAAGATGTCCCTGGGCGGCAAGCCTGCCCCGGTACTGGACGGCTTCACCGGCGAACAACGTGTGCTGATCGGCTGGGCCCAATCCTGGCTGAACAAGTCTCGTGAGGAAGCCCTGCGCCAGCAGGTCGGTACCGACCCCCACTCCCCCGCCAAGTTCCGGGTGAATGGCACGGTCAGTAACATTCCTGAATTCTACGAGGCCTTCGACGTCAAAGAAGGCGATGCGCTTTACCTGCCCCCCGAGGAGCGGGTGAAAATCTGGTAATCACCAGGCAATACGAAAAAGGGGCCGCAAGGCCCCTTTTTTTACACATTCTTCTACCAGGGAGTGTTCCGATACGGCTTTACAAACCTACCAACGAGGTCATCAGCGACACCACCAGGCTAATGCCGGGCCAAAGAATCGGCGAAAGAAAACCCGTGACCATCAAGCCCACCAAAATCCACATACCGTAGGGCTCTACCTGGGCCAGGGTCATGGACGCCTTGGGCGGCAACAGACCCACCGCCACCCTTCCACCATCCAGCGGCGGAATAGGAAGCATGTTCAGCACCGCCAGCAGGGCATTGATAATCACCCCGAACTGGGCCATCAGGAACAACGGATCCGCGATAGCTCCGATACCCGACAGGGGACCAACAACCAGGCGCATGATGATCGCCCAGAACAGGGCCATTACCAGGTTGGATGCAGGGCCTGCCGCGGCCACTATGGCCATGTCCTTGCCCGGGTTCTTGAAGTTTCTCGGCGAGACAGGTACCGGCTTTGCCCAGCCAAAAATAAAGCCCGCTCCGCTCATTAACAGGAGCGTCGGCACCAGCAGGGTACCGATCGGATCAATGTGCTTGATCGGGTTAAGGGTCAGCCGTCCGAGCATCTCGGCAGTTCTGTCACCCATGCGCCTTGCCGCATAGCCGTGGGCAGCCTCATGCACGGTTATCGCAAACAACAGGGGCAACGAGTAGACAGCAATTTTCTGGATCAGGTTCAATTCAATCATGGGCACATTGTACCGATATGCCGGGGGCAACTGCCATATGAAGCAAACCAAGCCAGGTTCCAGCCCCAAATACCCCAATATCGCGGCAATTGCGTATGGAATAACAGTTCTAGTAAGCGCCGAATGGTCTGTGAAGCTCATGCCGACAGGAGTTAGCAGATGTCATATCGAAAAGCCCACGCGGGATGGTCGCTGACCGCCCTGATTGCGATCGCAGTCCTTTGCACGTTCCCGCAACCTTCAAGCGCCATGCCCGCCTTTGCTCGCGAATACGGGATCAGCTGCAATGTTTGCCATGCGGCCTATCCGCGACTGAACAGTTTCGGAGCGCAATTCCAGTCTGACATGAACTATCGCCTGCCAAATTGGCCGGACCATACGGTGAAAACCGGTGACGATATGCTCAGGCTACCCGAGCAGGTTCCCCTGGCGCTCCGCATGCAGGCCTACATCCAGGGCCGCGACAGCGAGGTAATCGACGTCGAAACCGGTGAGGCTGTGGCCGATGCGGGAGTCGATTTCCAGGCGCCCTACCTGATCAAGCTACTCTCCAGTGCACCGTTGTCCGATCACATCAGCTATTACTTCTATGCAATTTTTGCCGAGAAAGGTGGCAACGGTGAGGTCATCGTGGAAGACGCCTGGTTCAGTCACGATGATCTGTTCGGAACCGGCATCACCGGCATGCTGGGACAGTTCCAACTTTCCGACCTGATGTTCCCCAGGGAAACCAGGATGACCTTCCAGGACTTCATGGTGTACCGCATGGCGGGCGTTACCTATGACCGGGGTATCGTGTTCGGCAGCGACCTGGGGCCACTGGACCTGGCGCTGGGATTTGCCAACGGTAATGGCATCGAACAGAACTTCACCATCAACAGCCCCGGCTACAAACGTCCTGACCATATGTTCGATAACGACACCGGCAAGAGTATATTCGGCCGGGTCGGAACGTCCCTGGGCGGTGTGGATATCGGTCTGTTCGGACTGTCCGGAAAGCAACGTAATGCCACCGGCCCCGCGGGCATGGATTCGGGCGATCGCGACACCGATAAAGTCAGTGCAGGCGTGGACCTGTCCGGAACAATCGGCACCAAGTGGCACCTGTTTGGCCAGCTGCTGTGGAATCGCTGGGACGGTTTCCTGGATCCCGATGTGACGTATGAGTGGAATGGCGGCTTTGCCGGTGTGGATTACATCCACAGCGACAAGTGGGTGTTCTCCGCCCTGGTGAACTACAACGACGCCGGTGACTTCGACAACACCGACACGGTCTACGAAGGCATCGACATGCAAACCGTCACTTTCACCGCCAGTTATTACTTCATGCGCAACGTGAAAGGCCTGATCGAGGTGAACGCCGATCTGCTTTCTACCAAGGCCCAGGATGGCACCTACTTCACCGGTCACCTGGACAAGGATAATTACATCCTGATCGGATTCGACGCCGCATTCTAGAACCCAGAAACAGACACGGCAATGGCCGGATACGTGACTAACGTATCCGGCCTTTTTTATGCTGCTGCGGCAACCGGAGGCTTGCTTTCCCTGAGCAGGTAGGCGCACATGGCGGGCACCACCATCAAGGTCAGCAAGGTGGACGCGCTGAGTCCCGAGATAATTGACCAGGCCATGGGCGGCCACAAGGTGCTCTCCGTCAGGGTCATGGGTAGCAAACCCGCCACCGTGGTCAAGGTGGTCAGCAGAATAGGCCGCGTGCGCCTGCCCACCGCATCGGCGATCGCCTGCTCCAGTGGCATACCCACTTCCAGGTTCCGATCCAGCACATCGATCAACACGATAGCGTTGTTGACCACGATGCCCACCAGGGCCACCACGCCCAGCAGGGCGGTGAAGCCAAAGGGATTGTCGGTCAGCAGCAGGCCGGGAATGACGCCGGTGGCGGCCAGGGGAACGGTCACGAGGACCATACTCAGGCGACGGAAGGAATTGAACTGCAACAACAGGAACACCAGCAACAACACGATGCCCACGGGCATGGCCGAAAACAGGGCGTCATTGGCATCACCCGAGCTTTCCAGTTTGCCGCCAAACTCCAGCTGGATTCCCGGTGGCAACGTCAGGTCCTTGAGACGTCTCTGTAAATCCGAGGTGACATTGCCAAAGGCATAGCCGTCCTGGAGTTCCGACATCACGGTGGTCATGCGTCTAAGGTCAAAGTGCTGGATGGCCGAAGGCTGCCATTCCAGTGAATGGGTGACCAGTTGCGCCAGGGGTACGGCATTGCCATTTGGCGCGAAGACATAAGCCGTCTCCAGGTGGTCGGTCGCGTAACGCTCACCCTCGGGGGAACGAATCACGATAGGCACCGGGTCCTGCCCTGCTCGGTACTGGCCGATCACCACCCCCAGGGTCCGTCCCCGCAAGGCATCGGCAATGTAGGAGCGGTCGAGTCCATGTCGGGAGGCCGCCGCATCGTCAATCTCATACACCAGGGTGGGTGTGCCCGTACCCAGACTCTCGTGGACATCCGCCGTACCCTGAACCGTCCTGGTCAACTCCATGACCTGCTCGGTGGCCAGGCGCAGGGTTGCAAAATCATCCCCGTACAGGCGCATCTCGATAGCCGCGGTAACAGGCGGACCCTGGCCCAGTCGACTGGGCACCACTTCCACATCGGGAAGTTG
>Ga0208304_10001381_pt1 | contig 11703 bp, 5 predicted proteins | sample ColrivemetaGS713_FD_187603 | JGI IMG/M metagenome (GOLD analysis project Ga0208304, IMG submission 187603) | Estuarine microbial communities from the Columbia River estuary - Flood tide ETM metaG S.713 (SPAdes) (version 2) | ecosystem: Environmental > Aquatic > Marine > Intertidal zone > Estuary... | reverse complement strand
CCTACTGGCCCCTCCTACCAGGTAGAGTTTATTGCTCATTAAGGTTAAACTATCCAGATCCAAATCCGTAGGCATCACCGAAACCATGGCAAAATCGACTTCGTTGCTGGCTAAACTTTGGATCACCCTGGCTTTATTGGTAACATCCATGACGATATCAATCCCTTCGTTTTGCCCAAGAAATTCTGATATCAAATAAGGCATTACGTACTTCCCGGTACTTACAACCGACACCTTCAACTGCCCCGTGAGGAACCCTTTATAAGCCAGAGTTCGGTGCTTCAGGGAATAGACCTCGTCCAGAATACGATCACATGCTTCGGCTACTTCTTCGCCAAATTCCGTAATGTAAATCTGTCTACCGATGACTTCCGTCAAAGGAATTTCAAATTGATCCTGTAGCTTTTTCAGCTGAATGGACACCGCTGGCTGGGACAAGTGGAGCACCTTGGAAGCCTTGGTAACACTGCGGGTTTTGACAATTTCCCGAAAGATTCGCAACTGATGTAAAGTGTAATCCATAAACAAAACAGATGATTAAAATATAAATTATAAATAAAAGTAAATAAACTATTTGACTTTACTTTGCCTTATCAAATAAATATTTTGTGGCTACCGGCCATCATCAGAACCAAAACAAAACCACCTTATGTTGCTGAAGACTATCGTTCAACCCACCGCCAACAAACTCAAGAATACGCTGCCCGCTCGTATCACCATCGCGGAAGGAGACGGCGTGGGAAAAGAGATTATGAAAGCCACGCTGGACATTTTAGAAGCTGCTGGTGCGCAATTGGTCTACGACAAAATAGAGATTGGTGAAAAGATGTATCTCCAGGGAAACACCTCCGGTATCAGTGCTGATGCCTGGGAGAGCCTTCGTCGCAACAAAGCCTTTCTTAAAGGCCCGATTACGACCCCTCAAGGTGGTGGTTACAAGAGCCTGAACGTAACGATCCGCAAAACCATGGGGCTTTACGCCAACGTGCGCCCGTGCCGTGCGTATACGCCTTACGTAGAAAGCCACTTCCCAAATATGGACCTGGTTGTTATTCGTGAAAACGAAGAAGACCTCTACGCCGGTATCGAGCACCAGCAAACGCCGGAAGTCGTACAATGCCTGAAACTCGTGTCGCGCCCCGGCTGTGAACGCATCGTCCGCTATGCATTCGAATATGCTCGCGTCAATGGTCGCAAAAAGGTGACCTGCATGACGAAGGACAATATCATGAAGCACACCGATGGTTTGTTTCACGAAGTCTTCCGCGAAGTGGCCAAAGAATACCCGGAGATCAATTCAGAGCACTACATCATCGATATTGGCTCCGCACACCTGGCCGACAACCCAGAGCGCTTCGACGTCATCGTCACGCTGAATCTTTACGGTGATATTATTTCCGACATTACTGCTCAGGTAGCGGGATCTGTAGGCCTGGGAGGCTCCTCAAATATCGGTGACCATATTTCGATGTTCGAAGCCATTCACGGTTCAGCACCGGATATTGCCGGCAAAGACATCGCCAACCCATCCGGACTACTCCACGGAGCCTGCATGATGCTGGAGCACCTGGGACAGAACGAAACGGCGGCCAAGATCATGAACGCCCTGCTTTGCACCCTCGAAGATGGTATCCACACGGCGGATATTGCCAGCGAAAACTATACCCAACAGCGAGTAGGTACGCAAGGCTTCGCCAAAGCTGTCATCGAAAGGCTCGGCAAGGCTCCCCGTCGCTTCAAGACCCTTACCGCAACGGCCAACAATGAACCCATCAGCATTAAACTAAAGCCCGCACTGCCCGTACATAAAGAACTGATGGGCATGGATGTCTTCCTCGACTGGACCGGCACCGAGCGCGACCCCAACGTACTGGGCAAGCAACTGGAAGAACTCACCGGCGGGGAGCTACAACTAAAAATGATCACCAACCGAGGCGTAAAAGTATACCCCAATGGTATGCCCGAAACCTTCTGTACCGATCACTGGCGTTGCCGCTTTGTCTCGACTCAATACGTAGACCAAGCCCAAAATACTTCCGCTACCCGTACCGCACCAGTCACCTACCTGCAGCTGGTGCAACTCTTGAACCGCCTGCACGTAGCAGGCCTCAACTTCATCAAGACGGAGAACCTGTACGACATGAATGGTAAGAGAGCCTATTCTCTGGGTCAGGGGGAGTAGTTTTTTTTTGGTACTTGGTATTTGGTACTGGGTATTTGGTACTGGGTACTTGGTAACTATTCAGAGATCAAATCCAAGTACCCAGTACGGTGAGGGTTGCCTCGTATTAATAAGCTTCCGGGCAATACACCATGGCAACCCTCACCCTAAAGATTTAGCTTTCTGTTTCGATTACTCTGCCTCCTCGGTTGTTAGCGACTGAGGAGGTTTTTTCATGAAAAAACTTTGTAAAATAACTTAAGTCCCTTTGGTAGTTCAAAAAACCTCACGCCCCATACCCCGCTAAAAGCCGCTCCCGCAAACCCGCCTTTTCCTCCTCGGAAATAAACGCGTGCCTGATCGCTTCCAGGTTGCACCGCAGGAAATGAGCTTTTTCCCAGCCAAAAATTTGTGCCAATTGCTCATATTCGTGCGCCAGGTTGACGGTGACCAGTGCACGGCCATCGGTATTGATGCTCAGCGATACGCCCTGGCGGTACAGTTTATCGACGGGATGGTCATGGAGGACATCCACGACATTGGTGACCACATTGCTGCTGGGGCAAATTTCGAGATGAATATCCTGGGTGAGCAAAGCTTGCAGAACTTCTTCGTCCTCGATACTACGTACCCCGTGCCCAATACGCTGGGGGCGCAATATTTGTAAAGTTTCCTTTACGCTCTCTGCCCCACAAGCTTCACCGGCGTGGGCGGTACAGGAGATATTGTTTGCTTTGGCGTAAGCAAAAGCCGCCCGGTGGGCGTCGATAGGGAAACCCGCTTCGTCGGCAGCAATATCGAAACCAACCACTCCTCGGTCGAGAAACGCTTCGGCTAACTTGACGGTAGCCATGCTTTCTTCTTCCGAATAATGGCGCAGGGTACAGAGAATCAGATTGACTTTCAGGTCAGCGTTTTCGTTGGTTTTCGCCAATGCTTCACAGACCGTAGTTACTACTTCTTCCGGGCTTAATCCTTGTTCTAAATGTTGGAGGGGGGCAAACCTTATCTCGGCATAAATCACCTGATCACGAGCCAATTGTGCTACTAAATCGTTGGTTACCAAAGTGAGGCTCTCCCTGGTTTGCATCAGCTTGATGGCGCTGATGGCCAGCTCAATGTAGGCTTTCAAGTCCGTGCATTTACCACCACTGGTAAACTGCTTCTGGTAAGTTGCTAAATCGGTTCCGGGAAGCAAGCGCTTTACGACCTCATAGCTGAGCGAACAGTCCAGGTGTACGTGAAGCTCAACCTTGGGTAGTGCAGCGGCATTCTTCATAAGAGCTTGTTTGGAAATTTCATTTGGTAAAAAACAAATATCCCAAATTAAAGGAAACAAAAGGGTTCATGCTTCCTGATTTTCAAGGATTCAAGAACCTGCCGTCGAAATGAAACCTTCACTTAGCCCACTAAGCTCAGGTTTAATTTCTTAGTCAGAACCTTAAATCGTTGAACTCCGAGGAGCTTGCGACGATCAGCGCAGCTAAAATCAGTTCGCAAAATTTCCAAACAAGCTCTAACATATTATAAAAAATTGTGTTGGCATCCTTTTTGGTATAGAAGAGATGAACAAACGATTTTACCGATTTAGTTTTTGAACTTTCGAAAACAAGCATACGGTAATCTACACCAACTTATTTACCAAATGTAGGTTGGCTAAGGTAGCAACACCTTCAGCCCTATCCAACTACGCATCAATTAAAAAGATGTCGATATGAAAGAAAACCAACTTCTAGGGGACCTCCGTTTTTGGCTGGTCCTCTGCTGCCTGCTGGGCTTGATTAGCATTATGTTAAGATAAAAAAGTCGGAAGTGGGAAGTGGGAAATCGGAAGTACTTCCGAATTCCTACTTCCCACTTCCGAATTCCTATAAGCTTCTATTCGCATCAAAAGCCTCCAGGTAGTCTCCTACTCTACGAAGGAAAGAACCACCCAACATACCGTCTACTACACGGTGATCGTAAGACATTGACAAGAACATCATGTGCCGTACGGCAATGAGATCTCCAAATTCTGTTTCCACCACTGCCGGACGCTTACGGATGGCACCTACGGCCATAATCGCTGCCTGAGGCTGATTGATAATCGGCGTACCCATGACATTGCCGAACGTCCCCACATTAGTGACGGTGAACGTACCATCTTGGATTTCTTCTGGTTTCAGCTTATTCTCCCGCGCTCTTCCCGCAAGGTCATTGACGGCCTTGGTGAGCCCGATGAGGCTGAGGTGATCCGCATTTTTGATTACAGGTACGATAAGATTACCGGTAGGCAGGGCCGCAGCCATACCGATATTGATATTCTTCTTGCGGATAATGTTCTTCCCGTCTACCGAAACATTGATCATCGGGTAATCGTGGATAGCACGAACGATGGCTTCGATGAAAAGCGGGGTGAAAGTGATTTTTTCTCCGAATTTCTTCTGGAAAGTATGCTTGTTTTTCTCTCTCCAATTGACCATGTTGGTTACATCGGCCTCTACGAAGGAGGTTACGTGAGGAGAAGTATGCTTCGAGTTGACCATGTGATCCGCGATCAAACGGCGCATCCGATCCATTTCAATGATCTCTACATTACCACTACCAGAAGCATCGGCCATCGGGCTACTGATCGGCTGATCGATGGCAGGTGCGGTGGGGCGAGCAGTAGCCGGAGGAGCGACCGCTGCCGGAGCAGAAGAGCGTTGCTCCAGATAAGCGAGCATATCTTTTTTCGTGACGCGGCCTTCTTTACCGGTTCCCGGAAGGGTATCCAATTCGGCCTGGGCAATACCTTCTTCTTTGGCAATATTACGTACCAGAGGGCTGTAAAAACGGTCACCGGAGTTAACACTTACGTCGGCTGTCGCTGGTTGGGGAGTAGGTGCTGCTGCGGGAGCATCCACCTTTGTACTGGTACTGGCACCATTAGACGAAGCAGGGGCACTGGCCGGAGCTGCTTCTGCAACACTAGGACTGGCCTGGGGTGTAGCACTAGCTCCTTCCGTTTCGATGATCGCGATCACTTTACCGATCTCTACCACATCATCTACCTGAAACATGATCTTACCGATCGTTCCAGCCACTGGACTAGGAACCTCAGAGTCTACTTTATCGGTAGCAATCTCCAGGATCGTCTCGTCCATCTCTACTTGATCTCCTTCTTTCTTGACCCAATTGAGGATGGTAGCTTCCATGATGCTCTCCCCCATTTTGGGCATTATCAGTTCTACCTGCGCCATAAAACGGTTACTTTGAATTTGGTTACTTGGTTAGGATAAGCCAATGATGACTTTGTCCCTTTAACAATGGTTATCAACTTCAGGTTTTCACAACCTGAAATTTGGGCACCACAAAAGTAAGGTTTTTCTCGTTTCAACGATAATAATTAGGCAAGGCATTAATAATCCATCTTTTTCTAAAACTTTGTTTCGCAAACGACAAAAAAGCCTTTAAAAATACGGCAATCTATGGATTTTCCCGCCAATTCTAAACCTGTTATACAATAGCAAGATTGCTGTGATACTTTTGTGATAGCTGAGCCCGAATTTTGCACAGAGAAAGAAATTATTACTAAAGCCTGATTTTGGTCTGATTTTCCTTCTTCACCAGCATTAATCCTCTTCGAACATTATACTATCGGTTGAAAAACTCGAGTCTACTTACTTCGGTCAAGTATTCACCCGCTCAACCTATGCCTTCAAAATTCACACTATTATATTTCACCAAACCTCAAAAATGATGTTTTCAAGATTACTATTCATGGGATTTGCCCTGCTCCTTTCCTGGAGTGTCCAGGCTCAATTCCCTTGTTTTCCAGGACAAATAAGCGTAGCTCCGGGCTACGAGGCCTCCTTCTGTGACGATGGCAGTGGCCCCATCCTGATCCGCTTCAGAGGAAGACCTGCAGGTTTACCGCACGCTTTTGTCGTTGTTGATGCCAGCGATGTCATCGTACACATTGGCTACAGCAATACGATTGACTTCTCCGGCTTGGGCGATGGCCTAAGGGTCTACTCCTTTAGTCTTATTGGTTCAATTACGGCCGAAGTGGGCGACCTACTCAGTGAGACGGAACTCGCTTCCGGTTGCTACTCCCTTTCCTCTAACTTTATCGACATCGACAGCAATGGCGGTCAGGATGGCGGTATGCTTGCCGGCGGACCTTTCAATTTCTGCGTGGGCGATGGCGTTGCCGATATGATTCCCCCCGGGGCGATTACCCTGACGGGCAACAACGGGGAAAACTCCGCCTGGGTCGTCACCGACGACCAAGGAGTTATCTTGGGTTTACCTCCCAGCCCTGACGTGGTAGACTTTGACGGCGCCGGCTTAGGTACTTGTCTGATCTGGCACCTCAGCTTCATCGATGGTCTTGTTGGCGCAGAAGTGGGCCTCAACGCAAATGACCTTGAAGGTTGTTTCGATCTATCCAACCCCATCACCGTAAATCGTAACCAGCCGGACGGCGGTACCCTCGAAGGTGGTCCTTTTACCTTCTGTGTCGGCGACGGCGTAGCCGACATGATCGAGCCAGGTTCGATTACCCTTTCCGGGAACTCGGGTACCAACTCCGCTTGGGTTGTCACTGATGATCAAGGAAATATCCTCGGCTTACCACCAATGCCTAGCGTCGTAGATTTTGATGATGCGGGGACAGGTGTTTGCCTTATCTGGCACCTCAGCTTCGAAGACGGACTCGTAGGCGCGGAAGTAGGATTGAACGCCGCTGACCTCCAAGGTTGTTTCGATCTATCCAACCCCATCACCGTAAATCGCAACCAGCCCGACGGCGGCACCCTCGAAGGTGGACCATTTACCTTTTGTGTGGGAGATGGCGTAGCCGACATGATCGAGCCAGGTTCGATTACCCTTTCCGGGAACTCGGGTACCAACTCCGCTTGGGTTGTCACGGATGATCAAGGAAATATCCTCGGTTTACCACCAATGCCCAGCGTCGTAGATTTTGATGATGCGGGGACAGGTGTTTGTCTGATCTGGCACCTCAGCTTCGAAGACGGACTCGTGGGTGCAGAAGTAGGATTGAACGCTGCTGACCTCCAAGGTTGCTTCGATCTATCCAATCCAATTACGGTAACTCGCAACCAGCCGGACGGCGGTACCCTCGAAGGTGGACCATTTACCTTCTGTGTGGGTGACGGTGTAGCTGATATGATCGAGCCAGGTTCGATTACCCTTTCCGGGAACTCGGGTACCAACTCCGCTTGGGTTGTCACCGATGATCAGGGAAATATCCTCGGTTTACCACCCATGCCTAGTGTAGTAGATTTTGATGATGCGGGGACAGGTGTTTGCCTGATCTGGCACCTCAGCTTCGAAGACGGACTTGTGGGTGCAGAAGTAGGCTTGAACGCCGCTGACCTCCAAGGTTGCTACGATCTATCCAACCCCATCACCGTAAATCGTAACCAGCCGGACGGCGGCACCCTTGAGGGCGGCGTATACGAGTTTTGTGTTGGAGATGGCGTAGCCGATATGCTAGCACCAGGCTCTATCACCTTAACTGGAAATTCAGGCACCAACTCCGCCTGGGTTGTCACTGACGATCAAGGAAATATCCTCGGTTTACCACCAATGCCCAGCGCAGTCGATTTCGACGATGCGGGTACAGGAATTTGCCTTATCTGGCACCTCAGCTTCGAAGACGGACTCGTAGGCGCAGAAGTAGGGTTGAACGCTGCTGACCTCCAGGGATGTTTCGACCTATCTAATCCCATTACGATTAACCGGGTAGAAGGAGCTGATTGTGACAATCTATGTAACAGCAATGGTGGCTTCCTTACTGGTGGGCCTTTCACTTTATGTGTAGGCGACGGTGTTGCAGACAACCTTCCCGAAGATGCGATTACCCTTGCGGGCAATAGCGGTACGAACTCCGCTTGGGTCGTGACGGATGACCAAGGAAATATTCTTGGCCTCCCTCCTACACCTAGTGCTGTAGACTTTGACGGTGCAGGCCCAGGCACTTGCTTGGTATGGTACCTCAGTTTCGAAGATGGGCTGGAGGGCGCGGAAGTAGGCTTGAACGCGGCCGATCTCCAAGGTTGCTTCGATCTATCCAACCCAATTACGGTAGAAAGAACTGCCGTGAACGGTGGTATGGTAAGCACTATTGATGGTGAAACCAACGTAACCGTAACGGTAGGAGATGGAGAAGCTGATGTTATCCAGTTTACCAACACCGCAGTTATTGGGGAGAACTTCACTTACGTTATTACGGATGAAAACAACTTTATCCTAGGGCTACCAGCAGGAGATTCTGCCGATTTTGAAGATGCGCCGGCGGGCATCTGCCGAGTATGGGGACTAGCCTATACGGGTAATATCACGGCTACTATTGGTAACAATGCGGCCGAGGTGGCCCTAACGGATGGCTGTTTCAATTTGTCGGATATCTTCATTACGGTAAACCGTACGGATGGTTTTGCGCCAAATGTTCCTCAAAGTAATGTAGTAGCGGAAGGTCCAGCAGTATTGGAGGTACAACTATACCCCAATCCCGCCGTTGATCAATTGCAGGTAGCACTCACGACTAATAAAGTAAGCAACAAAAACATTGAACTAACGATCATCGACCTCAATGGCCAGGTACTGTATCAGCGTATCATCAGCGCCGATCAGGTTCGTACCACTGTTGATGTTGCCAATCTGCCTGCCGGAACATACTTCCTCCGCAGCAACGATGGCGAACAAGTGATGACCAAACGCTTCATCAAAGCGTAACTTATTTGCCTTCGGGCAAAGAGTAGAAAATGATTGATAAAGGGTAGAGGGACAGGCTAATTTTCTAGGTCTGTCTTTCTACCCTTTTTTGTAGCGCGCAAGGCGTAGCATGGAGCAGCGGATGGCCCGGTGCCGATCTGGCCCCTAAACAATTCCAGCGTTACCCCCTACTACCATTCAACCACCGGAGAAGGATAATAATCCACCCCCAACTGCTTCAAATGCCCCGCATAACGTGCCAGCCTATCGGAAAAGTGAGGCCAATTTCGGGCTTCCACTGGCGACCAACTCAGTTCGGCGTGGGCCAATAAGCGGGGGAAGACCATGTACTCGATCTCATCCATTTTGGTGATCGTCTCTGTCCAGAGGGGGGATTCGATGCCGAGAATATTTTCTTTACCAATGCCCGGCACCAGCGTTTCCGGCGACCATAAGTAGGCGCTGTCCAGCTCAATGTACGCCGCCCAGTGGAGGCCCAGTGTCGTCGTAGAATCGTACTGCATATCGAGGTACACTTTATGCGCCGGAGAAAGTAAGACCTTGGTGCCCTGCGCTACGCCACGGAGGGCATTATCGGCTTCGGCCCAGTATTGCACGACCGCATCCTGGCGCAATTTCGCGTGAGAAATCTCATCCCAACCCATGACCTGCTTGTTGTATTTGGTCACAATATCCTGTACGCGTTCGATGAAGGGAATGTAATCTTCCAGCGCCGTCACGTGCGATTCGTCGCCACCAATGTGAAAATAAGGTCCGGGGGTGATGGCGGAAATTTCCCGCACCACATCCTCGACAAACTGGTAAACGATCTCTTTGGAGGTACAAAGCGTACTAAAACCCACCTTAGTGCCCGTGTACAATTCGGGAGCAACCCCATTGCAATTCAGCTCGGGATAAGAAGCCAGTGCAGCATTGGTATGCCCCGGCATATCGATTTCCGGCACGATGGTCACGTAACGACTTTGGGCATAGCGCACGATTTCCTGGTAATCCTCCTGAGTGTAAAAGCCACCGGTACCACCGCCCACCTGGGTACTGCCGCCGTGCGTGGTGAGGTTGGGCCAGGATTTGATTTCAATGCGCCATCCCTGATCATCGGCCAAGTGCAGGTGGAGGTAGTTGATTTTGCACAAAGCAATGAGGTCGATAAACCGCTTGACATCGTCTACGCCAAAAAAATGGCGCGACACATCCAGCATGGCCCCACGGTAATCGTACTGCGGAGCATCGTCAATAACGCCCGAGGCAATGACCCAATGGTTATCCTCGGTGGCCGTGGTAGGCACCAATTGCAGCAGCGTTTGTAATCCCCGAAAAACGCCCGCAGGAGTCTTACTCATTAAATGAACCTTCTTTTTATTAATACTCAGTTCGTAAAACTCTGGTCCTTCCTCATTAGCATAGTCATCCATCAATTCCAGATAGATATGGTTGGGGCCCGTGGCAAGCTCTCCCTTTTCTACAGTGATATCCAACTGGGTAGCCGCTTCCAGCATCTCTTCCAGGTATTCCGCTAAGGGCAAAATATCGTCCCATACGTGAATGACCGTACCGTTTTGCAAGCAAAACCGTTCGTGGGTAGGAAAAATGCTTTCAGGAAAGGGGATCAGTGCGGCTTTGCTTAAGTCGGTAGGTGCAGGCTTTTCGCAGGACAAGAAAACGAGCAGCATTGCGAGCAGTAAACAAGGTAAGTTTCTCATGACAGGGCAAATGGTTTTGATGACGACAAATTTCACCTAGGAAAACGATTAGCCACAGAGGCACAGTGACACGGAGTTTTTCCTGGGATCCTAACAAAAAACTCTGTGGCCTGTAAAAGTTAAAGTGAGCATCGCTGACTTTGATGACAATTAGTCAAAGATAACCAAACGCGAGGTTAAGTTGGAAGGCACTTTGGAAGTGCTTTCCAACTTGGCTAACCCGCCGCATTCCAAACCGGATTGGCATAAATGCCCAGCAAATATTTACGCCCATCTTCCAATTGATCTGCGGGTAGCAGGGCTAGTTGCTTATCGAAAAACACGGTGATTTCCCTTAGCTCTTCTGGTTTGTAGTAAGACTGGTACTTCTCGGTGCCCCGCAGCAGATCACAGGCGATGTAGTTGATGGGATGCAGGCGATAGTTGGTGTGGATAGATCTATCCAGCATCACCACCAATTCCTCCAGTTGTTTTTTGGCATTATCGAGCGCACGGAGAGGCTGTAAGCGGGAATTTAGCGGTTTGCCAAAATGGAAATGAACGTGCCCTTTCTGGCCTTTGATCCCGAGCAGGATGTGCTGGATATCTTCGGTGAAGGATTTTTTAAAGTCCGGATTTTTCAGCCTTCGCAGGTGACTGAGGGTTTTCACCAAACCCGTTGGGTCGTATTCGTAGGAGATGGATACGGGTACGATGTTCAATTCTTCAAAATGATCGATTAGGTCCCCTTGGTTACTGAGACTGAGCATCTTTAGCATCCCGATTTGGGTACGATCGTTGCCGTCTTTGGAGCGACCTTCCCGCTGCGCGATCCAGATGGAATCCTGGCCGGTGTGGATCATCTCGTGGATATAGGCAGACATTCTCATCGAATGCTGGTACAACTCCCGCGGGCTCCCCGAGCGTATGACCGCAAAACTCTTGTTGATTCGAAAAATCAACTCGGCGAGGCGGTGCGTCATCAAATTATCCCCGATAGCGATCTGGGTGGTCGTAAAGCCTGCCTCAAAGAGTGCCTTGTTGAGATAGGCAGAATCCAGACCAATGTCACGGTGGTTGGAGATGAACAGGTACTTCTGTGAAGGATCAAGTTGTTCGAGGCCACTATTGGTCAGCGCG
>Ga0208304_10001373_pt1 | contig 11752 bp, 8 predicted proteins | sample ColrivemetaGS713_FD_187603 | JGI IMG/M metagenome (GOLD analysis project Ga0208304, IMG submission 187603) | Estuarine microbial communities from the Columbia River estuary - Flood tide ETM metaG S.713 (SPAdes) (version 2) | ecosystem: Environmental > Aquatic > Marine > Intertidal zone > Estuary... | reverse complement strand
ATCTTTTTCAATATTAGTTCTAAACTCATCTAAAGTTGTAGCTCCAATACATTGTATTTCTCCTCTCGCTAAAGCAGGTTTTAACATATTTGAAGCATCTAAAGATCCAGTAGCTCCACCTGCCCCAACAATGGTATGAATTTCATCAATAAATAAAATGATATCATCATTTTTTTCTAATTCATTCATCAAGGCTTTCATGCGTTCTTCAAACTGACCTCTGTATTTAGTTCCTGCAACTAAACTTGCTAAATCTAAAGAAACAATTCTTTTGTTAAATAAGATACGAGAAACCTTGCGTTGAATTATTCTTAAAGCCAAACCTTCTGCAATGGCAGATTTACCAACACCAGGCTCACCAATTAACATTGGATTATTCTTTTTTCTTCGACTTAAAATTTGAGAAACGCGTTCTATTTCTTTTTTTCTTCCAACAACAGGATCTAAGCCACCTTCTTCTGCTAAACGTGTTAAATCACGTCCAAAATTATCTAAAACAGGTGTTTTTGACTTCTTTTGGGGAGTTTGTTCTCCTTTTGGTTGTTCAAACGGATTAGATTTTGGCGTATCAAAATCATCATCTGATTTATTTTCAGCTCTTGGTAAATTTATTTCGTCATTTAAAAACAATTGTTTGTAAACAGTTTTAACATCTTCATAAGTAGCGTCAAAATTATTTAATAACTTAGTTGTTGGGTCGTTTTCATTTCTTAAAATACACAACAACAAATGTGCTGTATTTACAGACTCACTTTGATATAATTTAGCCTCTAAAAAAGTAGTTTTTAAAGCTTTTTCTGCTTGTCTGGTTAAGCGTAAACTCTTCTTTTCATTAGAAGAAGCTTCAATTACTGAATTTATGGGGCTTAATCCTTCAATTTTTTTTCGCAAATGGTCAAGATTAATATCTAATGAATTTAAAATATCTATAGCTTTTCCAATTCCCTTTCTAATAAGACCTAACATTAAGTGTTCTGTTCCTATAAAATCGTGCCCTAAACGCAATGCTTCTTCCTTGCTGTATGCAATTACATCTTTAACTTTTGGTGAAAAATTATCGTCCATTTGTATATGTTTATATTGTAAAATTAACTGATTTTTTTCTTTTTTTAGTGCAAAAACAGCACCACTTTTATATATTTTGATAAAAAAGTGTTTTTTTAAGCGTGTTAGGTTCTGATAACCAATATGTTAATATGGTATTTTATATGTGGTTTATTGTTAATAAAAAATATAAAAACAACCTGACAATTTGGTTGTAAAAAAGTGAAAAATTGTATATTGCTTTGTTAAAATATGACACTAAAATAAATTAAAATATATATGGCAGAAGGAGAAAAACTGATACCAATAAATATTGAAGATGAAATGAAATCTGCTTACATTGATTATTCAATGTCAGTAATTGTTTCAAGAGCGTTACCAGATGTGCGTGACGGGTTAAAACCTGTGCATAGAAGAGTTTTGTATGGAATGCATGAGTTAGGTATAAAGGCAACGGGTTCTTATAAAAAATCAGCAAGAGTAGTTGGGGAAGTTTTAGGTAAGTATCATCCACACGGAGATACTTCAGTATATGACTCAATGGTTAGAATGGCACAAGACTGGAGTGTACGTTATATGATGGTAGATGGCCAAGGAAACTTTGGTTCTGTTGATGGAGATAGTCCTGCAGCAATGCGTTATACTGAAGTGCGAATGCAAAAAATATCTGAAGAAATGCTTTCAGATATTGAAAAGGATACCGTTGATCATAAATTGAACTTTGATGATACCTTAAACGAACCTACGGTTTTACCAACTAGAATTCCAAATTTATTAGTTAATGGAGCTTCGGGTATTGCAGTTGGTATGGCCACAAATATGGCACCTCATAACTTAACTGAGGTAATTGATGGAACCTTAGCTTATATTGATAACAGAGAAATTGAAATTTCTGAATTAATGCAGCATATAAAAGCTCCAGATTTTCCAACAGGAGGTATTATTTACGGGTATGAAGGTGTAAAAGATGCTTTTGAAACTGGTAGAGGAAGAATTGTAATGCGTGCAAAAGCTAGAATTGAAGAAGTTCAAGGTAGAGAATGTATTATTGTTACTGAGATTCCTTATCAAGTTAACAAAGCAGATATGATTAAAAAAACTGCGGATTTAGTTAACGAAAAGAAATTAGAAGGAATTGCGAATATTCGTGATGAATCGGATAGAAATGGAATGCGTGTAGTGTATGTTTTAAAACGTGATGCAATTCCAAACATTGTATTAAACAAATTATACAAATATACTGCGCTTCAAACATCGTTTAGTGTTAATAATATTGCCCTAGTAAATGGAAGACCTGAGCAGTTAAACCTTAAGCAATTAATTCATTATTTTGTTGAACATAGACACGAAGTAATTGTACGAAGAACAGAATTTGAACTTAAAAAAGCTGAAGCTAGAGCTCATATTTTAGAAGGTTTAATTATTGCAAGTGATAATATTGATGAGGTCATTAAAATAATTAGAGCATCTAATAATGCAGATGAAGCGCGTGAAAGTTTAATGACTCGCTTTGAGCTTACTGAAATTCAAGCCAAAGCAATTGTTGAAATGCGTCTTCGTCAATTAACTGGTTTAGAACAAGATAAGTTACGTGCAGAATATGATGAAATAATAAAATTAATCGCTGATTTAAAAGATATTTTATCTGATGAAGTAAGGCGTTATAATATTATTAAAGAAGAACTTATAGCAATAAGAGATAAATATGGAGACGATAGAAGATCTGTTATTGAATATGCCGGTGGAGACTTATCTATTGAAGATATGATTCCAAATTCTAATGTTGTTGTTACTATTTCACATGCAGGATATGTAAAAAGAACTAATTTAGATGAGTATAAAGTACAAAATAGAGGAGGTAGAGGGCAAAAAGGTGTAGCTACTAGAAATGAAGATTTCTTAGAACATTTATTTATTGGTACTAACCATCAATATATGTTGTTCTTTACTCAAAAAGGAAAAGTATTTTGGATGCGAGTTTATGAAATTCCAGAAGGTAGTAAAACTTCAAAAGGAAGAGCACTTGTTAACTTGATAAATCTAGAACAAGATGATAAAGTAAAGGCATTTTTAGTAACAGAGGACTTAAAAGACGAAGATTATGTAAACAGCCATTATGTTATAATGGCAACTAAAAAAGGTCAAGTTAAAAAGACTTCATTAGAGCAATATTCTCGTCCAAGAACTAACGGTATTAATGCAATTACAATTAAAGAAGGAGATGAACTTCTAGAAGCTAAGTTAACAACTGGTGATAGCCAGGTTATGCTTGCTTTAAAATCAGGTAAATCAATTCGATTTGAAGAAGGTAAAACACGTCCAATGGGTAGAAATGCTTCTGGTGTTCGTGGTATTACTTTATCTAATAAAAAAGATGAAGTTATTGGAATGATTGCTGTAAACGATCTAGAAAGTAACATACTTGTTGTTTCAGAAAATGGTTATGGTAAAAGATCTGATTTAGAGGATTACAGAATTACAAACCGTGGTGGTAAAGGTGTTAAAACTATTAATGTAACTGAAAAAACTGGAAATTTAGTAGCAATTAAAAATGTAACGGATGAAGATGATTTAATGATTATTAATAAATCGGGTATCACTATTAGAATGGCCGTTTCAGATTTACGCGTTATGGGGCGCGCGACACAAGGTGTTAAATTAATCAATATTAAGGAAAACGATTCTATTGCAGCAGTTGCAAAAGTTATGCACGAAGAGGACGATGAAACTGATGAAAGCGAAAATGGCACGGAAATTGAAAACAATAATGAAGAGAATACAAATCAAGAATAATTTAAGAATAAATCAATCAAAATGAGAAAACAATTATTAATTCTGTCTGCTTTTTTAATTAGCATGACAATGTTCGGACAAAAGGATGAGTTAAAAACAGCTGAAAAAGCAATTAAAAGTAATGATTTTTCATCTGCCGTAACCGCAATTAACCAAGCGGAAAGCTTAATTGGGGGTGCTGATCAAAAAACTAAAGCCAAATTTTATTATTTAAAAGGAATGGCTTTGTATCAAAATGGAGCAAATACAAATGTTGAAGAAGTTGGCGCAGCTTTTAACGACTTATTAGATTATGAAAAGGAATCAGATAAACCTAAATATTCTAATGAAGTAGGTGGTTTAATTAATGCATTAATTCAAAATACCGCAGCAAAAGCTTCAAGTGATTATGAAATGGCAATACAAACTACAGAACCTTCAGATTATATTAAAGCTGCAAAAGGATTTGCTCAAGTGTATGCTTTAAGCCCTCAAGACACTGCATTTTTAGATAATGCTGCGTTGGTTTACTTTTACGGTAAAGATTATGAATCTTCTAAAAGCACTTATGAACAATTATTAGACTTAAATTATACAGGTATTACTACAATTTATGTGGCTAACAATAAAGATGATGGTCAAGAAGTTACTTATTCTGATAAAAAAACTATGGATTTACAAGTTAAATTAGGTATTGTTGAAAATGCGAGAGAAGAAATTAAAGATTCAAGACGTGAAATTATCTTTAAAAATCTTGCACAAAACTATTCAATGCTTGAAAATCCAGAAAAAGCGTTAGAACTTATTTCTCAAGGTAGAGAAGAGTTTCCTGATAGTTATTCTTTATTAATTGATGAAGCTAATTTGTACTACAAAGCTGGTAATAATGCTAAATTTAAAGAAAAATTAGAAGAAGCTATTAGCATGAATCCTACTGAACCAACATTATATTATAATGTTGGTGTAATGAACATGGATCAAGGAAATATTGATGAAGCGATTGTTAATTTTAAAAAATCAATAGATTTAAAACCTGATTACGCTGATGCATATAACAATATTGGAGCTGCAATTATAGAAAAAGCAAAGCCAATTATTGAAGAAATGAACAAGAGTTTAGCTGATTTTGATAAGTATGATAAATTACAAGTTCAACAATTTGATATTTATAGAGAGGCGCTTCCTTATTATGAGGAGGCTTATAAAATTAATGGAAAAAGTATAAGTGTAGTTCAAACATTGATGGGTTTATATGAAAACCTTGATATGGGTGATAAGTTAGATGCTATTAAAGCCGTTTATGAAGAATTAAAGCAATAAGGTAAAAAATAAAAAAAAATAAACCTCTCAATATTGAGAGGTTTTTTTTAGATTATTTTTTTTATTACCCTTAATTTATGGGTATGTTTTTGGTTGTCTAAATTAAAAATTCCACTGTGATCAATCATATCAATCCTAACTTTTCCATGAGCATGAATTATGTAATTATCTTTCATTATTATACCAACATGAGTGATAACTCCTTCGCTGTTGTCAAAAAAAGCTAAGTCTCCAGGTTCACTTTCTTCAATAAAACTTAGTACTTCACCTTGTGCAGCTTGTTGGGATGCATCTCGTAATAATTTATAACCACATAGTTTATAAACCATTTGAGTAAAACCAGAACAATCGATTCCAAATGGAGTTTTTCCACCCCATAAATAAGGTGTGTTTAAAAACTTGTATGCAATTTCTATTATTGAATCCTTGGGAAGTTTTTTAGTAAAAATTTCTCCTTCATAATGAAATTTTGTGGTGTTTAAAATAAGATTTTGATTTTTGTAAAATGGAAGGTTAGAACCAATGCAAACTGTGGAAAATTGACCTTTTTCATCGGTTGCGAAATCAATTAAATCAGCAGCGAGAGGAAAGGTAGAGTTTTCTAGTTTACTATAAGCTTCTTCAGTTATTTGTTCGTATTGTTTATTGTCAATCCAGCCCTCGTAATTATCAAAAGCATTTCTAATTTTACTCCATTTTTTTTGAGCTTCTAAAACTTTAAAATGTTCACCAAAAAGTAATTGTGTAACCATTTCAGAAGCGTCATTTTGCTCTATTCTAACTGGAATAATACTTAAATTACAAATACCGTATTGCATAAACTAAAATTACATTCGTTCAATTATAATTGCGCTTGCGCCACCACCACCATTACAAATTCCGGCAGCACCAATTTTAGCATTATGCTGTTTTAATATGGAAGTAAGCGCAATAACAATTCTTGCGCCAGACATACCTAAAGGATGTCCTAAAGAAACAGCTCCACCATTTACATTTACTTTATTAGCATCTAATCCTAACAATTTAATATTTGCTAAACCTACTACAGAAAATGCTTCGTTTAGTTCAAAATAATCAACATCTTCTTGTTTTATTCCAGCTTTATCATATGCCTTAGGTAAAGCTTTTGCTGGTGCTGTGGTAAACCATTTTGGTTCTTGAGCAGCGTCTGCATAGCCTCTAATTTTAGCTAAAGGTTTTAAGTTTAATTCTATTGCCTTATCAGCACTCATTAAAATTAATGCAGCGGCACCATCATTTAAAGTAGAAGCATTTGCTGCTGTTACTGTTCCATCTTTACTAAAAACAGGCCTTAAAGTTGGTATCTTTTCTTTATTAATATTTTTATATTCTTCATCTTCTGAAAAAACAATAGGATCTCCTTTTCTTTGAGGGATTTCAACGGGAACAATTTCATCTCTAAAATTGCCATTTTCCCAAGCCTTTGAAGAACGATTATAAGATTCTATTGCAAAATTATCTTGATCTTCTCTTGTGAAATTATATTCAGTAGCACATAAATCGCCACAAGTACCCATATGTTTTTGGTCGTAAACATCGGTTAACCCATCTACTAAAAGCCCGTCAACAACATTAATATTTCCAAGTTTTGTTCCATTTCTTCCGGCAATATAGTGAGGAATACTACTCATATTTTCCATTCCTCCAGCAACAATAATTTCAGCATCTCCAGTTTTAATAGCTTGGGCTGCCAACATAATGGATTTCATTCCAGAAGCACATACTTTATTAATTGTGGTACATGGAACAGTATTTGGTATTCCCGCAAAAATTGCTGCTTGTTTAGCTGGGGCTTGTCCTAATCCTGCTGAAATAACATTTCCCATGTAAACTTCATCAACTAAATTTGGGTTTAAATTTATTTTATTTAATGCCCCTTTTATAGCAACAGCTCCAAGTTTTGTAGCTGATAAACTTGCTAAACTTCCTAAAAAGCTACCAATTGGTGTTCTGGCTACCGAAACAATAACAACTTCTTTCATACTTAAAATGTTTTCAATTGCGAATTTAATCAAAATTAAGGAATCTATCCATTTTTAGAATAGAGTTTAATACTGTAATATTTATTACTTTAAACAAGTTTTAGTTTTATAATTTTCTAAATTAATAATAAAGTGTAAAAATATGAATACAACAACTCCATTTAAAAGGCACTATGTAGCAATAATTGGTGGATCTATTTCTGGTTCAGAAGCTGCAAATATACTGGCTAAAAATGGATTTAAGGTTGTTGTTTTTGAAATGAATAAATTACCATATGGTAAAATTGAAGATGGTTTACCTAATTGGCATATTAATTTAAGAGATCGGCAAATAAATGAAATAGATTCAAAATTAGATCAAGAGAATATTCGATTTGTACCAAATATAAAAATTGGAAAAGATATCGATTTTTTAGATTTGGTTAATAATTGGGGGTTTTCAGCAATTATTTTGGCAAATGGAGCATGGCAAGATAGAGGTTTGCCTATTTTATCTATTGATAAGTTTAAGGATAAAGAATTGGTGTATCAGAACTCATTTATTTATTGGTTTAATCATAAACATGAAAAAAAGTATGATGGTATAAATTATTCCGTGAAGAATAATACTGTTATTGTTGGTGGTGGATTGGCATCTTTAGATGTCGTAAAAATTGTCATGATTGAACTTGTTAAAAAGCAATTATTTGTTAAAAAAGGAATTGAAATTGATTTGTTTACATTAGAAAAGGAAGGTGTAAATACAATTTTAGAAAAGTACAATGTAGATTTTAACGAATTGGAGATTGAAAAGGCTAAACTTATTTATAGAAGAACAGCTAAAGATATGCCTTTAAAATCTCCTAAAGATGATACACTAGAAAGTATTGAAACAGCTAAAAATGTTTCAGAAAAATTATTAAACAAGTATCAGGAAAAATATTTGTTTGAATTTGTTCCTTTAAGTATTCCTATTGATTTTGTAGAGAAGGATGGCAAATTAACTGAAATTATTTTTCAGAAAGTTCAGGTTGAAAATGGAAAAATTAAGCCAATAGAAAATAACTTTTTTAACATTAAAACTGAAATGGTTATTTCGTCTATTGGAAGTATTCCTGAGAAAATAGATGGTTTACAATATGAATATTCTTCATTAAAAATGAGAGAAGAAGCAGATTATCACGTTTTTGGTTTCGAAAATGTGTTTGCCATTGGTAATGCTGTAACCGGAAGAGGAAATATACAAGAGTCTAAGAAGCACGGTCAACAAATGACAGAAAAAATTATGGATAAACATTTGACTGAAGAAGCTTTTGAAGAATGGTTGACAAATCATAATAATACTATCCGTAAAAAAGTTGCTGGACAATTTGAAGGTATTATAAAAGAGATTACAGATGCCAAAATTCAACCAGAATCAATAATTCAGGAAATTATTAATAAAACGAATGCTATTCATGATAAAATTGGTTTTAAAAATTACAGCAGTTGGACAAATAAAAACATGCCTGTTCGTCTAGAAGCGTTATTAAAAAAATAAAAGCGATTGCAAATAGAATAATTATTGTTATTTTTGGCTTGCAAACGGATACTTCGTGAAAAAATTCATTAATAAATTACTTGTTAATCACTCCTTAATATATAAGCTGTTTTTATATGTGGCTACTATAATTTTAGTGGTTTATTTATTTCCTAAAGGAGGGCAGTTTAAATACGAATTTCAAAAAGGGAAGCCGTGGGAATATGAAAATTATTATGCTCCATTTGATTTTGCAATTCAAAAAACTGAAGATGAAATAGCTCTTGAAAAACAGCAGGTAATAGAATCTTCAAAGCAATTTTATGAATATGACGAAAATGTTGTTTTACAAGTTAAAAATTCAATTAATGAAAAAATTGAAAACGCCTTATTAAATTCAGATTTAATTCAGGAACAAAAAATTAAACTTAGAGAATTAGTAAATATTGTTGTAAAGGATATTTATGAATTCGGCTATATAGAAACACCAAACAATATTAAAAATAACAAGCAACTCATTACCTTAAAAATGGGTAATAAGAGTCAGGATATTGAAGCTGATAAGTTATTTAAATCTTCTGAAATTTTAAAGTTTATTAATTCAAAAATTGGGGTTCAACCGTTTACACAAGAAGAAAATATTGTTCTAAATATTATTTATGAAGAATTAAAACCAAATGTTAAGTTTGATGCGAATTTTACAGAAAGAGTTCTTCAAGAAAACTTAAGTAAAATTTCTTACACTAAAGGTTTAGTTGCAGAAAATGAGCGTATTATTTTTAAAGGAGATATTGTTGAAGGTGATAAATTAATTATTTTAAATTCAGTTAAAAGCGAATTCGAGTCTCAAGTTTGGAGTAAATCCAATTATAATTGGATTGTTTTTGGATACACAATTTTAGTTGCATTAGCTTTTCTAATGTTACTATTGTTTTTAAGAAAATATAGATTAGATTTTTTTGAAAATAATACAAAAGTTACGTTCATATTTTTTAATGTTGTATTGGTAGTATTATTAATTACATTAATTGTGAAATACGATGCTAAATATGTATATGTAGCTCCAATTGTAATCCTTCCGCTTGTTTTAAAAGCCTTTTTTGATGCAAGATTAGGATTATTTACTCACGTTTTAACTGTGTTGTTATTAGGTTTTATTGTACCTAATAGTTTTGAATTTATTTTTCTGCAAATAATAGCTGGAATAGTAACTATTTTAACAATTTCAGAATTATACAAAAGGGCTAACTTATTCATTTCTGTAATTCAAATAACCTTTGTTTATTTTGTTTCTTACTTTGCGTTTTCAATAATTCAGGAAGGAAATGCACAAAATTTAGATTGGGAAAAGTTTATCTTTTTCTCAATAAATGGTGGTGCTACATTATTTGTTTTACCATTAATTTATGTTTTTGAAAAATTATTTGGATTAGTTTCAGATGAATCATTAAAAGAACTTTCTAATACAAATTCAAAGCTTTTACGTGAATTGGCTGAAAAAGCACCTGGAACTTTTCAACACTCCTTACAAGTTGCTAATTTGGCTGAAGCATCGGCCAATGAAATAAATGCAAATTCAATGTTGGTTCGAACAGGAGCATTGTATCATGATATTGGTAAAATGATAAATCCAATGTATTATACTGAAAATCAATCTACAAACGTAAATCCGCATAACGAATTAACCCCAAAAGATAGTGCTCAAATAATTATTAATCATATTATTGACGGTGTTGAATTAGCTAAAAAACATAGACTACCAGACAGAATAATTGATTTTATTAGAACCCATCATGGTACTACATTGGTATATTATTTTTATAAAAAAGAAGAAGAGCTTAGTGGAGGTAGGGTAAACATATCAAATTTTCAATATCCGGGACCAATACCTTTTTCAAAAGAAACTGCAATTTTAATGATGTGTGACTCCGTTGAAGCAGCCTCAAAAAGTATAAAAGAACCAAGTGCTCAGGCATTTGATAATTTAGTTGAAAAAATTGTAAATAAGCAAATGGAGGAAGGTCAATTTATGAATGCAGATATCACATTTAAAGAATTACAGACTATTAAAAAAGTATTAAAAAAGAAGTTAAAGAACATTTATCATCTTAGAATTGAATACCCTGAATAATTAACTTAATATTTTATTTAAAAAAAAATGAAAAATGTTGTGTAAATGCATTTCTAATGTTACATTTGCACTCGCAAAAATACGTTCATTAACATATTTTTTAGGAGAGGTGCCAGAGTGGTAATGGAGCAGATTGCTAATCTGTCGACGGGTAACTGTCGCCAGGGTTCGAATCCCTGTCTCTCCGCAAATTTTAAGATAACCATTTTCGGGGTGTAGCGTAGCCCGGTTATCGCGCCGCGTTTGGGACGCGGAGGTCGCAGGTTCGAATCCTGCCACCCCGACAATAATGGTCGCGTAGCTCAGCTGGATAGAGCATCTGCCTTCTAAGCAGACGGTCACAGGTTCGAATCCTGTCGCGATCACAAAAAGCCTTACTATTTTTAGTAAGGCTTTTTTGTTTTTATTTACTTTAATCTAAAATTTATTCCTTTAAGTTTAAAATTCATATTAATTGAAATAATTTTTATCTTCATTATTTCATAATAGTATTTAAAGGTTTGCAATTAAAAATTTTTAGTTTCACTTTATAAATTGTTATGATTTTAAATATCTATTGCACTAAAAATAATCTTTTGGGTGAAGATCCTTCAATAGAATTAATGACTAATTTTTCAAATGAGAAGCATGTAAGTACTGAAACTCCAATTACTTTTTTAATTCATGCAACAGATGATAGTTCTGTTCCAGTTGAAAATGGCATCAAATATTACCTGGCTTTAAAAAATAATAAAGTTTCTGTTGAAATACATTTATACCAACAAGGAGGCCACGGTTTTGGATTCGATATAAAAAGTACAAGCCAGTTTTGGACCAAAGATTGTGTAAACTGTTTGAATGTTAATAATTTATCGCATTAATTAAAGCGCATTTACTTAATTTTTGGTGTCAACTTAAATATAAGCGAATAGTTTTTTTCTGTTAATCTATAATTTTCCAAAGGTAATGCGCCCCAGGAATTTATGCTTCCAACACCCATTTGTT
>Ga0208304_10001368_pt1 | contig 11777 bp, 10 predicted proteins | sample ColrivemetaGS713_FD_187603 | JGI IMG/M metagenome (GOLD analysis project Ga0208304, IMG submission 187603) | Estuarine microbial communities from the Columbia River estuary - Flood tide ETM metaG S.713 (SPAdes) (version 2) | ecosystem: Environmental > Aquatic > Marine > Intertidal zone >... | reverse complement strand
CTCATACGAGTTAAATATTTTTTACATATGGCTATGTTTTCTTCAATAGGTTCTTCAGATAAATCAATCATATGCGAGCTGAAAAGTGGTTTTCCAGTCTCAGCAAAATGTTTTTCACTCGCTTCTAACATGCCGTCTATCCAAGGTAATAATTTTTTTGAACAATGGTCTGTATGAAGAATCACAGGAACACCATAAGCTTCTGCCATAATGTGTACATGCTTAGCACCTGCAATGGCTCCAGCTATCGACGCTTTTTGCCCATCGTTATTTAATCCTTTTCCAGCATTAAATTGCGCACCTCCATTTGAAAACTGAATAATAACTGGTGCGTTTAAAGCGGCAGCAGTTTCTAAAACACCATTTATAGTATCTGATCCAATGACGTTTACCGCTGGTAAAGCAAATCCTTTTTCTTTAGCCAGTTTAAAAATTGCTTGTACTTCTTTTCCAGTAGCAACGCCTGGTTTTATATTATGTCCCATGCTATTTAATAATTTTAATATTAGTTGTAAGTTTCAAAAGTAATGAATTTTTAAATATTTAATGTAGATTTTAATAGCTGAAAACATTAAAATGACACTAAAACGTTATAGTTTAATTTAAAAAATTACCGAATTAAAAAGGATAGTTTATACCTATATTATAAACTGCATTTCCAAAATTGTAATCATTAAACCAGCGGTTTTGGTCCTGGTAAGAAGGGTCGTAGGTTTTAAATCCTACATCGAAACGAAACACAAAGAAGCTAAAATCGTATCGTAAACCAAATCCAGAACCAACTGCAATATCTTTTAATGAGTTAAAACCAGAAAATGTGGCATTATCATCTGTGACGTCATCTAAAACGTTCCAGATATTTCCTGCATCAACAAAAACGGCACCATTTAAACTTCCGAAAATATTAAAACGTTGTTCTACGCTTAAAGCTAATTTTAAGTTTGCTTCGTTAAACTCATTACTGGATTCTGAACTTCCTGGTCCTAAACGATACGCGGTCCACGCTCGATTATCATTAGCTCCTCCGGCAAAGAAACTTTTAGAAAACGGGATGTTACTGGAATTTCCATAAGGTATGGCAACACCCACAAAACTTCTGGCAGCAAGTATGTTCTTTCTACCCAAATCCCAGTGTTTTACATAATCAAATTCTGTTTTCACATATTGTGAATAGGCCACATTAAACAGTTCGTATTTATTATTGGCGTTTTTATTAAGTCCTATAAAGTCTGAAACACTCGACAGTAAATTACCTGCCAGCTCCACTTTAAATCGAAAAATCGAAAAATCTTCATCGAATAAATTGGAGCGTTCATCATTAATTAATGTAAAACTAGAAGCGATGATTAAGTTGTTTTCGGTTAATCTGTTTTTACGTTCGTTTATGCTACTTACCACTTTATAGTCTGTAATGTTGCTTGTTTCGAAATTGTTATCAGCTAAGACTAAATTTATGAATTCATTTGCTTTTTCTAAAATCAAAATTTGTTCGCCATCGTTGTTTAATGTTATAAATTCTTGGGGGGTATTGTAAGAATCTAGCGCTATGTTTTCTAATCTGTTAAAGGAATTATCATAGATATTAAAGTAATTTTCAATTTTTAAATTTTGAACATACTGAATATTGAACACATCTAATCTGTCGGTTACTTTTCTAGATGGTGTCCAGTTATAATTAAAAACACCACTAAAGGTTTGTTTATCTAAACCAATGTTTGTTTGGCTGGAAGCGGATAAACTTATTCGGGTGCTAGGTGACATGTATTTAGGGATTATTTTTTCGGTATTAAAAGGAAAAAAGAATCTTGGGATGGTTAATTTTAAATCGGCGCCAATTTCATTTATGTCAAAAAACGGATCATTTGGATTATTATTATCTTTTGAAGAACCAATAGAGCCTATAGCAGATATTTCCAGTGTTTCTGCACCTCTAAAAATATTTCTAATCAATAAACTTGGGTTTAACGAAAAACCAAAAGTTTGTATATTACTGGTTGAGGCATCGGCATCAAAACTCAAACCGAATTTTTTCAACGGGGTTAATCTAATAGTATCGGTTAGGGTGTTGTTTTTGTTTTCTATGTAGTCTATGCTTGGGTATTTAAAAGTGCGTAATTCGTTAAGATGCCTATAGGTTAGTGTTCTGTCACTATCTTTAAAAATACCGCCTGGCGTAATAAAGATGGCATCGGTTAATGCTTTTGGGCGGTATTTTATTTTATTGTAGCTATAAATTTTATAACCGGCATATGAAAGAGAATCTTGAAACGGTTTATTTCTGTTTTCATATGAATAATCGGTAATAATATTTACATCTTTTATTTTGTAGATTTTAAATGGTTCACGCCTTACAGAGTCTTGAGTTCTAATAGCGCGATCTTGAATTTGAACGCCAACATTCACTTTTTTATTTGTACCAATAGTATCAACCTCAAAGGTTATATAATCCTGATTAAAATGGTATACACCTAAATTACGCAAAGCATCAGAAATTCTACTGCGTTCTAAACCAAAATTAGACGATTTATATTGCTCATTTCTTTTTATAAAACCATTCTTTTTGATTTTTTTATACAAGGAATCAATTACTGGCGATTTTATTTTTTCTGAAATACTGTCTATAGCATATGGGGCACCCGTTTCAACCAAATATTCAATAGCTGCGCGTTTATTTTCTTTTCTGTTAATATTAGAAGTTGCTTTAACATCAAACCATCCATTATTAATGTAATAATCTTCAAGTCTTTTTACAGATCTTTTTGTTTTATCTTCATTTACAATAACTGGAGCCTCTCCTGTTTTTTTTAACCAACTATTAAACCCTTTTCTAGATTCAATTTCTTTGTCAAATTGTTTTTTAGATAATAATTTGGTCTTCCAAGCTACTTTTTTAGGGTCATTGTAAATCTTAGCTTCTAAAATAGAATCTATATTTGGTCGAGCTAGATTATATATATAAAGTCGTAATGGTGTGCCAAAAGCAGGGATTTTACTATTTGGTTTTTGATAAAGTAAATTGTTAATCGCTTCGGTGTTATTCTTTCGTCCGTTTATTGAAACCTTAGTATCAGTAAGTAAATGTTCATTATCAGCAACTTGTTTTACGGCATCACATGATGTAAAATTGCCTGTAATTAACACTAATAGAATTATTTTTAAGAGTTGCTGTTTCAAATGAAATTAAAATTAATTTTTTATAATTTGGTTAAAGTAAAGCATTTTGTATGAAAAATTAATGACCTTTATGGACTCAAAAATACGTTATTTTCAGAAAAAAAGATATTTAATCGGTTTAAGTTTCAAGTAACTGTATTTTGCCTTTTTTTATGAAAATAAATAATAAACCAATTTCATGCTATCAAAAAGTCAAATAAAATTAATAACAAGTTTAAAACAGAAAAAATATAGACAGCAAAATGGTTTTTTTGTAGTTGAAGGTGTTAAAACAATTACAGAACTATTGCAGTCTAACATGGTGCTTTATGCGATATATACCACAGAAAGCTTCAATATTAATGCCAAAGATGAAGTTTTAATTTCTGAAACGGAATTAAAGCGTATTAGTTCTTTAACGACTCCTAATAAAGCATTAGCTATTTTTAAAATTCCGCAACCAAAACCTATAGAAGTTAACGGAATTATGGTTGCACTTGATGCTGTGAGAGACCCTGGGAATTTGGGAACTATTATTAGGCTTTGTGACTGGTTTGGTATTAAAGAACTAATTTGTAGTAATGAAACGGTTGATTGTTTTAACCCAAAAGTTGTACAAGCCACTATGGGGTCTATAACCCGAGTAAATATAACGTATGTTAATTTGATTCATTTTTTAAAAGACACTAAATTGCCCGTTTATGGCGCTTTTATGGAAGGTGAAAATGTGTATAATACACAACTACCAGAAAATGGTATTTTGGTTATGGGTAATGAAGCAAATGGTATTTCAAAAGAAGTAGAAGCAATCATTACTAATAAAATTTCAATTCCAAGATTTGGTGCTTTGCAAGAAACCGAAAGTTTAAATGTTGCAACTGCTACCGCTATATTGTTGAGTGAGTTTAGAAGAAGGAATTGACTAAGAAATTAATTATTAAACCCTAATTTTGCCTACAGCCTACTGAAACGTAAAATTTATAAAAACCCCTCTGGTTTTCATAGAGTTTATATTACTTGTCCAAGGACTATTAGGGTCTTCGTCTCTTACTAGCTCGTCATTAATTCCAAAGAGTCCACGAATAGAAGGAGTAAATTTAAAATTGTATAAATATAAATCGATTCCAAAACCAAGTTCATAAAACAAGTTGTTAGAAGTGGTTCTAAATTGTCCGTTGCCGTTGTCGTTAGGGTTCGTTTCGTTACTCGATAAGTTTAAAGCTGTAGAAAAGCCACCCACCACAAAAGGTTTAAAATTATTTACACGTTTGGTTGAAATCTTTACCAATAAAGGGAAATGTACATAAGTTGATTTTACTTCGCGGATTAAATCATTTGCTGTAACTGGGATACCTTGAAAATAAGATTGACTATAATACAACTCTCGGGTAGTAATTAATAATCCAGGTTCAAAACGTAAATCAATAAAATCATTAATACGTAAATTACCAATTAAACCAACGCTAAATCCAGGGCTTCGTTTTACGTATATATCGCGTAAATCTTCGTTGTAGTCAAAGTTGAAATCGTAGTTATTAATTCCTAAAAAATAGCCCCAGCGTAATAAATTGTTGTCTGTTGTACCTCTACCTTGGTTTGCATCATAAGTTATTTTTTCTTTTCTAAATAATTGCGCATCGGATGTTTGGATTATCAGTAAGAACGCTATAAATGCAAAAAAGTGCTTCATAATATTATTTTGATGATTTATAAATTGTTGCCACACCAAAAGTTTGTGGAAAATCTTCAACATTAATAAACCCAATTTTTCGCAAAATATTGTTTAAAGCTTCACCAAATGGAAAAGCAGACGCCGATTCACTTAAATAAGTATAAGCACTTCTGTCTTTAGAAAATAGTTTTCCTATAACAGGTAATATTCTTTTTGTGTAAAATTTGTAGCCTTGTAAGAAGGGGGATTTAGTTGGCATCGATGTTTCTAATATAACAAATGTGCCGTTTGGTTTTAAAACCCGGTAAATTTCTTTTAAGCCGTTTTCAAGTGTTTCAAAGTTTCTAACTCCAAAGGCCACCGTAATAGCATCAAAACTATTATCTTCAAAAGGCATATTTTCACTATCACCTAAAATCATTTCAATCTTAGACTCTAATGCTTTCTTTTTAATTTTTACTTTGCCAATTTCCAACATGCCACTACTAATATCTAAACCAATAATTTTAGTGGCATTGGTTTCGGCAAGATTAATGGCTAAATCTCCTGTTCCGGTAGCAATATCCAAAATGGTATCTGGGTTGTTTTCTTTAACTATTTTAACCACTCTTTTACGCCATTTAATATCAATTCCAAAAGAAATCACACGGTTTAATCCGTCGTAATCTCCAGAAATCGTGTCAAACATTTTAGTGACTTGCTCTTTTTTTCCTAAATCGCTGTTTTTGTAAGGCTTAATTTTCGACAATGCTCTGTTTTTTTGGCAAACGTACATAATTTATTTCTACTTTAAAAAACCAATTATATACTTATTGTCTTAAAGTTACTGTTGATATAAAAATTTAACGGATTGTGGTTTAATGGTTTTGGCGTGTAATTATTTTTTATAGTATCTTTGACCTTCTTATTCTGATATTATAATAATGAAAATAATTATTGCTGGTGCAGGTGAAGTTGGATTTCATTTGGCTAAACTATTATCTTACGAATCTCAAGAAATTACTTTAATAGATCCAAACAAATCAAGTTTAGCTTACGCAGATACCCATTTAGATATTAGAGTTTTAAAAGGGGACGCAACATCTATCGCAATTTTAAGAGAAGCCCGTGTTGAATCCAGCGATTTATTTATTGCTGTAACTTCCAGCGAAACTACTAATATAACCATATGTGTATTGGCAAAACAATTGGGGTCTAAAAGAACCATTGCCAGAATATCTAATACCGAGTTTATTAAACATAAAGAAGAAATTGGTTTTTCTAAATTTGGAATTGATGAGTTGATTTCGCCAGAAGCATTAGCTGCCTCAGAGATTGAATTATCATTAAAGCAATCGTCGTTTAACGAAAGTTACGAGTTTGAAGGAGGTGCTTTAACCATGGCAGGTTTAACACTTTCTAGATCAGCATCATTTGTTGGGAAAACAGTTAAAGAAGCTGCTGAAATTTTTCCAGAAATTCACTTTGTACCTATTGCTATTCAACGTTTTGGAACACAATATACAATCATCCCTAGAGGAGATACCAAATTTAAACGTGGTGATAGTGTGGTTTTTATAACATCTGAAGGTGGGGCAGAAGAACTTTGCAGACTTACCGGAAAAGTAAACAGAGATATTAAAAACGTCATGATTTTAGGCGGCACCCAAATAGGCTATAAAACTGCCAGAGATTTAAGTGGAAAAGGATTTAATGTAAAACTTTTAGAAGGCAACAGAGACCGAGCTTTCGAACTTGCAGAAGAGTTAACTAAAGTATTGGTTATTAATAGCGACGGACGTAATGTAGATTTATTGGATGAAGAAAACATTAGTGAAATGGATGCCTTTGTAGCGGTTGGTGATAATTCTGAAACGAATATTATGTCCTGCTTAGTGGCTAAATCTAAAGGCGTTAAAAAAACAATAGCCTTGGTTGAAAACATGGACTATTTTGTATTATCTCATTCCATAGGTATTGATACCTTAATAAATAAAAAACTATTAGCGGCAAATAACATATTCAGGTATATACGAAGAGGTGAAGTTGTCGCTATGACAAAACTTAATAATTTAAATGCCGAATTGTTAGAGTTTGAAGTAAAAGGAACCTCAGAAGTTTGTAATAAAGTCATTAAATCAATAGATTTTCCTAGGTCTGCCATTATTGGAGGTGTCATAAGAAATGGTGTAGGGATGATCGCTCTTGGTAGTTTTAAAATTCAGGAAGGCGATCGGGTAGTAGTATGCTGTTTGCTTCAATCAATAAAACGCGTGGAGAAACTGTTTCTTTAATAAACTTGAAATTAAACTGTATTTGTATTGAAACTTAACTACAAAATCATCTTTCATTTTTTAGGATTGCTATTATTATTTAATGGTGGTTTTATGCTGTTAGCTTCCTTGGTAAGTTACTTATATAGTGATGGTGTAACGTTTCAAATTTTTATAGCAGGTATTTTAACATTAGTAGCTGGCGTAATAGCCATGCTGCTGACTCGAAATCACAAAAAGATAATGAACAAACGCGAAGGTTACATTGTAGTAACTTTCGGTTGGATTGTTATGTCGCTTTCGGGTACTTTGCCATATATGTTAACAGAAAGTGTGCCTAGTTTCACCAACGCTTTTTTCGAAACCATGTCTGGGTATACCACCACAGGGGCTTCTATTTTGAATGATATTGAAATAATTCCGAAAGGGGTTTTATTTTGGCGCAGTACCACACATTGGATTGGTGGAATGGGTATTATTGTACTCGCAATTGCTATTTTACCTCTATTAGGAATAGGCGGTATGCAACTTTTTGCGGCCGAAGCACCAGGGCCAAGTGGCGATAAACTTCATCCCAGAATAACCGACACAGCCAAACGATTATGGCTTATATATTTAGGTTATACAGTGGCTGAAACACTATTGCTTAAATTGGCAGGCATGTCTTTTTTCGATGCTATAAATCATTCCATGGCCACCTTATCTACAGGCGGTTTTTCAACAAAGAACGCCAGTGTTGCCTATTGGAACAATCAACCCCTTATTCAATATATCATTATATTTTTTATGTTTTTAGCAGGCGCTAACTTTGTGCTTGGTTATTTTGCATTCAAAGGTAAAGTTCAAAAAATAATTAACGACGAAGAGTTTAAACTGTACTTTAAGTTTGTAGCAGTATTTACTATAATAGCAGCATTTATCATTTATTTTAAAGCAGATGTTTCGGCATCTTCAATTGCGCATCCTATGGTTTGGGGAGAGGGCGAAAGCGCTTTCAGGCATGCCTTGTTTCAAGTGTTAACCGTTATAACTACCACAGGGTTTATTTCTGCCGATTACACCATGTGGACCCCATTTTTAACTGTTTTCTTTTTTGGTCTTATGTTTCTGGGAGGTTCTGCAGGTAGTACCGCTGGAGGTGTTAAGGTAGTACGGCATTTAATACTAATTAAAAACGGTTTTTTAGAGTTTAAACGCACACTGCATCCAAGTGCCATTGTTCCGGTTAGGTATAATAAAAAAGCCATCAACAGGTTTATTGTTTTTAATGTTTTAGCCTTTTTTATTCTATATATGCTTTCGTTTATAATAGGTGCTTTGGTATTTTCTATGTTTAATATAGATTTTATATCCGCTATAGGCTTGTCAGCTTCAAGTTTAGGTAATATTGGTCCGGCGCTAGGTAATTTCGGTCCGGTAAATAACTACGCAGCACTACCGCCCTTAGCACAATGGTGGTCCTCCTTTTTAATGCTTATTGGGCGTTTAGAACTCTTTACAGTACTTATTTTATTCACGCCTTTTTTCTGGCGAAACAGATAGTTTTTTATCATTCCAACTGCTTTTCCTTTTTGCCGAAATTGTATCTAGAAGCTAGGCATTACCCAGGGGTCGCGCTATACACTACTAGTTTTGGCTCGCTGCGTATACTCGCCAAAAGCTATCCGTTTCTATTGCTAATGCGAAATTTATAATATTTAATATAAAATAATTTCTGCTTTTTTTATCATTTATGTTATGCCATTAAAGTTTTGTAACAATCATAAAAAATTGTGTAACACAAGAAGTAGCCTATAGCTATACCTTTGTATTATTAAGCGTTAGGATCGCTCAAAAAATGATATTCTAAAAACATTAACAATATGAACAAGACAATAAAACTTATTTTTTTGGTTGCTGGTATAGGGCTTTTAGTTTATGGAATTTATCTTCTTGTAATTCCGGAAACATCAGTGGATTTAGGTATTGTAAATATCGAAGCACAAGACAATAAGAATGCTTATATAACTATTGGTTTAGGTTTAGTCTCATTGTTAGCTGGTTTAATAGGAGGTAAAAAAGTTTAACATCATAATTTTATAAATTGAATAAAATAATGATGGGCAGGTTAATTAATAATGTTATTTCAACATTATAGAAAATAAACTGTTTAGAGTTAATGATATACATAATTAGTGTTTGGTTGGTTAGTGAAAATTATGTTGTTTGTTAGTCTTTAGGCAGTTTTTTAATATTTAGAATATGGAATCAAAAAACCAAATCAATCACATCGCTTTAAATTTATTGGCTTTTATTGCCATTGTATTCATATTATATTTATTAAAACCCATAATTATGCCAATATTATATGCAATAATATTAGCAATCATGATTTTTCCTGTTCAAAATTTTATAGAAAAAAAATGGAGATGCAACCGTTTATTTGCGTCTTTATGCTCTATAACAATCATTTTTAGTGTCATTTCCTTATTGGTTGTATTAATCTATTCTCGACTTTATGCCGTAATTACAAATGGCGAAGACTATATATCAAAATTAACAACCCTTTACTATAATTTTATAAACTTTACTTACGATACTTTAGGTATTAGTAGAAAAAGTTCATTATTTTCAAAAGATTTAAGAGTTGAAAGTCTGTTAAAAGGGCGTTTTGAAAAAATAATGGAGCTTCTCTACCAATCAGGATTTATTTTTACCTACATTGTTTTAATACCCATTTATCTGTTTTTCTTTTTGTATTACAGACAATTTTTCAAAAACTTTTATTATAAATTATTTAGAAATAAGCCAAAAGTATTTTTAAATAGAATGTTAACAAAAGTATATAACATTCAACGAAATTATTTACTTGGACTTACAAAGGTGATCTTAATAGTAGGAACGCTTAATACTATTGGGCTTTTAATTTTAGGAATCACGAATCCCATTTTCTTTGGCTTTCTGGCAGCCATTTTATTATTAATTCCCTATATCGGTATTTTAATTGGCTCACTAATTCCTGCCCTAATTGCCCTGGCTACAAAAGACAGTGCCTGGTATGCTTTTGGTGTTATTGCCATTTTTGGGTTTATACAGTTTTTAGAAGGGAATTTTATCACACCAAAAATTACAGGCTCTAAAGTAAGCATCAATTCTTTTATAGCCATTCTATCTTTTATTGTTTTTTCAATGCTTTGGGGTGTTGAAGGAATGATTGTGGCATTACCAATTACAGCTACAATAAAAATTATTTTTGACAATTTTCCAAAATATCAGGCCTATGGATTTTTAATTGGTGAGCCCGTAGACAAGGACCTGCAAAGCTCCATTAGAAACAGACTAGAAAAATGGAGAAAAATAAGAAATAATAAACAGCATCTAAATAATATATTGTAGTTTATACTTTTTTATTTCCTAATTTAGATAACAATTACTACTGATGAAATTATTCATAAAATTTGATTTTAATACAATCTGTAAAAAAGTTTTAGAAACAAAACTTAACGAACTCCGTATAAAATATAGAATCTTAGCGTTTGGAGAAGTTGAGTTACTGGAAAAAATACCTGCAGATGTATACGAAGCATTAAGCAATGCCTTAAAAGACTATGGTATTGAAATAGTTGAAAATCAAAAAAGTATTCTGGTACAGAAAATTAAAGACGTTATTATTGATATGGTTTTTAATGAAGAATCTACTATAAACGTTAAAAGTTCGGTCTATTTGTCAGAAAAATTAGGACATAGCTATGGCTATCTTTCCAATCTGTTTTCAGAGGTTACTTATACGTCAGTTGAAAATTTTATCATTATTCAGAAAATAGAATATACCAAGCAACTATTGTTAAGTACCGACTTAAATTTAACCGAAATAGCCTTTAAACTTAATTATTCCAGTGTGGCACATTTAAGCACACAATTTAAAAACAATACTGGAATTACACCTTCTGCTTTTCAACGCATTATTTCAAAAAGAAGAACTATTGCACAGCAAAAAAACTAAGCAGCATTTATAAAAACTATTATGGAAAACGACTATATAAATATTATTCTGGCTGATGATGACAGGGATGATAGACTATTTTTTACCGATGCTTTTGAAGAGCTAAGAATGAATACCAAAGTGAACACCTATAACGATGGGGTAGAACTTATGGACTTTTTAAATAGTGATGATGCCATCATGCCAAATGTGCTTTTTTTGGATTTAAACATGCCCAAAAAATCTGGAATAGAATGTTTGAACGAAATTAAGGCAAGTGGTAAAATGTCTGAAATAGCCATTGCCATTTATTCTACTTCGGCTTCAGAAGAAGATATAGAAGAAACTTTTGTGCTGGGGGCAAACATTTATATAAAAAAGCCAAGCGATTTTAAAGCCCTTAAAAAAGTGCTTGCAGAAGTGGTGTCCATTAATTGGCAATACCATACCAATAGTTTAAATAAAGACAATTTTTTATTAAGGATGTAATGGAAAATAAAAATTTCTTTAAATCTTCATTATTTATTAAAATCATTCTTTTGGGGAGTTTGTTTGTCATTCTTTTAATAGGCGGGTTTACTTATAAACATATTTCTAATTTAACTAATTCTACAAAAGTAGTTGTTTATACCTACGAAGTTAATGTCGAATTAGAGCGTTTAAATTCTTATTTAATCGATGCCGAAAGTGTACATAGAAAATACACGCTAACTAAAGACACTTTGTATTTAGCACCATC
>Ga0208304_10001354_pt1 | contig 11861 bp, 9 predicted proteins | sample ColrivemetaGS713_FD_187603 | JGI IMG/M metagenome (GOLD analysis project Ga0208304, IMG submission 187603) | Estuarine microbial communities from the Columbia River estuary - Flood tide ETM metaG S.713 (SPAdes) (version 2) | ecosystem: Environmental > Aquatic > Marine > Intertidal zone > Estuary... | reverse complement strand
ATCTGCCTTGGCAAGGTGTCTGAATCGGTATTTAAGCAAATTGCTTGTCGTGTCTGAAAACGTTGCTAAATAAATTGGATCTTTGTTGAGACTAATCGGATTCATGTAGGTGTAACCCACTAATGTTAAGACCTCTACCTCGCCAATCTGACCCGTGCTATTCATCGAAAACTCAAGGCCTGTGATGCGTGCTTTTTCTGCATTTTGCGCTTGAAAGCCCACCCAATTGTAAAAATAATTGATTGCAGCAGGGTTTGTGGTTTGTAAGGTGGCCATTGTATCTGGCTTGAATACGCCAAAAGCAAACTCCGTCATGTTATCGTAGGCATTGACAAAGCCCGCAATATCGAGCATCGCTTTCCATTGACCAAAAACCAAAATTTGCTTGACGCCAACTTCGGCGGCCCAACCTTCCTCAGAGCGTAAATCGGGATTTTGAAAAATACGCAGGCCGCCCACACTTGTCGAAATATATCTTTCAGCTACTGCCGGAAAGCGGATTCCTTGACCGAAAGATGCCCTTAAATGCGTACTTTTTTGTAATTCATAATGGGCGCCAAACCGAACGATAGGGAATATGGGCAAGGTTTGCCCGAACCATTTGTAGTTGGTTTCAGGTGTTTGTTGGTTCAGCTGACAATACTCGAGACGAAAACCAGCCTGAAGGTCTAGTTTTCCTTTGGAATATTCAGTTTGCTGGTACAGCGAGAAATTTTTACTGAAATGATTGCCAAAAACATAGCTGGTAATCTGGCTCATATTTGAGGTAGCGCCAAATGAAACATCCAAATGCTTGATTTTTTTATTCGCCTGATAGTCCGCATAATACATTTGGCCTAGAGAGGCATCGACAAGCGCAGTTGATGAACCCGTTGTGGTCAGGTAATAGCGCGTTCTGAGTGCTTGCTTCCATTTATTTTTGGAAACATATAATAAATAAGGATCGAGGCTAAGACGAAGCGCACGCTGTTCGCTTAGTGTATTGGCCATCGCTTGTAGACACATAGAGTCATTGCGCCACAAAATAAAAACCCCCTCTTCTTGGACTTGCGTATGAAAGGAAAGTCCAGTTTTCAGTTGAGGGATTTTTTTGGAGAAATAGGTATAAGTTCCGTGAATACGACCGCGCAACTCGTGATCTCCTTCGCGGTACCCTTTGTCACGAAAAGCATTGACACCGATGGTAAAAGCATGGTTATCTTTGCGTTTGGCGGCATATACATCGATCAACTGAAAAGTCGGCGGAGCGCCCCACCATTTCATGCCTGCCCGCCGGGGTGTACCATAAACCCCGTTTTGTACTTTTGCCGAAAGAGTACCATCTAGGGGTGCTTCTTTTTCGTTCATGGCAATGATGCCATTGAGCGCACCACTCCCATACAATACAGACGAGGCGCCTTTGATGATTTCAATTTGTTCGGCGTGCTCCATCGGGACGGCATTCCACTTGACGTCGCCAATATCTGGGGAGAGCATCGGCATGCCATTCCAAACCAATAAAACCCGACTACCGGCACCATAAGCATAACCACCACCTCCGCGAATAGAAACTTGACCATCCATAGTAAATACACCAGGACTCTGATTAACCGCTTGTTCTAGGTTGGCAAAACCTTTATTTGCAATTAATTCGGGCCGGAGTACTTCCATCGAAATGGTCACTTCTTCTATTTGCTGCTCGAAGCGCGAGGCCCTGACATAGACCGCTTTTTCATCTTTTGTTTTGGTGCGAATACTGTCCTTGTTCAGGTCTTGTGCAAAAATCCCTATCGGAAAAAAAATCAAAAAAAGTATCGTGTATTTTACTGAATAATTCACTGAATGTTGGGTCTAACTTTACCCGAAGCTACTAAAAATGAAACATTCAGACAAACTCTACCAAATTGCTTTTTCGCAACTCTACGGCATTGGGCCCGTTCGCGCTAGGCGCATCCTCAAACTTTTGACACATCCGCGCGATTTTTTTGAAACCGGTTTTAAGGAACTCCAACAACTCACCAGTATTCCCATTTCACAACTCGAAAAAACAGACAGAGCCAGCGCGCTGCTGCGTGCTCAGGGGCAACTCCCCTATCTTGAAAACGAGCAATTGAGCTATCATTTTATTACCGATACCACCTACCCAGAAAGGTTGCGACATTGTACCGATGCACCGCTAGGTCTTTTTTTCAGAGGTCAAGCACATTGTTGGCAAAAACAGCGCTGCATCGCGGTGGTCGGAACCCGACAACAAAGCCCCTATGGCAAAAAAATAGTCGAATCATTCATTTCTGAATTACCCAAAGACATTTTGGTCATCAGTGGGCTAGCACAGGGTGTAGATGCAGATGTGCATCAACAATGCCTCCAACATCACTTACAAACTTTAGGTGTCTTAGGGCACGGGCTTGATCGCATTTATCCGGCCAGCAACCGCAAGTTGGCACTGCAAATGCTCGAAAACGGTGGTCTGCTTTCAGAATTCTTAATTGGCACCCAACCAGATCGGATGCACTTTCCGATGCGCAATCGCATTATTGCAGGTTTAGTAGATGCGGTAGTGGTGATCGAGAGCAAGGCCAACGGCGGTTCTTTGATTACAGCCGAATTAGCCAACGACTATAACCGTGAAGTTTTTGCATTTCCCGGCCCAATCCACCATCCTCAATCAGAAGGCTGCCATGCACTGATCCGAAAGCAACAAGCACACTTGCTCAGCTCGGCAAAAGAACTTCTAGAAATCATGAACTGGACCAATACGAGTCAAGGAAACAAATTGAACCAACATCATGACCTCACTGCACTACAAAAAGAAATGCTAGACCAATTCAAAAACAAAAACAATTGGAGCATTGACGAACTTGCCTTTCGCACCCAAAAAGCGGTGTCAATCATTAGCAGTACCCTTTTCGAACTTGAAATGCAAGGCTCGATACAAAATATTGGTGCAAATCGCTACCGTTTGCCTTTGTAATTTGTAAATCATGCGTAACTTTGCAGCAGTTCATTAAAATAAACTTATTAAGAAAGGTGGAGGGACAGGCCCTGTGAAACCTTGGCAACCTCACAATCTTGTAAAGGTGCCAAATCCGATCCCAAATTGGGAAAAGATAAGTTGAAACGCGCTGTTTCTACCTTTCGCCAAGCAAATTATGACCAACAGCGCATTACAACAAGCTATTCAACAACGCATTCTTGTTCTAGACGGAGCCATGGGTACCATGATTCAGCGTCACCAACTCGAAGAATTTGATTTCCGAGACGGTGCTTTTGAACAACACCCCATGTCTCTAAAAGGCAACAACGACCTCCTATCTATAACCCGCCCTGAAATCATCAAAGAAATCCACCGCGCTTATTTAGCAGCTGGTGCAGATATCATCGAAACCAATACTTTCTCGGGCACCACCATTGCCCAAGCAGACTACAAATTAGAAGAGGCTGTCTACCAAATTAATTTTCAAGGCGCCAAAATTGCCAAGGAAGTGGCGCAAGAATTTACAGATAGGCCGCGTTTTGTGGCTGGTTCTATTGGCCCCACCAACCGCACGGCGTCTATTTCCCCGGATGTCAACGATCCAGGTTTTAGAGCGGTAAGCTTCGATGATTTAGTCGTGGCCTACACTGGGCAAATCGAAGCCCTCATGGACGGCGGCGTCGACATCTTACTCATCGAAACTGTATTTGACACCCTCAATGCCAAAGCCGCGCTCTATGCCTGCGATCAAGTTTTTGAAAAACGCGGTTTGCAGCTCCCCATCATGGTTTCTGGCACCATCACCGACCAATCAGGTCGGACGCTCACTGGTCAAACGACCGAAGCATTTCTGATTTCGTTGTCACACATGCCCCTACTCAGTATTGGTCTCAATTGTGCACTCGGCGCGTCCATGATGCGTCCTTATCTACAAGTGCTGAACGAAAAAGCAACTTTTGCTGTGAGTGCGCACCCAAACGCTGGTTTACCAAACGAATTCGGGCTCTACGACGAAAGCCCAGCTGCAATGGCAGCTCAAATTGAACAATTCTTGCAAGAAGGTTTGGTCAATGTCATCGGCGGCTGTTGTGGAACCTCACCAGACCACATCGCTGCTATTGCTGCAGTTGCCGCTAAGTATTCACCAAGAAAATGGAACCACTAAGATGTTGAAATTAGCTGGCCTTGAAGCTTTAGTGCTCACTGAGCAAAGCAATTTTGTCAATATTGGCGAACGCACCAATGTAACGGGTTCACGCGCCTTTTTGCGCATGATCAAAGACGGTGACTTCGAAGCGGCTTTGGCCGTAGCACGCGAACAAGTCGAAGGCGGTGCGCAAGTAATCGACATCAACATGGACGAAGGCATGATCGACGGCAAAGCCGCCATGGTGCGTTTCCTCAATTTGGTGGCCGCAGAACCCGACATCGCTCGCATCCCCATCATGATAGACTCCTCCAAATGGGAAATCATTTTGGCGGGGCTCAAGTGTTTACAGGGAAAGGGAATTGTCAATTCTATCTCGCTCAAAGAAGGTGAAGCCACCTTTATTGCCCAAGCCAAAGAAATCAGACGCTTTGGCGCTGCTGTCATTGTCATGGCCTTCGATGAAAATGGCCAGGCAGACTCCTTTGAGCGTCGCATCGAAATCTGTGAGCGGTCTTACCGCATTTTAGTTGATCAAGTTGGCTTTCCGCAAGACGACATCATCTTCGATCCAAATATCTTCCCAGTAGCCACTGGCATGGAAGAACATGCCAATAACGCACTTGACTTTTTCCGAGCCACCAAATGGATCCGTAGCAACCTTCCGGGTGCGCATGTCAGTGGCGGAGTTTCTAACGTCTCCTTCTCATTTAGAGGCAACAACAAAGTACGCGAGGCCATGCACGCCGCATTTTTGTACCACGCCACTGCCAATGGCATGGACATGGGAATTGTCAATCCGAGCATGCTGGAGGTTTACTCAGAAATCGAACCCGAACTGCTCACGCGTGTAGAAGACGTTTTGCTCAATCGCCGGCCCGATGCTACCGAACGCCTGCTCGAATTTGCAGAAACGGTGAAGGGCGATGTCAAACAACAAACCGCCGACCTCACTTGGCGCGAACAAAGCGTTGAAAAGCGCTTGGCGCATGCACTGATCAAAGGAATTGTCGAATTTATCGACAACGATGTAGAAGAGGCAAGGCAACAAGTCGAACGTCCGATTCAAGTGATAGAAGGCCCCCTCATGGACGGCATGAACCAAGTAGGCGACCTTTTTGGCAGTGGGCAAATGTTCTTACCTCAGGTAGTGAAATCTGCGCGCGTCATGAAAAAAGCAGTAGCCTACCTATTGCCCTACATTGAAGCCGAAAAAGACGGCAAGCAACAAGCGGCAGGTAAAATCTTGCTCGCTACCGTCAAAGGCGATGTCCACGACATCGGTAAAAATATCGTTGGCGTCGTTTTGGCCTGCAACAATTACGAAATCATTGACCTCGGTGTCATGGTGGCGCCGCAAGTCATCATTCAAACTGCCATCAAGCAAAACGTAGATGCCATTGGCCTGAGCGGTCTCATTACGCCATCGCTCGATGAAATGGTTCACTTGGCCAAAGAAATGGAACGCGCTGGGCTCACCATCCCCTTGCTCATTGGAGGCGCCACCACTTCTAAAGTGCATACAGCGGTCAAAATTGAAGCACATTATCCGTCGGGGGCCGTGATCCACGTGCTAGATGCCTCGCGCTCAGTTACCGTTGTGGAAAGCTTACTCGGTCCTAAAAAACCAGATTTCTTGAGTGCACTCCGCACCGACTACGAAAAAATTAGGGTACACCACGCCAAACACCAAGCAGCCAAAGAATTACTTCCATTGGCGCAAGCGCAAGCAAATGCCTTGCAACTTGAATTCAATGCTGAAACAATGGCGCTGCCTAAGCAATTAGGTGTCCAACTCCATGAACCATCGATAGAAGAACTCGTCCCTTACATAGACTGGACCCCATTCTTTCAAACTTGGGACCTCCACGGAAAATACCCACAAATCTTGTCAGATGCTGTCGTTGGCGAAGCTGCAAGCAAGGTTTTTGCAGATGCTCAGCAACTCTTGGCGCAAGTCAGAACAGATCAGATTCTTCAATGCAAAGGCGTCAGTGGTATTTTCCCGGCGAATTCAGTAGGCGACGACATCGAAATTTACGATGTACAGACCAAAGTGGTCTTGCACCGACAAATTACGCTCAGACAACAAACCAAAAAAGTAGCGGGGCAAGCCAACATGGCTTTAGCAGATTTCATCGCGCCAAAAACAAGCGGCTTACAGGATTACATTGGTGCTTTTGTTGTTACGGCTGGGCTAGGCATTGAACACTATATTTCTGATTTCGATGCCAAACAAGACGACTACAACTCCATCATGATCAAAGCGCTGGCAGATCGCCTTGCCGAAGCATTCGCCGAATACTTACACGCTCATGTGCGTAAAGAAACTTGGGGTTATGCGCCTCAAGAAAATCTTGAAAACCAAGCACTTATTGCTGAGAAATACCGCGGCATAAGGCCTGCACCAGGCTACCCTGCCTGTCCAGACCACCTCGAGAAATTAGGGATTTTTAGTTTGCTCGATGCCACAAAACAAATTGGTGTTACACTCACTGAGTCTTTGGCGATGTGGCCTGCAGCAGCAGTTAGTGGCTGGTATTTTGCGCATCCCGATGCCAAGTATTTTGGCCTCGGAAAAATCACACAAGAGCAACTTGAAGATGTAGCAAAGCGCAAAGGAGAAAATGCAGCTGATATCGAACGTTGGTATAGTTCAATCCTCGTATGACCACGAACGCAGAAAAAACTATTTTAATTCGGATTTGCTTCAAACCAAGCATCGGCCTGATGAGGTGCTCGTGTTGCAGCATCAACAGCGAGTTCATCGCAGCGTTCGTTTTGCGGATGCCCAGCATGCCCCTTAACCCAGACAAATTCCAACTTGAACTGCGGATGCAGCGCCAGATATCGCTGCCATAAATCGGGGTTTTTCTTGTCTTTGAAACCTTTCTTGACCCATCCAAAAACCCAGCCTTTCGTGATCGAATCAATCACGTATTTAGAATCGGAATGGATCACGACTGTGTAATTGCGGTTTTTGATGTGCTCGAGTGCGACAATCACTGCCATGAGTTCCATGCGGTTGTTGGTCGTGTGTCTGAAACCCTGACTCAATTCCATGCGCTTGCTCCCAAATTCTAGGATCGCTCCAAAACCACCAGGCCCGGGGTTACCCCGAGAAGATCCGTCGGTATAGACCATTATTTTTTGAGCACTCATTTCTTTAATCGGTCTGGGTTTTGTGATAAAAAAGCAGTCCAAGAATCGCCTTTTGCTTTGTTGTGTTCCCCGATTCCTTTAGAGAAATGGTGACAAACAGCAACGGCTAAACCATCTGTTGCATCCAAGTACTTAGGCATTTCAGGAAAATCGAGGAGTTTTTGCAGCATAGCGGCAACTTGTTCTTTGGAAGCACTACCACTTCCGGTTATGGCTTGCTTGACGCGCCTCGGCGAATATTCTTCGAAAGGCATATTGTGATTGAGCGCAGCGGCAATAGCGACCCCCTGCGCCCGACCCAATTTGAGCATAGATTGCACATTTTTGCCAAAAAAGGGGGCTTCTATCGCCATTTCGTCCGGTTTGTATTCAGTAATAAGGCCGTTGAGTCTTTCTAAAATTCGCTTGAGTTTGTCCGGATGATTACTGAGCTTGTGCAGTTGTATGACGCCGAAATTCAAGAGTTTGAGCTGCTTCTGTTGGACGTGAACGAGTCCGTAACCCATTACGGTGGTACCGGGGTCAATGCCTAATATGATTTTATCGTGACTCATTCTGTTGTAAAACTACGCACTATTGACTTTGCTTGCTCAAAAAAACTTGTATCTTTGCAGTCCTCGGGTGATTAGCTCAGTTGGTTTAGAGCACTACCTTGACAGGGTAGGGGTCACTGGTTCGAATCCAGTATCACTCACCACAAACCTGGCTTTTGAAGTCAGGTTTTTTTATGCCCTTTTATTTAGTTGCTCGCCGAAGAAATATTGAATTCGTCGACCAAAGCTTCTCCTTGCAAACGCAAATAAAGCTGTATGAGCGCCACTACATCTTTTTCGCAATACACCATAATGCGCTGTAAGTCGTTCTCTTCGTAGTATACCCGTGCTACATCTGCGCCAGAAATATCGTCTTTGGGTGTCGGAATGCCCATGACGTGGCAAAGCAACGAAAGCGATGTATACGATTTGTAGTCGCCGAATTTCCAAAGTTCCATGGTATCGATGTGATTGATTTCCCATGGTTTTTTGCCAGAAATTTGTAAAATATTGGGCAAAGCCAAGCCGTTGATGAGCATCCGGCGGCAGATGTATGGAATGTCAAATTCTTTGCTGTTGTGCCCACACAGGACGTGATAAGGCGTATTGTAGTGGTCTTCGAGCAAGCGCTTGAACTGCTTCAGTAATGTTTCTTCGTCGTCGTGGTAAAAAGATTTCAAACGGATGCTTTTGCCCTGACTTCCCTCGTGCAACATGCCCACAGAAATACATACGATTTTACCAAATTCGGCTAGAATACCGCCGCGTTCGTCGAAAATTTGTTCGATTGATTTCTCAGGACTGATCTGAAAACGGTTTTTTGCCTCAAATAGCGCCCTGGATTTGTCGTCGAGTTGCTCAAACTGATAGGCCTGAGGAACCGTTTCAATATCCAAAAAAAGGATTTTCTCGAATTGCAATTGTTTGTTCATAGTGGAAATTTACAAAGTAAAAGATTGTCATTCGCTTTAAAAACGTGAAATTTGTATACGCATTATGGCAGACCAACTTTTTTTCAAGTCCCAAGATAAACTTTCGCGCTACGCAGAGCTTCGTCCTCAGCTAGAGGCACTTATTGGTTCAGAAACGGATGTTGTTGCCAATATGGCAAATTTATGCGCCGCTTTAAAAGAAGCGTTTAGGTGGTTTTGGATTGGTTTTTATATTGTTCGCGGGCAAGAACTCATACTTGGTCCGTTTCAAGGCCCCATCGCCTGCACCAGAATCCAATTTGCAAAAGGTGTTTGCGGCACAGCATGGGCCGAACAAAAAAGCCAGCTCGTTCCGGATGTTGAGGCTTTTGCGGGCCATATTGCTTGTAGCTCATTGTCAAAAAGCGAATTGGTTGTTCCCATCTTCAAGGACGAGCAAGTTTGGGGCGTATTAGATATCGATAGCACGAAAATTGCCGATTTTGACCATACAGATCAAATCGAAATTGAAAAGTTAATGACATGGTTCGCTACTTGTTTGTAATGACACTGCTCTTGAGTGCTTGTGCGCAAGTAGGTACCATTACCGGTGGGCCCACTGATGAATTTGCGCCCCGCGTCATGTCGGAGTCCATTGCTGATAAACAACGCAATGTCAAGACAAGCGAACAGTTGCTCGTATTTGATGAATTCATCAAACTAGATCAACCCCAACAGCGCATCCAACTCATGCCCGCAGACAGCCGTTTGCAATACGAGCTCAAAGGAAAAACCTTACGGATTATTTTCTTGGATACCTTACAAGCCCAAACAACTTACACGCTCATGAGCAACGGCGGCATCAAAGACCTCACCGAAGGCAATGACTCGCTCATGACCTGGACCTTTTCTACCGGCCCTACCCTCGACTCTTTGGTCTTGAACGCCCGGGCCAAAGAATGGATTCCTAACAACAAGCCAAGCACCATCTACCTCGGTTTGTATCAGACCGACACCAGCCGCATTGCTCGCTACATCGGACGCTTTGATCCGCAGGGTCAACTGCAATTGAAAGGATTGAAAGAGGGCGCTTATTTTCTCAAGGCCTATATAGACGAAAATCAAGACGGTGCTTGTTCGCAGACTGAAAGCCAAGACGTCTTGTTTGAACCGATTGTTTTGCGTCAAATTCAAGCTGACACGCTCTCCTTCTTCCTTTCTAAACCCCAGAAAAGCCAGGATACCACTGTAAAAATAAATATTGCCTCCACTGATTCTTTGTCTTTAACCAAACCACTGAGTGCACTGATTTTACAATTGGATACCCTTCCCAAATACCTGTTGGCAGAGCTCTATTTAGGCGAAGCACTACAACAAAAAATCCAGGTCAATGAGCCCATCATTACCATTGACTCGCTGCAAGCAGGCGTCTACACACTGAGGTTCATTTCAGACCAAAATCATAACTTAAGATGGGACGCCATTGACCTCGATCAAAAACAACGCGCTGAACCCATCTATTATTACCCCGAAAAAATCAAAATCAGACCCAATTGGGAAGTTTCTTTGCCCGTGAACATACCACCGGGCAGCTTGTTTAAAAAATAAAACCTCATGAAAAAACTACTTTTTATTATTGCTGTTAGCTTGACGTCAAGTTTCAAGGCCCAAGTGCTGACCCCAAAAGCAAGTCCAATTGCCAAAATCCAACAAAAAGTGGGCTTGGCAGATATCCAAATTGATTACTCCAGACCGAGTGTAAATGGTCGTGTCATTTTTGGTGAACTCATCCCTTACGGACAAATGTGGCGCTTGGGAGCAAATGAAAACACCAAAATCACCTCCAGCGAGGCCCTCATTTTTGGCAAAGACACCCTCAAAGCGGGTACCTATGCCCTTTTTGCCAAACCGGGAGAAAACAACTGGGAATTTTATTTTTACAAAGACTACAGTAATTGGGGTCTCCCAGAAAAATGGGACGACAGCAAAGTAGCCCTCAAAGTGAGTGCAAGTGCCGGCATCAGTAAAGAATTCACTGAAAATCTTACCCTACAGTTCGAAGAATTGAAATCCAGCAGCGCTAAAATTACCCTCACTTGGGCACAAACAAAAGTAACACTTCCATTTGCGCTCGACACCAAAACAAAAGTATTGGCGAGCATCGATAAAACCATGGCTGGCCCCAGTGCCAATGACTACCACCAAGCAGCTACCTATTACTTCAACGAAAATCTCGATCTCAAAAAAGCTTTGGAATGGTCTACTAAAGCCGTAGAAATGCGCGGCACCTCAGCCTACTGGATGACCCGCCTTAAAGCACAATTACAAGCAGCCAACGGCGACTTCAAGGGCGCCATCGAAACAGCGAAACTATCCATGGAAGCTGCCAAAGCAGATGGCGACGACGCTTATGTATTGGCCAACCAGAAATCGATCGAAGAGTGGTCTAAAAAACGCTAAGCTGCTTTGCTCCAACAATACCGCTATCACTTCTTGTTGCACCTCATCATTTTCATGTGGGGCTTTACCGGTATTTTGGGCAAACTCATTCACCTAGATGCGCTGCTCATTGTGTGGCACCGCCTCTGGATTGCCGCCCTCGCACTCGGTATATATATGCTGCTTAAAAAAAGAATGACTTTGCCGAAAGGGAAGCAACTTCTTTGGAGTATTTTAGTTGGCTTGGTTGTGGCCCTTCATTGGCTTACCTTTTACACATCTATTCAATTATCTACAGCCTCGCTTGGCATTCTTTGTTTGTCTACAACCACCCTCCACGTCACTTGGCTCGAGCCGCTCATCATGCGCAAACGCTTTTCTTGGATCGAATTTGCAATGGGTTTATTGGTCATTGGCGGCATCTATTTTGTAGCACATGATTTCAAAGGAGAAGAACAAAAAGCTGTTCTGATCGGCTTGGTTTCGGCACTCTGCGCCGGCATTTTTTCTGTGGCCAACGGCAAGCTCGCCCAACAAACCGATACCGCAGCACTCAGCTTCACCGAACTCACAACGGGCTTCTTGGCACTGAGTGTAGTTTTTGTTTTTCAAGGAAAAATGAGCCTTGATTTGTTCGAAATGACACAAACTGACTTTTATTGGCTCTTGTTCTTAGGTATCCTTTGCACCTCATTTGCTTTTTTGGCGACCAT
>Ga0208304_10001340_pt1 | contig 11905 bp, 7 predicted proteins | sample ColrivemetaGS713_FD_187603 | JGI IMG/M metagenome (GOLD analysis project Ga0208304, IMG submission 187603) | Estuarine microbial communities from the Columbia River estuary - Flood tide ETM metaG S.713 (SPAdes) (version 2) | ecosystem: Environmental > Aquatic > Marine > Intertidal zone > Estuary... | reverse complement strand
ATAAAAAGTACCGCACTTTGTTTGCTGAATATTTTTTTTTTAGAACAAGAAATAATGTTTATTTAAAAATATCAAAAAATCAAAATAAGAATAAAGGAATTTTTAACTTAGTCTCATTAAGTTTTCTTCAATAATAAATAATCATTATGAATTACCCAATCATACCTAAACTTTGTAAAAAGCACCTTATTCTTTTCTCAATGAGCTTATTCTTTATTTTCATTATGCCCTCTCAAAACTTTGCACAAAAAAAGAATAATCCTTCTCCGAACTCATTTGATGAGTTTTATTATAACACCATGGAGTGGCGTCTAGTTGGACCATTCAGAGGAGGTCGAGCAGGAACTGTAGCTGGTGTAGTTGACAACCCTAATTTATACTATATAGGTACTGCAGGTGGAGGTGTTTGGAAGACAAAAGATGGTGGAAATACTTGGAACTGTGTTTCAGATGGCTATTTTGGAGGATCAATAGGTGCAGTCGCTGTATCAGAAAATGACCCTAACGTTATATATGTCGGTGAAGGAGAGCAAACAGTTAGAGGAAACGTTTCCTCGGGAAAAGGCTTATGGCGATCTACTGATGCAGGTGATACATGGAGTTCAATTGGATTAAAAAAATCTGAACATATCGGTAGGATACGAGTTCATCCAACTAACCCTGATATATTATATGTAGCAGCAATGGGAAATCTGTGGATCCCAAATAAAGAGCGTGGACTTTATCGATCTAAAGATGGTGGAACTACTTGGGAAAAAATACTTTATGTAAGTGACAAAGCCGGTGCTGTTGATGTTATCTTAGATCCTAATAACCCAAGAATTATATATGCCTCTACCTGGCAAATCAAACGAAATGGATATAGAATGGATAGTGGTGGTCCAGGAAGTCACCTATGGAAAAGTACTGATGGAGGAGACAATTGGGAAAAATTAACTAATAAACCTGGACTGCCTAAAGGTGTACTCGGAATAATTGGTGTAACTGTTTCTCCTTTAAATTCAGATCGGCTTTGGACTATTATTGAAGCAAAAAATGGCGGTGTATTTCGTTCCGATGATGGTGGTATGACCTGGATAAAAACAAGTAGCAACCGTTCCCTTCGACAGAGAGCTTGGTACTATTCTCGAATTTATGCAGACACCAAAAATGTAGATCGAGTCTATGTTTTAAATGTCGGATTTTGGAAATCAAATGATGGTGGGAAAACATTTGAAAAAATTGATACGCCGCATGGCGATCATCATGATCTTTGGATTTCTCCTAATAATAATAATCGAATGGCGATTGCTGATGATGGTGGTGGACAAGTAAGTTTTGACTCAGGAGAAAATTGGACTACCTACCACAATCAACCTACTTCTCAATTTTACCGTGTAACTACTGATAATTATTTTCCATTTAGAATATACGGAGCTCAACAAGATAACTCTGCGATTAGAATTTCTCATCGTTCGTCAAGTAGCTCAATTTCCGATCAAGATTGGCAATCCACCGCTGGTGGAGAAAGTGCTCATTTAGCGCCTGACCCTGATAATCCAGATATTGTATATGGTGGAACTTATAAAGGCTACATGATGCGAAAAGATCATTCAAATGGCCAAATGCGTTCGACAAATGTTTGGCCTTTTAACCCAGCAGGATCTGGGGCAGAAGTGATGAAATATAGATTTAATTGGAACTACCCTATTATGTTTTCTCCTCATAATCCCAAAAAATTATATGCAGGTTCTAACTATCTTCATTCCACAATAAACGAAGGTCAGTCATGGCAAGTCATTAGCCCTGATCTGACTAGAAATGATCCAGAAACGATTAGATCTTCAGGTGGTCCAATTACCCAAGACAATACAGGTGCCGAACATTACGCAAATATTTTTGCAATGACTGAATCACATATAGAAGAAGGTGTAATATGGACAGGTAGTGATGATGGCCTAGTACATGTAACCTTAGACGGTGGGAAAAACTGGACAAACGTAACACCTAAAGGTTCTCCTACATACAACATGATGAATTGCATCGATGTAGATCCTCATCAAAAAGGTGGAGCATATTTAGCCGCAACATCTTACAAGTTTGGAGATTATACCCCATATTTATATAAGACATCTGACTATGGAAAAACTTGGACAAAAATTACTAATGGAATTCCTGAAAATCATTATACTAGAGCCATACGTGTAGACCCTGTTAAAAAAGGATTACTTTATGCCGGCACAGAATGGGGAATGTATATCTCATTTAACGATGGAGCTAGTTGGCAGTCATTCCAATTGAATTTGCCAATTGTCTCTATTCGAGATTTGCATATTCGAGACAATACTTTGATAGCTGCAACACATGGTCGAAGTTTTTGGATGATTGATGATTTGGGACCAATTCAGCAACTTAATCAAAAAGTCGTTTCTAAAACCCACCATCTTTATGATCCAAAACCAGCCTATCGCATGGCTCAATCTCAAGGCTGGGGCAAGCCAAATTTCAATAAAGTAGGTCAAAATCATCCAAATGGCGTATTATTTAATTTTTTCATTAAGGATTTGTTAAACGGAAAAGACGGGAAAAAGAAAAAAGTCAAGCTTGAAATTAAAGATAATAATGGAAAAATAATTCAAACATTTTCGTCCTATTCAAAGGATAGAAAACAGAAACTTAACGTAAAGCAAAACAACAATAGATTTATTTGGGATATGAGATACCCTGGTTTTAAAGAGTTTGACGGAATGGTATTATATTCTTCTCCTAACCGAGGACCCAAAGCAACACCTGGTGATTACTCTGCAACCCTTACTGTTGGAAAAAAATCTGAGACCATAAAATTTACTATCTCAAAAGATCCTCGTTTAAAAAATTCAGATGAAGATTATCGAAACCAATTAAGTTTCTTATTACAAGTTCGCAATAAAGTAAGTGAGGCTCATCAAGCTATGACTGACATCAAGAATGTTCGAGATGATGTGGAATATTTTCAAAACAAATTAGCAGGCAAAAAGGGGTACAATGAAGTATTAGAGCTTCTATCCAGTTTAGAAAAAGATATGTCAGTCATTGAAAACAACATTCACATGACAAGCAATGAGAGCCGGCAAGACCCACTTAATTATGGAATCCGTGTTAACAATCGACTTGCATTTCTTCTAGCTGATCAGCAAAGAGGAGATTTTCCTCCCACCGATCAAGCAGAACAAGTTCGAGAGGAATTGACTAAAGACTTAAATGATCAACTTTTGAAACTAGATAATTTGTTATTAAAAAAATTAAAAGGAATTAATGAAAAAGGAAAATCACTTGGTGTTCAAATTATTTGTGAAAGGTTAAATCGAAAGAAAAATCCTTAAACAATAAAAACTATGTTGACAGAAAGCAGTCGTAAATTCCTGTCTTCTGTTAACATAGCATTTCTTTAACAAATCAAAAACTATCCAAAATTAGATTTTCAAATATTAAAGAAGTCGTTTTTAATATACAGTTTATTCTATCCCATTCTTCCTAAATCGAGTATCAAAAAAGTTCAATAGCTCGCTTAACAAAGGTATTTTTGTAGGTGAATTAATACATTTTCCGTAAATGGTATATTTACATACAACTAAAATGATTACTGATTGATATAAATGAATAGGTCAATCCAAAAAATTTAGACATCTAGAATGCTGATTAAAAACAAATTCTAAAAAGGAGAATCTAAAAATAAAATAGCAATTCTTGAGAATGTATATCTTTCCGTTTGATAAATGAAGGTTACAAAAAAGTATCATTTTTTAACTTTTTTTTTAAGCCAATAGTCATTGAATCAAACAAAAAGGTTAATTAATATCAATCCATATATATTCAAAAAGCAAGACAAAAAGTTTTATATCCTAGTGTATCTTTTCGATGAAGATTTTCTTGTATTTAGGTATAACTTATTAGAAAGCATAACTAAAAGCGGTAGAGTTATTTTAAAGTTCAACCTTAATATCTTGCTGTTTTAAAACGATATTAATTTTAGGTGAAATCTAAAGTCCAACAAAAAAAAGAACATAAAATTTTACAAAACAAATACATTCGTAGTCCAAGTTAAAACAAAATTAAAACCCACTTTACGTAACTTTACACTCGTTAAATTACGATGTTAAAATAAAACTTAATTTAAAATTCTTTAGAGGTAGGAGAAAAATATAAATAAAATTATGGCTCGCAATCGTCCAGAAACATTAGAAGAAGATAAAAATAGAAAAATGAATACAGAGACCTTTCGCGAAGCGATGAAGATCTTTGAATTTGTTAAACCCTACCGACTGTCTCTTGTGGTTGGGATGATTTTACTTTTTGTCAGTAGTATGGTTTTCATGCTTTTTCCATATTTAATTGGAAAAATGATGGACATAGCTTCAGGTGTTGATTTCTATGGAATGGATTTAAATGATATTTTCTGGCTAATGTTTGTTGTATTGGTTGCACAAGGTGTAGTTTCTTATTTTCGAGTTTTACTATTTGCAAGATTGAGTGAAAAAGGAATCGCAGATCTTAGAATTGCCCTTTATGAAAAATTAGTTTCTCTTCCGATTGTTTTTTACGAAGAAAACCGAGTTGGTGAATTAATGAGTAGATTGACTGCCGACGTTGAAAGGTTGTACAATGCTTTTTCAATAACCATTTGCAGAATTTTTGAGACAAATTTTACTATTAGTTGCAGGCTTACTTTTTTTAGGAGTACAAACACCGGAATTAGCATTTATTATGCTATTAACTTTTCCAGTTGCTGTAGTTTTAGGAATGTTTTTGGTCGCTGGATAAGAACATTATCAAAAGAAAGACAGCAAACTTTAGCGGATACCAATATTATTTTAAGTGAAACCATGCAATCAATAAGTGTGGTTAAAGCTTTTTCCAATGAATTATTTGAAGCCATCCGATACGGTAAATCAAATGATACAATGGTGAAAATCGCTTTGAAATTTGCCAATGGTAGAGCCATTTTTGCCACCTTCATTGTTTCTATTTTATTTGGAGCATTGATTTTTGTAATTTATGAGGGGGCTGTTTTAATACAAGAAGGTACCATGACTTCTGGAGGATTAGTGATGTTTACTTTTGTGACTGCCATCATTGGCGGCTCAATAGCAGGCCTTGGTAATTTTTATACAGAACTTTTGGGTGCAGTTGGTGCAACTGAAAGAATTCGAGAAATACTCTCAATGAAAAGCGAAGTTAACCCGAGAGATCCTGGCATAGACAAAGAGTTTAAAAGATTTGAAGGTAATATAGAATACTCCAACGTTAACTTCCACTATCCTACACGAGAGGATATTGAAGTAATGAAAGGGATCAATTTTCAAATAAAAGCAGGTCAAAAAGTGGCGTTGGTTGGGCCAAGTGGATCAGGGAAATCTACAATTGTTCAATTACTTTTACGGTTTTATAATATTCAAGATGGTGATATCAAGGTCGATGACAAAAGTATTTTTGATTACAACATCTCAGCCTTTAGAAGAAACTTTGCGATTGTTCCTCAAGAAGTTATTTTATTTGGAGGAACAATAAGAGAAAATATTGCCTATGGTAATCCATCAGCTTCTAATGAAGAAATCATAAAGGCAGCACAAAAATCTAATTCATGGGAATTTATTCAAACCTTTCCCGAGGCATTAGATACGGTAGTTGGTGAACGAGGTATTAAATTATCTGGTGGACAACGTCAACGAATTGCAATAGCAAGAGCAATTTTAAAAAATCCTTCCATATTATTGTTGGACGAAGCAACCTCTGCTTTAGATGCTGAATCTGAGAAGGTTGTACAAGATGCTCTAAATAATCTAATGGAGGGTCGGACATCTATAATTATTGCCCATAGACTGGCAACAATTCGAGATGTTGATTGTATTTTTGTTATTGACAACGGAAGAATTATTGAGCAAGGTACACATGAAGAACTTTCAAGTATTGAAAATGGAGCATACGCAGGATTAGCAAAATTACAGTTTGAAAATGTATAAAAAACATGCTAATAACTTTACGATTTAATAATCAATTTAAAATTATAGAAAAGTGTCAATTAGTGTTCTTTACCAAAATTCACAAAAAAGATCTTAACGATCCACAAAATCCATATCTAAGAAAAAATTAAAACTAATTTTCTTAGATATCTTCTAGGATAAGTAGCTTAAGGCTCCACATTTCCTTTCCGTGATCATTATTGGATTAAGAAAAACTAGATACCGTTTATTTTGATAAAAAGAAAAATTGCTTTTGTAATCATAAGTGGTTTTTATCTTTAGTAAAAAGTAGAAACCAATTTCTCAACCTTATAATTTTTTATTTTGAAAAAAAGAGGAAGATTATTTTTTAAAAAAACCAAGTTAAAATAGTCTATTCACTCAATGAATATTAAAAGATTAAGACTTTAAAAGGAATAAAAAATCATTCCCATTTTGCAGTAAAATTACCTCTTATTCCGCTGTTGCTTTGTCAAAGAACCCAAACCATAACAACTGAGAAGTATTGTTTTTTCTTTTCAAATTAAACTTAATAAATAATGATTCCTTTACCATATGGAGGACAAAATAGAGAGAATTTAAAAAGGTCAGAATATACACTTGGTATCCTAGGAGCCTTATCTGTTTTCTTTGTGGCTTTTTTATACGCTTTTGAGGTTAAATACTTTAGTAACACTTTCGAAGTAAAAAGCTTAGTTTGGCAAACACTTTACTCGGGAATTTTTATTGGAATCACGGCGGGATATTATTTTTCCAAACAATTTAATGATGTGTTAGAACAACTGAAAATATATGTTTTTTTTCTTACAATTTCGTTGTTATTACTCCCGTTACTAGGTAGTCTATCCAATAGATTGCTGTCTTTTTCTCCTAAACAAAAAATAGAAGTTGAACTCCAAAGTCAAGCAGCTTATCTCCAAAGTAGATTTGGACGAGTCAGTATGAATACTAAAAAAGATGGAATATTTTTATTTTTTATAAAAGATCAAAAAATACAAAGAGTCAAAACTCAAAAAATACTTTTCCCAAATTCAAAAAAAGGAGAGCGTGTACAAATTGTTACAAGGAAAGGATTCTGGGGATATGAGTATTTTATTGAAGAGTAAAACAATCTAAAACACCTAACAAAAATGCCAGAATTACCAGAAGTCAATTCTTTTAAACTTTATTTTGATAAAACCACTTTAAATCAAAAGATTAGAGAAGTTGAAGTTCAAGATGATAAAATAATGCGAAACATAAATGGCGATGACTTCATTGAAAAACTAACTGGCAGAACTTTCGTTAACTCCTACAGAAGAGGAAAATACCTGTTTGGGAAATTAGATGATGGTAACGATGTTCTTTTTCATTTTGGGATGACAGGAGATATTAAATACTATGAAGATGATATGGATCAACCTCGACATGAACGATTTGCCTTTCATTTTACCAACGGATACCGGTTAGGGTTTGATTGTCCTAGGAAATTTGCTCGTATATTATATTTAAAAGATTTAGAAAAATACATCTCAGAAATTGGACTTGGAGAAGATGCATTAATAATTTCAGAAAACAGTTTTTTAGAAAAATTGGAAGGTCGGAAAACTTCAATTAAAGGTTTCTTACTAAATCAAAAGTTACTAGCTGGAGTTGGAAATCTATATGCAGATGAGATTTGTTTTCAAACTCGCATTCATCCAGGCTCCTCGATAAGTGCTTTGAGACAAAAACAAAAGAAAGATATCTACAAAGCCATGCAAAATATTTTATCCATCGCAGTTAACCGAGCCCGAAATTATAAGGAAGAAAAAACGGAAGACGACTTTTTTCAATGGAGGGTCAAAGGACAAAAAGCCCCAAAAGGAAAAGGAGTTTGTAAAGTCGAAAAAATAGCAGGAAGAACTACCTATTATTTTGATATTTATCAAAGATTATATCAATCTAAATAATGTCTTTTAAAATCCAATCTAATTCATAAAATTCATTTGTCAATCTTGATAAACCATTATCCTATCCACAACAAAGTCAATCCCACACAATAAAAGCAAAGATTTTTTTCACTCGGTTTCAATATATTTAAACTTATAGTAATTCATATAATGAGATATACTTGATTGAAAGGCCTAAAATTTCCTCTCCATAATATGTCTACCTAATCCCCTCTCTCTTTCCAACTATCAGGAAACCATTTTTCTTTGCCCTATTTATTGTTCAGTTTACCCATTTTTCACCTTTTCCTGTGAAATTATCTTAAAACAAAAGACAACTGCGTCTAATATTATAACTGTTGTACATTAATTTTCACCTAGCTAGCTCTCAAATTGGAATAAATGATTTTTATAAAAAAAACGTTAACTCTTTTAGTTCAAGTTAACTTTTCCATATTCTATAACTGGAAATGTAAAACTTGTCCCTGCCTTTAACCTTGGTAGGTCATCATTTTTAAAACAAGGTGATAGAGAGAATAATAAAGGAGACTAAATCTGAAAGATTTGAGTAACTCATTTTTGAAACCGGGAGAGTCCAAATAATAGATTTAATGAAACAATAAAAACACAAAAAAAATTGAGGAATTTTAAAATAAATTTTTGAGGAAATCATACTAGTAGTAAAAAGTAACACTCAATCCCATATTATACATGTTTCATCTAAAAATAACCTCCTAAATTCAATTATCATTTATTTTTACAAAAAATTATAATAGTAAATAACTTGTATTATTATACTTTTGTAAGTAAATAATAGTTAAAATAAAATTCTAAAATTAAAATACTAATATGAAAGATTTCTTCAAGTTTGTTTTCGCTTCTTGTTTGGGAGTAACACTTTCTGGAATAGCATTATTCTTTATTGGAAGTTCTGCTGTTGCTGGATTAGTATCAGAAGCAAGTGGTGAAAATAAAGCTGCTGCTAAGCCAAATTCAGTTCTAAACATTTCACTTAAAAATCAAATTCCAGAAAAAACAAATAATGTTCAGGCGGATCAATTCCAATTAGAAATGGATAATATTCTGGGTGTACATGATATTGTTCATAGTATCAATCACGCCAAAACTGATGATAACATTCAGGGAATTATGATTGATTTAACTAATGCAAGTTTAGGACAGGCTAACGCTGCTTACCTAAGAAAAACTATAGATGAATTTAAGGAAAGTGGAAAATTTGTTTTAGCCTATGCTCCTACTTATTCTAAAGGGACTTACTATTTAGCATCTGCAGCAGATCAAGTCTATATCAATCCATTTTCAGTAATGGAATTTGATGGATTTGCCGCAAGTATTCCTTTTTTTAAGGGAATGTTAGATAAAATCGGTGTAAAAATGCAGGTTAAATATGCAGGACAATTTAAGAGTGCAACAGAACCATTCCGATTATTCGAAATGAGTGAACAAAATAAATTGCAAGTTCGAGAATACTTAGGAGGCATGTACGAGGTGTACTTAAATGATATTGCAGTTTCACGAAATTTGACACCTAAACAATTAAAATCTATTGCGAATGAAGGAATTTTATTAAATTCTAAGGAAGCTATGGAATCAGGTCTAGTAGATGGAATAAAATATAAAGATGAAGTTTTGATGGAACTACGAACTCGTTTGGGTTTAGCTGAAAAGGACAAAATTCCAACAATTGGATTGTATGATTATGCAGAATATGTAGGAAACAAAATAGATTTCAAATCAAGTAACAAGATTGCCGTAATTTATGCTGAAGGTTCCATCGTCGACGGAGAAGGAACTTTGGGTAGTGTTGGTGGAGATAATTATGCTAGAATTATTCGAAAAGCTAGACAAGATGATAATGTAAAAGCGATTGTTATTCGAGTAAATTCAGGTGGAGGAAGTGGAATGGCTTCAGAAAATATTTGGAGAGAAATTGAATTAGCTAAAGCTGATGGAAAGACCATAATTACATCTATGGGGGATGTAGCAGCTTCTGGTGGATACTATATTGCATGTAATTCAGATGCTATTTTAGCCCAATCAAATACAATAACAGGTTCGATTGGAGTATTTGCAATGATTCCTAGTTTCCAGGATGGTATGCGTGACCATTTAGGAATTGAAGTAGATACCGTTAAAACAACAAAATTTGCAACCAGCATTTCTCCTTTCTTTGATATGAATAAAGAAGAAGGTGATCGAATTCAAAAATACATAGATGAATTTTATGATCATTTTTTACTAAGGGTTTCAGAAGGAAGAGGAATGACTAAAGAACAAGCTCATGAGATCGCACAAGGGAGAGTCTGGACTGGAAAAACCGCTTTAGAAATCGGCCTTGTTGATCAGTTAGGTGACCTTAATGATGCAATTAATCTCGCAGCAGAAAAGGCAGGGATTTCAGATTATCGATTAAAGGAATTCCCACAAGTAAAAGAACCCCTTCAACAATTCATTGACAATATAACAGGAAATAACAGCAAAGAACCAATGGCTAATAAATCTGTAAATAAATTGTTACAAAGTGAGTTAGGTGAATTATACCCTCATGTAAAGGCATTAAAAGAAATGATGCAAGCAAAAGGAGTGCAAGCTAGAATGCCGTATATAATTGATGTTGATTAATTGATAGGAATATTTAAAAATAAAAAAGGACATTTCGGTTAAAGAAATGTCCTTTTTTATTTTAGGTTCATTACATGCTAATAGAGAAAATATAAATACATAAAACGAATATTTGTATGTATGTTATCTTCTAACCACCATAACTCTGACCAGAGTTAAAAATTAAATAGACCCTCTTTATAAAAAGTCTACATCTACATCATAAGGATATGCAATCAAATATTTCAATGCCTTCTCTACCGCAAATCCTTCAAAAACAGATTTATAAAGCATTTGTGTAATAGGCACTCTAATTTTATGCTGTCTTGATAAATGTTTAAATATCTTTAAAGTTCTAACCCCCTCCGCTAACTCAGGCATAGTTTCCATTATTTCCTCTAGAGATTGACCCTGCCCTAGCCTTTTTCCAAATGTAAAATTCCGACTATCTTCACTAGTTGCCGTTGCAATCAAATCTCCTATGCCCGCTGTTCCTAAAAAAGCACTTTTATCAATATTAAATGCTTTGGCAAAATAAATCATTTCAACCAATCCTCGAGTAATCAACATGGCCTGAATATTTTTTCCCATCCCTAATCCACCAAGTATACCAGAACCAATTGCATATACATTTTTCAATGCTCCAGCCATTTCAGCTCCTAACATCGACCTAGAACCAAAAACTTGAAACCTTTGCCCTTTTAACACTTTTTTTCCCAGTTCAAAAACCTCATCATATCGACTTGCTATTAAAGTTGCCGTTGGTTGACCAGCCATAATTTCAGATGACAAATTAGGACCACTTAAGCAACCTATTCTTACAACAGAGCTCTCCTGCTCAATTACATTACTCATTGTATGCACTTCATGGCGAGTAATTTTCCCAGCTTCCAATTTAGTCATATCTGCTTCTCTAACATCAAATCCTTTTGTACCATGTATCAGTATATGATACGGATGCAAGTAGGGTGAGAAACTTTTCATCATAGCTCGAAAACTTACCGAAGGTACTACTGGAAAAATCAAAGTACAACTCTTTGCTAAAAATTCCGGATCAGAAGTAGCAATGATATTCTTATTCAATTGAATCCCATGATGTTTATGAGAGGCATTTATCTTTTCTACAAGGCTTCTATTTCTTGCAAATAGCAATACATTGGCATTTTCTGAAATGAGTTGAGCGATTGCAGTTCCAAAACTACCTGCACCAATAATACCTACCTGTTGCGACTTTTCCAATATTTTTCATTTTTTAAAGAGCTACTTTAGCTACTCTTAATATTATTAATTCTGAGCCAATGCTTCTTCAATAAAAACCTTTAATTCTTCTTTGATATTCATTGACCCACCAATTTTACTATTCACTACTTTTCCTTCTTTGTTAATTACTACACT
>Ga0208304_10001335_pt1 | contig 11923 bp, 10 predicted proteins | sample ColrivemetaGS713_FD_187603 | JGI IMG/M metagenome (GOLD analysis project Ga0208304, IMG submission 187603) | Estuarine microbial communities from the Columbia River estuary - Flood tide ETM metaG S.713 (SPAdes) (version 2) | ecosystem: Environmental > Aquatic > Marine > Intertidal zone >... | reverse complement strand
GATAAGCGAGGTTTCAGAGCGCAGGAAGCCTTCCTTGTCGGCATCCAAAATAGCCACCAAACCGCATTCCGGTATGTCGAGGCCTTCGCGCAGAAGGTTGATGCCAACCAGCACATCAAAGGCGCCAAGCCGAAGGTCGCGCAGTATTTCTATGCGTTCAATTGTGTCGATGTCTGAATGCATATAGCGCACCCGCACACCCTGTTCGTGAAGGTATTCGGTAAGGTCTTCGGCCATGCGTTTGGTGAGCGTCGTGCATAGCACCCGCATGCCCTTGGCGGCCACTTTTTTAACTTCGTCCAGCAGGTCATCTACCTGCGTTTCCACCGGGCGAATTTCGATAATCGGGTCCAGCAGTCCAGTAGGGCGGATGATTTGTTCGGCAAACACGCCACCGGATTGTTCCAGCTCCCAAGCCTGCGGGGTGGCCGACACGAACACCGATTGTGGGCGCATTGCATCCCATTCTTCAAATTTCAAAGGCCGATTATCCATGCAGCTTGGCAGGCGGAAACCATGTTCGGCCAAGGTGAACTTCCGCCTATAGTCGCCTTTGAACATGCCGCCGATTTGCGGAACCGAAACATGGCTTTCATCGGCAAACACTATGGCATTATCGGGGATATATTCGAACAAAGTCGGGGGTGGTTCGCCTGGTGCGCGGCCGGTTAGGTAGCGGGAATAGTTTTCAATGCCGTTGCAAAAGCCAGAGGCTTCCAACATTTCCAGGTCAAAATTCACGCGCTGTTCCAAACGCTGGGCTTCCAGCAATTTCCCCTCGGCCACCAGTTGTTCCAGCCGCTGTTTTTGTTCAATTTTGATGTTTTTGATAGCTTGGTTAAGCGTAGGTCGCGGGGTGACATAATGGCTATTGGCGTAAACGCGCACTTTTTCCAACGTGTCGGTGCGGTCACCCAACAGTGGGTCAAATTCGTGTATGGCCTCCAATTCCTCACCAAAGAACGACAGGCGCCAAGCCCGGTCATCCAAATGCGCCGGCCAGAGCTCCAAGGAATCACCGCGCACCCGGAATGTGCCGCGCTGGAAAGCATTATCGTTGCGCTTGTATTGTTGGGCGACCAGCTCCGCCATAATCTTGCGCTGATCATAGTCTTGGCCGACTACCAGATCCTGCGTCATGGCCCCATACGTTTCGACCGAGCCGATACCGTAAATGCAGCTGACCGACGCGACGATAATCACATCATCGCGTTCCAGCAGCGCGCGGGTGGCGGAATGGCGCATACGGTCGATCTGATCGTTGATCTGGCTTTCTTTTTCAATGAATGTATCGGTGCGGGCGACATAGGCTTCGGGCTGGTAGTAATCATAAAAAGATACGAAATATTCGACCGCATTATCCGGGAAGAACCCCCGAAACTCACCGAACAACTGGGCTGCTAGTGTTTTGTTCGGGGCCAGAATAATCGCCGGGCGCTGTGTTGCCTCAATGATTTTGGCCATGGTAAAGGTTTTACCGGTGCCAGTTGCGCCCAGCAAAACTTGGTTGCGCTCGCCCGATTTTAACCCACCAACCAATTCGGCAATGGCGGCCGGTTGGTCACCTGCCGGTTCGAACTCGGCATGAAGCACCAGTTTACGCCCGCCATCCAATTTGGGGCGATTGCGGATCTCTGGATTCGGGTCGTGGGGCAGGGACACGGCTATATTCCTATTTTGTTCCTACTATGTCGCTTCTTTGCGCGTCAATTTCAAGGTTAATGAAGTCTTAATATCATTGGTTGTATTTTATGATTAATAAGCAACCAAAACGAATAAAATCACTTGCGAGAGTTCGTGCGCCGGGGCTAGGGTTAACGGGCAAGCAGATAGGTCGCTGGTGGCGCGCTTAACCCACCCCACCCTCGCTCCCAAGCGTCTCATTGGCGACCACTGCTTGTCATTTCTCCCTGAATTGCACCGCGCTCCCCCCTTGCATCGGGGCAGCACAAGCGCGATAAACGGTCAAGCAACCTAAAGGCCTGTTTATGACCGCTCGAATCTATCAGCCCGCACGTAATGCCATGCAATCTGGCCAGTCCAAAACCGATTGGGTGTTGGAGCACACGCCAGCCACCCCGCGTAGTATTGACCCGTTGATGGGTTGGACAAGTGCTGGCGACACGCAGGCACAAGTGAAGTTGCGGTTTGAAACCAAGGATGCGGCCATTGCTTACGCCCGCGCCAATGGTATTGCCTATCAGGTGGCTGAACCGAAACCCCGTGCGCATAACCTGCGCAAAGGCGGCTATGGCGAAAACTTTGCAACCAACCGCCGTGGCGTCTGGACGCACTAATTTTCCCTGTGACATCCCGCTCTTGCCTCGCTACAACCGCGCCCAAGGCCCCGTAGCTCAACTGGATAGAGCAATTGACTTCTAATCAATAGGTTGCAGGTTCGAACCCTGCCGGGGTCGCCAAACTTTCGCGTCGCAGCGAACCGTATGCCTACCCAGATTTTGACAAAGCGCTGAAATTCGCTGTCGACGCGATCACGTCAATCACCGCTGAAATGGAGCAAAATAACGTCACACGTATCGCTGGACTTGGCATCGCCATTCCGTTTCAGCTGTGGCATTGGCCGCGTTTGCTTGGCATTGATTCAGCAAATATGGACGCATAGCGGGTGCGAAATATTTATGCTGAGCTTGCCGCGAATATTGACAAGCCTGTATTTTTGCAAAACGACGCAACAGCTGCCTGTAGTTCGGAGCGTGTTTTCGGAACAGCAGACCTGCCGGGAAATTTTTTGCAGTTCTATCTCGCGTCATTCATTGGTGGCTGGGTCGTTCTGAATGGCAGTCTATTTGCTGGGCCCAGAGGCAACGCGGGGGCGATTGGTTCTATGCTGGTGCCAAATTCTAATGGCCGCACCAGCCAGTTGATCGACCTTGCTTCGCTGGTCGTCTTGGAAGACATGCTGGTGAAGTCAAATCACGACCCGTCCAGCTTGTGGGCGTTTCCGCACGGTTGGGAATTTCCCGACGGCATCCGCCAAAAATGGTTGTTACAAGCAGGCGGGGGAATCGCATATGCGACGCATTATGCGATCGTTGTTTTTGATTTTGAGGCGATTTGTATTGACGGTTGGATGCCAGACGATCTGTGCACCGACGCCATTGCAGTTATCGAAGAAAATTTAGATCAGCTCGATTTTACTGAGCTGGAACGGCCTAGGCTTGTGGCGGGGACGACGGGTGCAAATACGCGCGTTGGGGGCGGCCAGCCAACCGCTGCTTGGTCGGTTCTTGATGCAATTAACAGGTTAAGACTCTGCCCTGCCAATATTTGGGCTGCCAACGAATGCCTCGCGCAGTGTTCCAATATGTTTTAGGCTGCTGATCGCGGGTTTCGCACTATTGGCCATGTTACTTCCTAAGCGCCAGAATCAAAGTTTGAAAAATGAGGACTACGCGCTAGGCAAATAGTCTGTTTTCGACAAGTATGGCATCAACTGGCTTTTGGCCTGTTTGTGACTAATGAAGAAAGCGAGCCCCGACATGAGCAAGGTAAACCTGACCCTTGAAGAGATTTATGCGCTTGCGCATGCCACGATGGTGGCCAATGGCTGTGATGAGAGCAATGCCGCTGCCCTTGCTGATATTGTTATGCGCGCCGAAAAGGATGGGTCGCATTCGCATGGGCTGTTTCGTGTGCCGGGATATGTCAAGGCGCTGCGCAGTGGCAAGGTGGATGGCCAAGCAAAGCCCGTTGTTAACCGTAAAACCTCGGCCATTGTGCATGTAGATGGCGGCGGCTGTTTCGCCCCGCTGGCGCAGGCCGTTGGCTTACCGGTTTTGGCGCAGGCTGCCGCAGAAACTGGCGTGGCCGCTCTTTCGCTGACAAACATCCACCATTTCGCCGCGCTTTGGCCCGAGACCGAGTTTTTGGCCGAGCGCGGGCTCGTCGGTATCGCCTGCACCGCCTATATGCCCATGATGGCGCCTGCCGGATCAACCGAGAAGTTCTTTGGCACCAACCCTTTGTCTTTTGCTTGGCCCCGCCCGGGCAAACCGCCCGTTTGTTTTGACATGGCAACAGCCGCTATGGCGATGGGCGAAGTGCAAATCGCCGCGCGTGATGGCAAGACCGTTCCACCCGGCACCGGCCTTGATTCAGATGGCAACCCAACAACTGACCCTGCAAAAATTGCGGCGGGCGTCTTGTTGCCATTTGGTGGATATAAAGGCTCGGCGATTGCGTTGATGGTTGAACTGCTGGCCGCTGGCCTGACGGGGGAGCAGTTCAGCTATGAAGCGTCTGAGAACGACAACCATGATGGCGGGCCGCCACGGGGCGGTGAAATGGTCATCGCCTTGTCGCCCGCGCTGATTGCTGGTGATGGCTGGGATGACCATGCCGAGGCATTCATGGCGCGTTTGACCGGACTGAAAGGTGTGCGTCTGCCCGGTGAGCGGCGGCATATTAACCGGCAAGACCCTGGCCCCCGGGCAATAAATGAAGAGCTTGTTAACACGATTCGCGCGCTCAGCTAGCGTGTGAGGGCAATACGCCTATCGGGAAGCTTTGCCGGTGCATAAGGAGCCCCGGCGGCACGCGCAGACTGCCTTGATCTCATAGCGATGCAGCATATCTGTAATGGTGAATGACCGGATTACACGGAGAATGTTATGCAACTCATCGTGAATGGACAAACGCGGGAGGTGGATGCCCCCGATGACATGCCCCTCCTTTGGGTTTTGCGTGATCTACTTGATATTAAAGGCCCAAAATTCGGCTGTGGCGTTGCTGCTTGTGGCGCCTGCACTGTGTTAATCGAAGGGCAGGCGGTGCGCAGTTGTGCACTGGCGCTGGGTGATGTCTATGGCCCGATCACCACGATTGAGGGGATCAGCCAAGGCGATAATTTGCACAAGGTGCAACAGGCATGGGCCGAACATCAGGTGCCGCAATGCGGGTATTGCCAAGCTGGCCAAATATTGGCGGCGGTGGCTTTGCTCGACGAACAGCCAAACCCCACCGATGATGATATTGACGCCGCGATGACCAATTTGTGCCGCTGTGGCACCTATCCGAAAATTCGTGCGGCCATCAAAACAGCGGCGGGGGCGTAATATGGGCCGGGTTGCGAAATATACGCGCCGGGGCGCGCTTGGGCTTGGTTTGCTTGCGGCCGGCGGGCTTGGTGTTGGCTATTATTATTACCGCAAACCCTATCCCAATCCGCTAATTGGCGAACTGCCGGAAGGCGTTTCAATCTTCAACCCGTTTGTGTCGATTGCTGCGGATAACACCATCACCATTTACACCCCGCAAGCTGAAATGGGCCAAGGTGTGCATACAACTTTGGCCGCCCTTGTAGCAGAAGAGCTCGACGTGCCCCTGTCGATGATCAAAACCGAACATGGGCCAGCTGCCAAAGCCTATTACAATGATGCGATGATTGAAGAAGGTGGCGGTGACATGGCCTGGGAAGATGGCGCCATGGCTAATTTCCGCCGCAACATGATGGGCGTGCTCGGCAAGTTTTTGGCGCTGCAAGTCACCGGCGGTTCATCTTCAACCCGGAATGGGTTTGAAAAGATGCGCAAAGCCGGGGCAGGGGCGCGAATTGCCCTGCTGGGTGCTGCGGCGGAACGTTGGAATGTTGCACCAGACACGTTGGTGTCGGACAATGGCACCATCACCGATCCCGCCACGGGCGAGGCTCTAACCTATGGCGCATTGGCCGCAGAAGCAGCCGCCCAGCATATTCCTTCAAATCCGCCATTGCGCAGCCATGCTGAATGGAAAATCCTCGGCAAATCGCAAACGCGGGTTGATTTGCATGACAAAATTACCGGCGCGCCGATTTATGGCATCGATATGCAACTGCCGGATATGCTTTACGGTACGGTGCTTATGTCGCCGGTATTTGGCGCTGGCGCGGTGCGCAGTGACCTGACGGCTGCCTTGGCTGTGGATGGTGTCAGTGCAGTTGTGCCAATCGAAACCTCAACCGGTAAGGGATTCGGGGTTATCGCCACGAACACATGGGCAGCCTTCCAAGGCGCTGCGGCCATTGATGTTGATTGGGCCGCACCCGACTATCCTGCCAATACGGATGCGCAATATGCAGCCTTCGCGGCCGCGCTTGATGCCGAGGCTTCCTTCACAAAAGGCGGGCGGGGCGATGCCATAGAAGCTCTAACCGCAGCCCCCAGCGATCAGCGTCTTTCAGCAGAATACCGCATGCCCTATCTGGCCCATGCCACGATGGAGCCGATGAATGCCACCGCGCAATTTGCAGATGGAAAGCTCACATTGTGGATGGGCAATCAGGCCCCTGGCCTGATGGCCAATGGTTGCGCGCGGGTGCTGGGCATTTCACCCGATGACGTAACGGTTCATACTTTGCAAATGGGCGGTGGCTTTGGCCGCCGGGTCGAAAGTGACGCTGCACTATATGCCGCGGCCTTGGCACGCGAGGTTTCTCCCCGCCCTATTAAAGTGACGTGGAGCCGTGAGGAAGACACAACCCATGGCGTCTATCGCCCCATGGCTGTTGGGCGCTTTCAAGCCGCTGTTGCCCCCGGCACTGTTCCACATGCGCTAAACGTCGCGATAGCAGCCCCCAGCATTATGGCATCGATGGGCAAACGCTCACGCCCAGAGGGCGGTGGTCGCTCAATGGATGATCGCACAGTCATAGACGGGACTTTTGACCAACCTGCCCAATTTGCAAACGCGCGCTATGCAGCACATGTGGTAGATACTGGGGTTCCGGTCGGTTACTGGCGCTCAATTGGACATTCGGTCGGGGGGTTCATGCATCAAAGCTTTATGGATGAAATCGCCCATCATGCGGGGCTTGATCCTATCGCGATGCGCCTATCCATGATGACCAGCGACGACCGCCTTGCCCCCGGCCGGGCTGTGTTGGAACGCGTGGCCGAATTGTCGGGTTGGGGCGAAGCATTGCCCAGTGGCAAAGGGCGTGGCGTTGCAATGTGCATGTCCTTTGGCACGTGGGTCGCACAGGTCGTGCAGGTTGACGTCAGCTCTGGCAAGGTTCGGATGGAAAAGGCTTGGGCCGTCGCCGATCCCGGCCTTGTGCTCGACCCTGACAATTTTCGTGCGCAGATATCTGGTGCAATGATTTTTGGGCTGAGCCAAGCGCTGGGACAGGAAATTACCCTGACAGGCGGGCAGGTTGACCAGCAGAACTTCTATGATTTTGACGCGATGCGTATGGCACAATGCCCCGAAATCACGGTCGATATACTGGAAAACGCCGCGCGAATGGGCGGCGCAGGCGAACCCGGCACACCCCCAGCCGCCGCTGCCCTTGCAAATGCAATTTTCGCAACAACCGGACAGCGCATTCGCACAATGCCGCTCAGCCATGAGATCGGCTTTTATGCCTAGAACTTGGCTTTCTGTCGCCCTAATCTGGCGGCAGAAAGCGAGGTCTGATGCACCCCAATCCCATTTATCGAAGCGCAGATGATGCAAAGAATATGAGTTTTGCTGCCGCGCGGGGTTTTGGCGTGCTTGCCGTGAATGGTCCAGATGGCCCGATTGTCTCTCATGTGCCGTTTGTGCCAGCACCCGGTGGCGTGGCATTGCATCTCGTGCGCTCAAACCCCATTGCCCGTGCGCTTACATCGGGGGCGAAGGGCGCGGTTTTGGCGGTGTCTGGCCCGGATGGCTATGTCTCGCCCGATTGGTATGGGCAGGCGGATATGGTGCCAACATGGAACTATGTCGCCGTGCATTTGCGCGGCAGCCTAACGCTTGCCTCACCTGAAAGCCTGCGCGCGCATCTTGATGCACTATCCACGCATTTTGAGGCGCGCCTTTTGCCAAAACCCATCTGGAAAACGGATAAGGTTGCAGCAGAACCGCTGGAAAAAATGCTGCGTCAAATTGTGCCGGTTCATTTGGAAATTGCCAGCACAGATGGCACATGGAAGCTCAACCAAAACAAAACCGAAGCGACCCGCCAAGGCGTTATCGACGCACTGGCAACCAGCCCAATCGGTCAGGAACTGGCTGCGCTAATTGCCGCAATGCGGGCAGCCAAGGGGCAGGGCTAGGCCTTTAGCCAGCCTTGCGCCTCGGCTGCCTTGGCCCGCAACCACAACATGTCAAACCCGGCAATAACGCGGTAACCACGGGCAAACAGCCCTTCAGCCTGTGCTTGGTTCAACGCGACATTGCCAAGCGGAATGCCTGCGCTTTTTGCAGCGGTCTCTATTTTGGTAAGCGCGGCCAGAAAATCCGGATGGTCAAACTGGCCCGACATGCCAAGGTCGGTCGAAAGGTCAAATTGCGCGGGCACAAGTAGGTCAATCCCCGGTACAGCGCAGATTTCGGCAATATTCTCAACCGCATCAGCTGTCTCTACCAATAGGCAGCAAACCAGCTGGCCGTCGATTTTAACTTTATGGTCTAACAAACCCGTGCCCCAACGCGATTGCGCGATGAAAGGCCCAAACCCCCGCGTGCCATGCGGCGGGTAACGCAGGCTTGCCACAGCGCGCTTTGCGTCATCGGCAGTGCGGATCAACGGGAAAACAACGCCCTCGGCCCCAAGGTCCAACACGCGTTTAACCTGCGAAGTTTCGTTTTCCCGAATGCGCACCAAGGGCGCGCAATCTGTGCCAGCCGTCGCAGCAATCATGGCATGTGCGCTGGCATAATCCACCGCCCCATGTTCCATATCGATGATCACCGCATCCGCCCCCGACGCCGCCATAGCCTGTGTTACCGTTGCGGAGGGAATGGTGCACACATGCGCGGTCAGTCGTAACGCAGTATTTGCGAGTTTTTGCTTAAGAGATGGCATAATAACTCCAACATTGTTCAGAATATCTGTGCAATCGCGCAATCATCTGCCACTCTGATGCAAATCGCAACACGAGGAAATTATGAAGCTTTATTCCGCCCCTGCATCGCCCTTTGTGCGCAAAGTGCATATCGCCCTGCATGAAACCGGTCTGATGCCACAGGTTCAGATTGTGCCAGTCAGCATCACCCCCGTTTCGCCCGGCGATACCGTGCCAACGCGCAACCCGCTCGGCAAAATTCCCGCATTGGAGCTGGCGGATGGTGGCGTGCTCTATGATAGCCGGGTGATCACGCGATATCTCGACAGCCTGAAGCCCGGCGTTTTGTATCCAAACGCACCGGCCCTGTGGCAGACTTTGGTGCTGGAGGCGACCGGTGATGGACTGATGGATGCCGCTGTTTCAATGACCTATGAGGTCCGCGTGCGCCCAGCTGAAATGGTTTTTGGAGCTTGGCTTGATGCGCAATGGCTGAAAATAGAGCGCACGCTTGGCGCGATTGAGGCGCGCTGGATGGCGCATTTGCAAGGGCCGCGTGATATGGCCGTTTATGGCATTGCGGTCGCGCTGGAATACCTAGATTTTCGGCACGGCCCGCGCAATTGGCGCGCGAACCACCCCGTTCTTGCCGCTTGGCATGCTGAAATAGCGTCCCATCCCAGCCTTGTCGCCACCCAGCCAGTTGGCTAAGCCGCAGCTTTTTCTTGCGCGGCATTGGCCAGTTCAACAATGCTGCGCAAAATGAAGTCAACCGTTTCATCCTCCATCAACACCGAGAAATTTAGCCGCACAAAGCCGGGTTTATTGGCGAAGTTTCCAGCAAGAATTTCTTGGCGCAGACCGCTTGCATCTGCTTCCGATATAGCCAAAAGCCGATGGGCATAAGGCCCCGCACAGGCACATCCGCCGCGCGCCTGAATGCCAAACTGATCGCTTAGCATTTGGGTCGCTTCGCTTGGGTCCACCCATCCACCAGCCCCATCTGCGATCCGGAATGAGAAAATGGGCAGACGATTCCTATGCTGATCAGCCAAAATATCAATCGCGGTCGCCTTGCCGAGCACATCAAAGGCGCGCGCGGTTAGGGTCGCATTGCGCGATTGCATCACCTCGCCAATGGCTGCCTTTACCAAAAACACAAGCGCTGTGCGAATATCGCCAAGCGTATTGGGGGTGCCAGCCTCTTCGCGGGCGATGGGGCATTCTAAATAATCATGCACCTGAGCATTCACATAACGCACCGTGCCACCGCCCGGCGCGGTAGGGTGGTTTATGGCAATAACATCGCGGCGAATGATCATCACACCCGATGCGCCCGGCCCGCCAATAAATTTATGGGGCGATGTAATGATTGCATCAATTTCAGCCCCAGACGCCGGAGACATGGAAATCGGGATATAGGGGCCGCCGCCAGCGTAATCCCAGACCGAAATGGCACCGTGGCGCTTCAAAAGCTTGGTTACTGTAACGACATCCGAGCATATACCGGTAATGTTGGACGCGGCGGAGAACGCCCCGAGCACCATGGCATCCTTGGCGGCATCGAGCTTCGCGCGCAAATCATCAAGATCAATTCCGCCCGCCTTGGCTTCGGCAATTTCAACCACCTCTGCCCCGCTTTCACGCCATGGCAAAAGGTTGGAGTGATGCTCATAAGGCCCGACAAGCACAACAACCCGGCGCCCAGCGGCCAAGGCTTGCGGCACGCCCAACAGCGCAACAGTTTTGTTCAACCCGGCCGTCGCGCCAGCTCCACAGAAAATTGTTGCATGCTCTGCGGTCGCTCCGCAGACATCAGACACCACCCTGCGTGCGTCTTCGCGCAGGCTGGTCATGGCGTGGCCACAGCATGAATCTTCGGTATGGGCATTGGCGTAATATGGCAAAACCTGCTCCAACATCGCCCGCTCAATCTGCATCAGTGCACGACCCGAGGCGACATAATCGGCATAGACCATTTTCTTGCGGCCCGTCGGCGTGTCAATCTGCATGCCTTTGCCAACCAGCCCATCGCGCAATGAGTTCAAAAGGTCGGGCACGTCCAACGTTTTGGCGAAGTCATCAAAAAATTGGGCGAGGGGCGAGATTTGCATAATCAGGTTTTCCTTTTGTTTGAAAAGAAAATATTGCGATATAACGCAAATATCATTATCAATATACACAAGTTAGGCAAAATTATTGGGTCATATGAGCGATTACACTCTCAAAATTGATGATATTGATCGCCGCATTTTAGGGTGCCTGCAACGTGATGGCACCATGTCGCAACGCGAAATTTCGGATCGGGTGGGCCTGTCGCAGAATGCGTGTTGGCGACGATTGCAGCGGCTTACGTCGGCTGGCGTATTGCAAGGCAGTGCCGCACGGCTAAATTTGGCCGCGCTAGGGCTAGATTTAACCGTGTTTGTGATGATCAAAACCGTGCATCATGCCGATGACTGGTTGGACAAATTTGCCAAGCACGTCGCCGCCCTGCCGCAGGTAACGGATTTTCATAGAATTGGCGGCGAATGGGATTATCTGATTAAGGTCTCCTGCGCTGGCATGGCTGGATATGACAAATTTTACCGCGCCCTTATCACGGGGTTCGATCTGGCCAATGTCACCGGCTATTTTTCGATGGAGGCGATGTTGAACGAACGGCCCGTCGGGCTGGGGCGTTAATCTTTGTTCAAAATCGTAACATCTCGGCGCGGGAATGGAATTTCGATATTGTTCTCTTTCAACACATCCCACAGCGATAGATAGACATCGCCGCGAATATTCGCCAAGCCGCCGATGGGGTCGCGAATCCAGAAGCGCAGGATGAAATTGACGGAACTGTCACCAAAACCAACGATGTGACATTGCGGGGCAGGGACAGCCACCACGCGGTTGGTTCGTCCAGCCGCTTCACGCGCCAAGGCCCGCACTTGATGTGGGTCAGCGTTATAGGCAACGCCAAAGTCAATATCCAAGCGCACAAGATCATTTGAATGCGACCAGTTGACCACCTGACCGGTGATCAAATCCTCATTCGGAACCAAATATTCGCGCCCATCGCGGGTTTTCACGGAAACATAGCGCGCACTCAGATCGGTGATCCAGCCAAACGTGTCGCCAATCGAAATAACGTCACCCGGCTTGATGGA
>Ga0208304_10001329_pt1 | contig 11956 bp, 5 predicted proteins | sample ColrivemetaGS713_FD_187603 | JGI IMG/M metagenome (GOLD analysis project Ga0208304, IMG submission 187603) | Estuarine microbial communities from the Columbia River estuary - Flood tide ETM metaG S.713 (SPAdes) (version 2) | ecosystem: Environmental > Aquatic > Marine > Intertidal zone > Estuary... | reverse complement strand
AGCAGTAAGGACCATGGACAGGCTGAGTGTCAGTAAAGAGCGCGCGTGCATGTCAGGCAGGACCAATAAGCTAAATGAGAATCAATCTTATTAACATTTAGTATCAATAGCAAGTCTTACGCTTAAAAATACATCTAAGTTATTGATTTATGTTGTTGAATTGATCGAGGATGATGTTAAGTGCCCAGTTGCCCTCTTCATTATTGCGAGAAATTAAATGAATTCAGGACAAGGCAGTACCGGCAACGTCCTCGCGGCACTTTGCAGCCTTTTCATTCCCGGTCTGACCGTATTCACAAGCTACGGATGAAGTTTGGTTAAAATCAACATAACCATCAACTAGGTGTCCTCATGTACGGTTATCGTTTGCTTCTTATTACCAGCGCGGCATTGCTGCTGACCGCGTGTGGCGGTGGCGGTAGTGGCTCCACCAAACCCGATCCGCAGCCAAGCACTACCTGCTCTCAGAGAATCGGCACCGGCAATTTCGTGACCACAACGGTCAACAATCCTTCAGTGACCGATTCCACCTGCCCGACCAACGCGACGTTGACCACGTCCGGCATTTCCTATACCACTACGACCACAACTTATTCCTGCCCGGATCCGAACAGCAACACGAATCCGGTTGCCGCCACCAGCACTTCGGACCCGATTGTAACCCAGACCAAGGTCTGCACACCGATGCTGACCTGTGCCCAGAAGGACGGCCAGGGCAGCTTCATCGATAGCACCGTCACCGATACATTGACGGACAGCACGTGCCCGACTGGACAGTATTCGGTACAGAGCGGACTTTCGAATATCACAACCACCACCACCTACAGCTGCGCCGATCCCAACAGCACGGCCGATCCTGTGGCGGCCATCATTACCGGAAGTCCAGTGCTCCAGCGGCCCAAAGTCTGCAATCTGAGTGCACCGATCAATTACAGCACTTACTTCCGTGATAAAACCGGCGTAACCGAAGCGCATGCTGCAGGATTCACCGGAGCCGGCGTGAAGCTGGTGGTCTACGACAACGGATTCAACATCAACAATGCCGCCCTCAAGGACCGCATCAGCGTGACCTTTGGCGACATGACTGATGACAGCGGCGACGGCACCAGTCACGGCACCAGCGTTTCTGCCATCGCGGCCGGTGCCGCCATCGGTATTTATCCCGGCGGTGTCGCGCCGAACACCATTCTGGCGGTCAGTGACTGGGATGCGCCGTTCCAGCCGATCATCGATTGGGGAGCGAAGGTCTACAATTTTTCCTTCGGCTATGATCCAGAAAGCGCCGGTGCCACCCCTTCACAGATATCGACCTATGTCGGACCTTGGCTTTCTGATTTGCGCGCCATCAAGAACTCCGGAGCTTTCATCGCCATTTCCGCTGGCAATGAGGAGAAAAACAGTGCACAGATACTTGCTGGTGCACCCGCCTTCTATCCCGATCTCGATAACATTCTCGCCGTCATTGCCATGAGCCCGCTGAACGGTACCATCGCCGGTTACTCCAACCGCTGTGGTGCCATAGCCAAGGACTTCTGTATCGCCGCGCCGGGAACTGTGAATCTGCTGCTGCCGACGGTCAATGCCGGGGATACGATAACGGCCGACTCTTATTACAGTTTTGATGGATCTCCCGGATTCGCGGGCACTTCGACAGCTGCGCCCATCGTTAGCGGCATTGCTGCTCTGGTATACCAAGCCTTTCCGGGGTTCACCGGAAAGCAGGTTCGCGATACGTTGATCACCACTGCAACCGATTTGGGGGCACTCGGTGTCGACGATATCTATGGCGTCGGTTACGTCAATGCCCAGAAGGCGGTCCTTGGTCCAGCTGCGCTGCGCGAAACATTTTCAGCAGCCGTCCCTGAGGGCGTGACCTGGACCTTTGGCAACGACATTGCTGGCGATGGTGGCCTAGTGAAAATCGGCGGCGGCGGCCTGGCACTGACCGGCCACAACACCTATGCCGGACCGACGCGTATCGACAGCGGTAGTCTGAACCTTTATGGCAGTCTCGGCAGTGATGTTTTCATGAAGGGCGGCACGTTCAATGCCTACGGCGGCATCATCAACGGCGATGTTTATGCCGATGCGGGCTCACTCGGATTGGCGACTGGAAGTACCGCGCAGATTAACGGCATGCTGGATTTAAACGGGGCCAGCCTCACGCTTCTCGCGCCGTCTGTTTACACCAGTCAATGGCAGGGAACCGTATTGACCGCCACATCCATCAGTGGCAGTGCTGCAAGCCAGATGGACTCGCCCTGGTTCAGCAGCAGCGCCGCCGTGCAGGAAGGGCGCATCGACGCCAGCATCCAGCGCCGTGCCGTGACCGATGTGCTGGAAAGCTATAGTGCGACGCAGTTGAATTCGGCGACCAATCTCGAGACGGCCTTCGCACAGCTCGATCTGGGTGCTGGCAGCGATACCCTCCGGCAATCGGCTGCTGCTTTGCAGTCCACCGATGGCCTGCGGGCATCGGCAGCGATTCTGGCATTGTCCGGGCAGTCGCAGACCACGATGAAAGATGTCGTGCTTGAAACCGGCGATGCGTTGCAGCCCCTGCTGAACGAGCGTCTGCGGGATATCGAACGTGTGGATGGTGAGCGCGGCGGTGCATGGTTCATGTTCGCCAGTCCGGATGCACGCAAACGTGAGTCCGGCTTCCTGGATACAGACGTCAACAGTACCTTGTGGGCCGCTGGTGCCGATTTGCAGTGGCACGAGGCCAGCATTGGTGCCGCCGTATTCACGGCTGATGACCGCGTCGCATATGGCGGGGTCAGCGATCAGGTCCGCGGCGACCGCACCGGCGTTGCCTTGTATGCACGCCACCAGGGCGAGGCTTGGTACTGGCAGGGCTATGCCCTGTATTCCCAGTTCGACAGCCGGTCCACACGAACTCTAGACAACGGCCTGACTGGTACTCTTGCAGAAAGCCGCAGTGAAGGCGATTCACGCGGAGTTTCCATCGAAGCCGGCCGAAAATTCGGCCCGCACTTCGGGCTGGCGTTGCTGGCCAGTGCCGATTGGGCCGATCTGGATGCCTTTGCGGAGACCGGCAGCACCGGTTTGGAGCTGGGATTCCCATCCGCAAGCCTCAGCCGCGTCCTGCTCGGACCGGACCTGCGCTACGGCCGTGAGTTGACGAATGGCTTTGCATGGAATGTGCAGGCCGGTTACCGCTTTGTGCTCAACGACGTCGATACCGGGATGCGTGCTTACTATACGGGACTGCCGGACACCGGTTTCACCGTGGATGGCATGCCCTATCCGGATGGCTTCCTGAGCTGGGGTCTGGGCCTGGGCTACCGTCGCGGCGAATCCTACTGGTACCTGCACGGCAATGGCCAGGACAGCGGCAATGCCGACCGCTACACGGTCTCGGCGGGTGTCCGCATCGGCTTCTGATCCAATCAGATCAGACCCAGGCTGAGCGCGTACTCCTGCAGTTCCGAGTGCGACCGGGCCTGGGTTTTCTGCATAATGTGGGCACGGTGCGCGTACAGGGTCTTGTCGGTGATGCCCAGTTCGGCCGCGATGGATTTCGGATTCTTGCCCTGCAGCAGTGCGCGCAGCACATCGCGTTCGCGTGTGCTGAGCCGGACCTCAGGGCGCTGCATGCCCTGCACGATGTCCGAGGACAGATAGCGGTTGCCATTGAACACGGTGCGTATGGCCAGCACCAGTTCGTCGGCGGCGCGTGTCTTGGTGATGTAGGCGTTCACGCCGTAGGAAAGAGCCTTGGAAACGAATCCCGGATTTTCATGCATGCTGAGCACGATCACCAGCAATTCCGGATACCCCGGCTGGATGCGTTGCAATAGCGGAAAGCCGCCGCCCTCGGGCATGTTCAGGTCGATGATCAAGAGGTCGGGACGGTGCCTTTCCAGCAGCGGTTCGAGCTGGCTCGGCCGCTCGCATTCGGCACAGACATGCAGGTCCGTCTCGCTGTTCAGCAGATGCTTGATGCCATTCCGCAGGATGGCGTGATCATCGAGGAGGACAATCTTAATCATGTCCCATTATGCCAAAGAATCCGTATCGGCACGCTAGCCCTCAATGAGCGTCTGCATATCCGCTCGCGATACAGATTGCGTGAGCATGTCCTGCTGCGCCAGCCCGGTGATGTTAAAGAAAGTCGCTGGGATCGACGTCGAACGACCAACGGACTTTCCGTGACGATTTGAGGGCATGCACGTCATCATGGACGGCGGCCAGCAGGCTCTGCAGACTGCTTCTCTGCATTGCGTTCAGGACCAGTTGCCAGCGGTAGCGGCCGGCACGGCGCGGCATGCCGGCCGGCAGGACGCCGGAGCTGTGCACCGCAAGTTTCAGTTCGCGCCGCCGTGCATCGACCAGTGCGGTGACTTCCTCGAGGAAGTGGCGTGCGGCCTCGCTGTGTACCGATTCCGCGCGCAGCAGGGCCATGTGGGTAAACGGCGGCAGATCAGCCAGCCGGCGCTCCTCGAGCGCCTTGCGTGCGAATTCCGGATAGCCGCCAGCGAGCAGATCTGCCAACAGCGGGTGGTCCGGATGATGCGTTTGGATCAGGACTTGTCCCGGCTTGTCGGCACGCCCGGCACGCCCGGCCACCTGGATGAGCAACTGTGACAGTTTTTCATGGGCGCGGAAATCGGAGGAGAACAGGCTTTCATCGACACCGACCACGCCGACGAAGCGCAGATTGGGAAGGTCATGGCCTTTGGCCAAAATTTGGGTGCCGACCAGAATGCCTGCGCCATCGCCGATTTCCGACAACTGACCGGCCAGTCCGTCGCGCCGACGCGTGGTTCCGCTGTCGACACGGATGCAGGGAAACGCCGGAAATGCCGCAGTCAATGCTTCTTCCAGACGCTCGGTACCGAAGCCCTGCGGCTGCAGTGCCAGCGAACCGCAATCGGGGCAGGCCGGCGGCTTCGGTTTTTGATGGCCGCAGTGATGGCAGTGCAGGCGCCGCTGGCCGGCATGCAGGGTCAGTGCGGTATCGCAGCGCGGGCATTGTGCGGTGAAGCCGCAGTCGTGGCAGAGCAGCGCCGGGGCATAACCTCTGCGGTTCTTGAACACCAGGGCTTGGCCTCCGTCATTGAGGCAGGCCGCAATGCCGTCCAGCATGGATTGACTCAAACCGTGCTGCAGCCGGATCTTGCGGATATCGGTGATGCGCACAGTCGGCGGCTTGGCGGCGCCCGCGCGCTCGGGCAATCGATGACGTTGATACCGGCCGATGTCGGTGTTGTGCCAGGATTCCAGCGACGGTGTCGCGCTGCCGAGCAGCACCGGAACATTGAGGGATTTCGCACGCAGCACGGCCACGTCGCGGGCGTGATAGTGGAATCCATCCTGCTGCTTGTAACTGCTGTCGTGTTCTTCATCGACGATCACCAGGCCTGCTTCCGGCATCGGTGTGAATGCCGCCGAACGGGTGCCGAGCAGTACGCGCCCGATACCTTCGGCCATGACGGTCCAGGCCTGGGCACGGTCGCCATCGGACAGATTCGAGTGCAGTACATGCACCGGCACCGGCAGCCGTGCCCGGAAGCGCGCCATGGTCTGCGGTGTCAATCCGATTTCCGGTACCAGCACCAAGGCCTGCCGGCCGCGTGCCAGACAGTCGCGCACGGCCTGGATGTAGATTTCGGTTTTGCCGCTGCCGGTCACGCCTTCGATCAGATGCACGCCGAATCCCGCCGACGCTTTTAGCGCCTGCACGCAGGCCGCCTGGTCGGCATTCAGTGCCGGACCTTCCTCTTCTGGCTTCGTGCCGGCCATCTCGGAACGGTTCAAGGCAATCCGTTCGACCCATGTCCGTGCCTGCAGACTGCGCATGCTGCCGCGCCAGCCCGGGGTGTCTGAATCCAGCAGTGCTTCCGACAGCGCGCCGGAACGCAGGCGCATCGCCAGCGCCTGCGGTTTGCCGGTCCTGCGCAGGCTGTCGATGCCGGCTTGGCCTTCAGCAGTCAATTGCCAGGCATAGACGCAGACATCCGGCGGTGCCTTGCCTTCGCGCAACAGAGCGGGCACGGCGGTGCTCAGGACCTCTCCAAGCGGCGCCTGATAGTAGTGGGCGGTCCAGCGCAGGGTCTGCAGCAATTCCGCAGTCATGACCGGCGTGCGATCCAAACGTTGCAGGATCGGCTTCAGCGCTTCAGGGAGCGTTTCCGTTACGCCGATCGCGCTGACCCAGCCGACCAATTCACGGGTGCCGAACGGCACCTGGACCCGGCAGCCAATCCAGTCTTGGTCAACCGCAATGTCGTCCTTGGGGACATAGTCGAACAGGCCCGGCAGCGGCAGGGGCAGAGCGACTTTCAGGCAGTGGAGTGGTTTGGGCAAGCAGGACGTCTCGGAAATAGCCGGAATCGGTGGATAAGCGTGTGGATTCAAGGCTTCTAGAATAGTGCAAATGACCGCGCATCGTTGCATGTCGGCATCGTGACCGCTTCAACCGGCAATTGTGTCGTCTCTGCAAACAACATGTTAATGAAGTATGTCTCCCAATAGCGAAGCACGCGGGTGGGAAAAATGCGAATCAAATACTTAGCACAAGGCTGTGTACAAGTATCAGCTGCTTAGCCGTGAGTTGCTTGCATGAGGGCAATTCAACGCCGCGCAGTGTGGATCATGTTCTCACTTGCAGGTGATTATTGAGCGTGTCTTCCAAGACTATGTAGTATCTTGTTCATCTATATCAAGAAACTGTATTATCCACACAGATTGTGGATAACAATGTGGATAGGGCTGCGGACAAGCGAGGTCAGGCTCTTTGTGACGGTCATTTCAGCAACTTGATTAATTTTTAATCAATTTGAAATTATTTATATAATTCAATTATTTGAAATGGCTTCTTTGGCTGAAAGCCCCACTTCCACGGTCAATTTCCTGCGCTTGTGGCCAATTTCTCGCCTGTTGAAAAGGTTTCACACGCTAAGCCTTATTCAGAAGGCATTCAGACGGCATTCAGTAAAAAATGCGGTAAAAATCTGTAATTGTTTCACGGACTGAGAGCATCAACAGACCGAAGAGAATATTCAGAACCGCACCGAAAGCCAGCAAGCTCAGACAGCAGAGTCCGAGCAGCATGAAATAGACAGGTACTTGCCACATCGCGGACAGTAAATGCCGCTCACTACTAGGCAGTCGCTGTAGCGTCGTTGCTGCGTAGAGGGCGTCGTCATGGTGTGTGCTCCGAGATCTGGTTTAAACTGGGTAATTCTCGAGTGGCCACTATGACGCATTCTCCTTCGTCCTGGCAACGGCTGCGCGCCGAGTCACGGATCACCTTCACCCTGGCCCTGCCGATCGCCATCGGTCAATTGGCTTCGATGGCAATGAGTGTGGTCGATTCGCTACTAGCCGGCCGGCACGGCCCGATTACTCTGGCGGCGGTTGCGGTCGGCAGCGCCATCTGGTCGCTGGCGCTGCTGATCTGCGTCGGGTTGATGATGGCGATTCCGCCGACGGTCTCCCAGCTCAACGGCGCCGGCCGCCGGACCGAGGTCGGCCCGGTCTGGCGGCAAGCACTGTGGCTGGCTTTGGCGGTAGGTCTGTTGCTGCTGGTGTTCATGCGCTGGAGTCCGCAACTGTTGGTGTGGATGCAGATCGCGCCCGAAGTGCTGGCCCCGGCCACGGCGTTCCTGCATGCCATCAGCTGGGGTGCGCCGGCATTGGCGCTATTTTTCGCCACCCGTTACCTGAGCGAAGGCCTGTCCTGGACCCAGCCGACGCTGGTGTTCGGCATCGCCGCGCTGATTCTGCTGATTCCGATCGGGGCTGTGCTGCTTTTCGGTTACGGCCCGATTCCGGAAATGGGTGCGGCTGGCTTGGGCTATGCCACCGCCATTGTGATGTGGCTGGAGTTCGTTGCCTTCGCTGTTTATCTGCAGCACTCATCGCATTTCCGCGATCTCGGTCTGCTCTCGCGTTTTGAGTGGCCGGATCTCAAAGTCATCCGGGAGCTGTTGGTGCTGGGCGTGCCGATGGGCGTCGCCATTTTCATGGAGGGCAGTCTGTTCGTGGCCACCGCCCTGTTCATCGGGCGCCTGGGGGCGGTCGATGTGGCGGCCCACCAGATCGCCCTGAACGTGGCCAGCGCCAGCTTCATGATTCCGCTCGGGGTCGCCTTGGCCACCACGGTCCGTGTCGGCCATGCCGTCGGCGCCGGCGATGTGTCTGCGGTACGCTGGGCCATGCGTGCAGGCCTGCTGTTGGTGCTGGCGACCCAGACCATTTCAGCCCTGATGCTGGTATTCGGTGGTCATGTCATCAGCGGTTGGTATACCGATGACGCCGCCATTGCCGGGCTGGCCGCCACACTGATGATTTATGCCGCCGTATTCCAGTATCCGGACGGCATCCAGGCCCTATCCGGCGGCGCACTGCGCGGATTGAAAGATACCACGGTACCGGCCATCATCACCATATTTGCCTATTGGGCTGTCGGTCTCAGTTCCGGCGTCTATCTGGGCCTGGTACTCGGCTTACGTGCTCCGGGCTTCTGGATCGGCCTGAGCATTGGCCTGAGCGTGGCCGCGGTGCTGCTGTTTCTGCGCTTCCAGCGCGCGGTCGACAAACTCACGCAGCAATGACAAATGGCACACGAATCCCTCGGCTGAATCGGGTATTCTAGACGCCTGATTCGAGGAGTTCCTGCGCCATGAGCGATGCCAAACCCGGTCCGATCCGCACCTTCTTCCAGTTCCTGTGGAATGCGGTCAATTTCACCAATCATCTGGTATTCAATCTGATCATGCTGTTCATCCTGATCGGCATTCTGGCGGTGATTTCTGCAGGCATGTCGGCCAAATCATTCACGCCGCTGCGCGATGACACTGCACTGGTGCTTGATCTGGAGGGGGTGTTGGTCGAACAGCGTACGGTCGATTCGATCAGCACTGCTCTGGCCGAAGCCCAGGGCGGCGGCGAACGTGAAATCCTGCTGCGCAATGTGTTGCGTATCATCAAGGCCGCCAAGAAAGATCCGCACATCACCCATCTGGTGCTGAACACCGACGGCTACAATGCGCCGGGCATGGCCTCCACCCGCGAAATCGCCGCGGCGCTGAAAGACTTCAAGACCAGCAAGAAGCCGATATATGCGTTTGCTGACAACTACGAACAGAAACAATATCTGCTGGCGGCGCAGGCCGATAAGGTGTTCCTGGATCCCGAAGGCGCGTTCTTTCCTGAAGGCCTCGGCCGCTATCGCCTGTTTTACCGCGAAGCGCTGCAGGATAAGCTCGGCCTGGACGTGCATCTTTTCCGCGTCGGCGAATTCAAATCAGCCGCCGAGCCCTATATCCTCGATGCTGCTTCGAAAGAATCCAAGCAAGCTGATTTGTTTTGGATGAATGACATCTGGCAGCGCTATCTGCAGCAGGTCGGCACCGCCCGTGGCATCACGCCGGAAGCCATCGCCACCGCCATCAACGAACTGCCGCAACGTCTGGCCGCGGCCAAAGGAAATCTGGCACAGTTGGCCTTGAATGAAAAATGGGTCGATGGGTTGAAAACCGCCTACGAGATGGAACAGTACCTGGTCGATCAAGGCGTTGCTTTTGATGACGAAAGTGGCAGCTTCCAGCAGATCGACATGATCGATTATCTCGGACACGTCAACAGTAAAGAGATGACTAAGCCGCAGACGGATACCGTGGCCGTGGTGGTCGCTCAGGGCGAAATCGTCGACGGTGAACAGCCGCAGGGCATGGTCGGCGGCGTCACAACCTCGGCGCTGATCCGTGCCGCACGCGAAGACGACGAGATTAAGGCACTGGTGCTGCGGGTGGATTCGCCCGGCGGCAGCGTGTTCGCTTCCGAGCAGATCCGCCGCGAAGTGGAATTGACCAAGGCCGCCGGCAAGCCGGTGGTGGTGTCGATGGCGAATGTGGCCGCTTCCGGCGGTTACTGGATTTCAATGAACGCCGACCGCATCTACGCCGATGAATCGACCATCACCGGTTCCATCGGTATCTTCGGACTCATGATCCGCGCGCCACGGACGCTGGAAAAAATCGGCGTGCGCTCCGACGGCGTCACCACCACGCCCTGGGCGGCCGCATTCGACATGACCCGGCCGATGGACGATCCGACCAAGAAGGTTATCCAGAGCGTCATCGAACATGGCTATTCACAGTTCATCAGCAAAGCCGCCAAAGCCCGCAAGCAGACTCCGGAGGCGATTGACGCCAACGCCCGCGGCCGTGTCTGGAGTGGATTTCAGGCCAAGGAGAAAGGCCTGATAGACGCATTCGGTGGTTTGCAGGTTGCCATTGATGATGCCGCCGCACGTGCCAAGCTTGGTAAGAACGATTACCGTGTGGATTACATCGAAGAGCCGATGTCACCCTTTGAGCAGTTCATATCCAATCTCGCCGGTAACAGCGAAACCCAGGGTCTGGTGCGGTGGGCTTCGCCGGCACTGGGCCTGATCCAACAGACCCGCATGGGCCAACAGATCCGAGCCGATCTGCAATGGCTCGACCGCAACACTAGCAAGCCGGTGAACGCCGTCGCACATTGCTTCTGCACGTTCTGAGTCTATGCATACCCGCTGGCGTCTGCAGCTTTGACGGTTTTCTTCGCTGCTTTCTTGATAGATTTTTTGGCGGCTTTCTTGGCGGTTTTTTTGACCGTAGCTTTCTTCTTCGCTGGCTTCTTGACAGCCTTCTTCGCCGGCGTTTTCTTGGCTGCCGGTGTTTTCTTCGCGGCGGCCTTCTTGTTGGCTTTCTTGGCGGCGCGGCCGAACTTGCGTACCGGCTTGCCTTCGGCCAGCAGGGCTTCGCATTCGTCTTGGGTCAACGAAGCCGGCTCGCGGTCTTTCGGAATCTTGGCATTGAACGCGCCGTCGGTGATGTATGGACCGAAGCGGCCATTGAGAATCTGGATCTCGGTGCCCTCGAAGGTCTTGATGAAGCGGTTGGCCAGGTATTCGCGACGGCCGTGGATCAGTTCGACGGCCTTATCCAGTTCGATCTGGTAAGGGTCAATCTCTTTCGGAATCGAGGCAAAGGTGTCGCCATGCTTCACGTATGGACCAAACTGGCCGATGGCGACCATGACCGGCTTGCCTTCCAGTTCACCGAGGTCTTTCGGCAGCTCGAACAGTTTCAGGGCGTCCGGCAGCTGCAGGGTGAAGATGCTCTGTTCCGGCCGCAGCGAGGCGAATTTGGGTTTATCCTCGTCGTCCTTGCTGCCGATCTGCGCGAACGCGCCGTATTTGCCCATGCGTACCGATACCGGTTTGCCAGACACCGGATCGGTGCCGAGCTCGCGCTGGCCGGTGCCTTCCGAGCGGTTGACCTCGTCGGTCTTTTCATCGAGCGTGGCCTTGAACTCTTTCCAGAACTTGTCCATCAGCACCGTCCAAGGCTCTTCGCCGCGTGACACCGAATCCAGTTCGTCTTCGAGTTTGGCGGTGAAGTCGTAGTCGACGTAATGTTCGAAATGCGAGGTCAAAAAGCGGTTGACCAGACGGCCGACGTCGGTCGGCCGGAACGCGCGGCTTTCCAGCAGCGCATAGGCCTTGTAGATCAGGGTCTGGATGATGCTGGAGTAGGTCGATGGACGTCCGATGCCGTACTCTTCCAGGGTTTTCACCAGGCTGGCCTCGGTGTAGCGCGGCGGCGGTTTGGTGAAGTGCTGTTCGCCGAGGATGTCATCGAGCGTGACGCTCTGGCCCTCAGCCAGCGGCGGCAGCTGGGCATTGGCCTCGTCCTCCTCGCTGTCTTTCTGGTCCTTGCCTTCTTCGTACACCAGCTGGAAGCCCGGGTCGACCACGGTGGTGCCGGTGGCGCGGAAACCGTGCTGCGGGCCGGCGGCGAGTTCGACACTGACCGTATTGAGTGTGGCCGGAATCATCTGGCAGGCCACCGCGCGTTTCCAGATCAGTTCGTACAGGCGGCGTTCGTCGTCGCTCAGGTATTTGCCGATGCGGGCCGGTGTGCGTCCGGCAAAGGTC
>Ga0208304_10001320_pt1 | contig 12018 bp, 10 predicted proteins | sample ColrivemetaGS713_FD_187603 | JGI IMG/M metagenome (GOLD analysis project Ga0208304, IMG submission 187603) | Estuarine microbial communities from the Columbia River estuary - Flood tide ETM metaG S.713 (SPAdes) (version 2) | ecosystem: Environmental > Aquatic > Marine > Intertidal zone >... | reverse complement strand
AATATTGATTTGGCTCTAAGTAATGTGTGTAATAATAAATGTAGAATGTGTATGCCCGAACTTAGTACACATTGGTACAGCGATGCCAAAAAACTTGGTTGGAAAATACCAAAAGGTATTATTACAGACAATACTATTATCAATCATTATGATTTATCTGATTTAAAATTTATAAAAGTGCTCGGCGGCGAGCCAATGATGGAACAAGACAAACTAATCAAAGTACTCAACAAATGCAATCTTAGCCAGTTGAATATATTACTAGTAACAAATGTAAGTATATTACCAAATCAGCAACTAGTTGAACTATTACAACAATGTAAAAAAGTACACATTGATTTAAGTATTGATAGTTATGGTGAGCTCAATGAGTTTCTTCGCAAAGATAGTAAATGGGACACAGTTTATAACAATCTAATCTGGTACAAACAGCACTTTCAACATATAAATGTACACAGTGCATTTAGTATATACAATGTAAACAAGGTGCATGAAATATTAGATTTTTGTATAGAACAAGAGTTGTATCACGAATGTGTAGTTGTCGACGGACCAGAGTGGATGCAACCACGCAACTTGCACGAAGATATAAAACCTTGGATTTTAGAATACTTGCAAAGTATTGAAAAAAACTATAGTGTGTTATATCGTAAAGTATTTGCACAACTTGTACATGAGATTAAACAACCAGGAAACTTTGGATTGTTTTTAAGAAATGATGCACAGTTAAATAAGATACGTAAAGAACACTGGATGGACAAAAACAGCGAGCTTTGGAACAAGTTAGAACACCTAATAACACCGGAGTTATTTTAATGCAAACAGTTAATGAAATACAAATAGATGTAACAAGTTACTGTAATAGTTTTTGCGGATCTTGCATAAGGAACATTAACGGTGGTCCGGTAAATCCGCGAGTTAAACTTGAACATATGTCATGGACAGTATGGAAACATATTATTGAATATTGTAAAAAATACTCTGTTAGTAATCTTTCTTTTAACGGAAACTATGGCGACTTATCTAATCATCCTGAAATTATTGAAATGTTAGAATATCTTTATTCTCAAACTCCTGGTATAGCAATGACTATCCATACCAACGGCGGCGCACGAAATATTCAGTTTTGGAAAGACTTAGCAACTATTACAAAACAGTTTCCTTCTACAATGGTAGTTTTTAGTATAGACGGATTAGAAGATACAAATCACATTTATCGCAGAGGAGTAAAGTTTGACAGTATTATGGAAAATGCAAACTCGTTTATTTCTGCCGGCGGAAACGCCAGATGGAGGATGATTGTATTTGATCACAACAAGCATCAAATACAGGAAGCAAGTCAACTAGCAAGGGCAATGAAATTTCGTGCATTTAATTTAAATCGTAGTTTTTCAGCAAGCATCGAAGTTGACAAATATAAAGAGTTTTCACAAGAAGTAATTACTGCGCCTACATCCAGTGTAGTTAATGAACTAAATTCTCTTTATGCATACTCTAGCAACGAGTCAAAGAATAACGTTAAAAGGCCATCTAGTACGTTTGAATCTAAATGTCCTTGGCAACAAGAACTTAAAATACAAATAAATCAACTAGGCGAAGTTTGGCCGTGTTGTTATTTAAGTATGGCTAGTGCTCATCCGAGTAAAATACGTTTTAATTGGTTAGATGAAAAGAAAATAGAATACGGCGAAGGATTTAATAATTTAAAATACTTTACATTAATAGAAATTCTCGATCATCCGTTTTTCCAAAATTATTTACCTAATACATTTGAAAATAATCCGTTAATTATTTGTAAAGAAAAGTGTAACTTATAATGACACGTTGTTGGATGGCAGAAACACATTTAGCTATAAACCCACTCGGACAAGTAGGGCCGTGTTGCCGTCATAGCGGAAAAACAACAGGAGTAGATCTAGGCTCGCAGCCAATAAGTAATATATTTGAAGATCCAGCACTTGTGTCAATCCGAAATGATTTAAAAAATGGCATTCAGATTAAAGAATGTAGTAAATGTTGGTTTGAAGAAAAAAATAAAAATCGTCAAAGTATGCGTCAATACAATAATGCAGGAAAAGATTTTTCTACATTAAATAACCTGTCGCCTGCTGATCGTATACATAGTTTAGAAATTGCATTTAGCAATCATTGTAACTATAGATGCAGACATTGTGATTCGTTGAGTAGCAGCAAATGGTATAAGGAAGACATATTATTAGGAAGACCTGTAAACAATAAAACATTATTAGAACCTGACATTGATGCATTTAATATTGAAGGTTTAAAAAATCTAACCCATGTAAAACTACTCGGCGGCGAACCTTTGATTAATAAAAATCATGATAAGTTTTTAAAAAAACTCAACGACATGGACATTTTAAAAAATATATCTTTAGAATATGTTACCAATGGAAGTATATGGCCCTCAGATGATATTGTAAACTTGTGGAAGAAGGCTAGAAAACTTAGAATTATTATTAGTTTAGATGATGTTGAAGAACAGTTTGATTATTTTAGAACAGATGGAAACTTCAACACTGTTAAAAACACTTTAGAAAAGTTTACTCGACTGTATTTAGATAACCGAAAGCAAGTTATATTAGGGTTGCATTGTGTAGTAAATGTTTTAAATCTACGTAGAATAAGTTATATAGTAAAATATATGAATTATAATCTTCCGCATTGGCAGTATACATTTGATAAAATAAAATCTCCTGTGTATTTAAGAACATCGCAGTGGAGTATCAATGACGCACAACAGCAGCTTACCGATTTAGAAGTTATAAAGAATAATACATTTTTTAATGGACCAAAAAAAAGAAATATACAAAACTTAATCAATATTATAAATCACGAGTGTGTAAATGAAAAAACTGATTTAACAAATTTCTTCCAAACAAACAACATATTAGATCATAGCAGAAACACATCTTTATTAGATGTACATCCTTATATGGAGAAATACTATGTTTAAATGTGGCTGGCTTGCAGGTGGTATAAATATTTCAGAAAATCCTGATAGGCAAGTTATGCCGTGTTGTCATGTTGATAAACTTAACCACACCAACAAACACTTAATAAAAAATGGTAAAGATTTATTAAATGGAAATTTGTTGTCAAAAATGAGAGAACAAGCTGTCAACGGCGAAACTCCAGAGTTGTGTAAAAACTGTGTATCAAAAGAGTCAATGGGAATAGATACTCCTAGATTAAGAAGTATTAGAGAATTTAATAACAAAGGAATTGTTAAGAAACATTTTGATCCATGCGATGTAGAAGTGTTGTATTTAAAGTTTAGTAATCTATGTAATTTTAAATGCGTAATGTGCGGAAGCGGTTCTAGTCATCTTATAGCAAAAGAGCAAAACTTTGATAATCCATTGATTGAAATAAACGATTATTATCAAAATCAGATACTTGATCTTTTACCAAAAATGACTAATCTTCGTAGAGTACAAATCACCGGCGGCGAACCTCTATTACATAAAAAGAAAAACTTAGATTTTTTAAATCGTTTATCTAAAGACGTATGGATTCAGTATAGAACCAATGGTAGTGTATATGACAACGAAGTTACAGACTTTTTAAAAACATTTAACAAAGTTCATCTGTTAACTTCTGTTGATGGATATAAAGATGTATTACATTACCAAAGACCAAAAAGCGACTGGAGTGTAATCAAAGAAAATTTGATTAAGTATCGAGATGCTGGGTTTGAAGTGATAAACACAAAAACTGTTACCGCATTTAATATACATCAAATACCAGATTTTATAGATGATTGTGGCGATCTATTTTCTTATCTTGTATATACTCCAATAAGATTTCCTGAAGAGTATAGAGTTAATCATATCGAACATACTAAACTAGTTGAAATAGTAAATCAACTAAAACAAAAAGTAGACGATAGTAAAAATGATTTACAAAATTTAATCACGGACATTGAACAAACCTATATGTATCAGCCTACTGAAAAAATGATATCAAAATTTTGGAAACAAGCAGAATATATGAAACAACATAGAAATGTAGACTTACAACATCTCATTCCTGAAATGTATAGCTATTATAAACGATAACTATTACTATGCAATGTCCTATGCCATTCCTACACATGAACATCAAGCCTAACAAAACTGCAACAGCCTGTTGGCGTTGTCACGAAAACTTGGGCGACTACACTAATAATAGTTTAGTAGACATTTGGAATAGCAATAAGTGGAAAAACTTTCGTAAGCAGCATCTTAACAACGAAAAGCCTGAAGGTTGCAAAAGTTGTTGGCAAATGGAAGATGCAGGCATCAAAAGTACTCGTCAGCAAGTCTTAGAAGATTATGCACCACAAATAAAAGAACTTGAAAAGGTTAACGACTTGATCAACCCTCCGTTTCCGCGCGATATGGAATTTAGGTTTGGTAACTTGTGTAATATGAAATGTCGTCATTGTAGTCCTAAGTTTAGTAGTCAATGGGTAACACAATGTAAAAAAGATTCTGATTTTTATGATACTGTAAAAGAGTTATCAGATGGAAATCTTAATTATAGTATAAATGAACTTCCCGAAGATACTATGCAACAGCTTAAAAGTTTTGCATCTAATCTAGACATGATACGTATAACTGGCGGCGAGCCACTAATGCATCCGATGCATTACGAGATGCTCGAAGTGCTGGAACCTTATGCAAAAAATATTACACTGGAATACAATACCAACTTGCATTATTTAAATAATGTGTTGAATTATTGGAAAGATTATAAAAAGGTTATATGTCGTGTTAGTATAGACGCTGATCCTAGTACATATGAATTTATTAGAGAAGGTGGAAATCTCAATAAACTAGTTAACAACTGGAACATAGTAAAAACTACAATGGCAGAACAAATTGCTGACCGCACATTTGACCTCCATGCCACATGCACAATTAATGTTTTAAATATTGTAAAGATTGATAAAGTTATAGAGTTTTTTACTGATTTAGATTCTCGTTTGCACGTTAGTTTTGTACAATATCCAGAAATAATGGATATTTGTAATTTGCCAGAATGGCAAAAACAAGACGTAAAAGATAAGTGTAATACTGGACTAGAATATGTAAAAACAAATGGATCTTTGAGATTATTAAATCATGCACAACAAAGTGTTAATAAAATTTTAAAATGGATAGACAAACCTTCTAATGCAGAGTTTGAAGATATATTTGTTAAATGGATGAGAGCGCAGGATCGTGTTACAAAAAAATGTATATTTGATTATTACACAGAGTTTGATTATTTAAAGGAGAAATATTATGCCTAAAGTTTGGAGTTTTGGATGCAGTCATACCCTTGGCACCGAACTTGGAGTGTCGCAGTACATTGATACAGATAAGTGGATGTTGGATCATGCCGGAACAACCAACATTTGGGAAGTACCAGAAAGTAAACTTGGATATGTGAGAAATAAATGGAGTGATTTATTACACGATTTATATGATACTACAGACTTATTAGAACAAGAAAAGCAGTTGTCGTATAGTGGACAAGTTGCAAAAATGTTAGGATACGATTTAGGTAACTGTGCTATAAAAGGATCGGGTGCAGACAGATCTTTGCACGAGTTGAGCGTTGTACAAGAAAAACATATTGATTGGGATAATGATATTGTATTTGTTGGTTACACACATATATACAGATTTATGTTTGAAGAAGAACGTTGGGATGGAAATCGAAATCTCAACTGGATGAAAACACATAAGCAAAAACATCTGCAACAACTACATAAAATGATGTTATTAGACGGCCCGTGTGATTACTTTTGGAGTGCAGCCAATGCAGGAATATATCATATGATCAAAGCTCAATACCCTCAAGTGTACATGATTGATGTAATCAATACTACTAACACATTCAGACCAGGAGTAGCATTAAAGGATTTACGTTTTAATGATTATACACTACAAGACTATAGTACTCCTAAGGATATACTCCCTCAAGGACATTTTAAAGAATATACTCATAAAAAACTGGCAGAGCATTTAGTTAACAAAATTTCTAAAGTGCGCGATCTATAATAACTTTAAAATACTCTTGAGATAGTTTATCAACAGCATAATCATTACAATGTGTACCATCACAGCTATACGTTGAAAACTGCCGCTTCCATGTTGACATAAATTTCAATACCCCCATTCCAAAATCATTACGAAAAACAGGATGCGACCGGTGACTCCAGTGTATTGGTCTGATGCCTAGCAATTTGCAAAGTTTAACAGTATTTTCAACATTTCTTAATCCGTAAAGTTTGGCTGACTTATCTGCATGAAAGTGATAATCAATTACACTAAAATAATGTTTTAGTCTTTTTGTAGTAACTCCTTCAAGAGCAGTATCGCTTGCATCAAACGTTTTTATATCACGACCTATAAGTTGCCCTAAAAACGGATCACCTAGCGAGAAGTCTTTAGCTACTTCTTTCCAACGACTTTTATCTTGCGATATTTCTTCAAGGAACTCTTTGCATTTTTTAGTTTCTGTTTGTATATGGTTTAAAGTACGGTCTTCGATATTTTCAAGAAGTAAATGAGTAACATTAAAGTGTTCTTTTAAATGTATTATATTATGTACGTATCTTTCACTTCCTTTTCCTGATTTTGCAACGTTAATAAATTTAATGTCAGGATAATATTTATTTAGATGATTTTCAAACGGCAGAGTAAAGGCAGATCCGTTTTTATTTTTGTATCTTTTTGTGTAGGGCTGATCACCCTGACTAAAGCTACTACCAACAATGCCAATTACAGGTTTCATATTTTTTAACATTCCTTTTGAAAAAAACTAAGTACAGTATATCTATATTTATAATTATAAAGTGAGCATATGTTAAAACTTAATCCGCCATCAGAAACATTTTGTAATCTTCCATGGATGCACATTGCTACTAATGCAAGTGGAAACTTTCGTCCTTGCTGCAACAGTACTCCTGGAAAAAACTTCATCAAAGATCCCGAAACTGGCAAACCTTATAAAATGGGCAAGGTGCCACTTGACAAAGTTTGGAATAGTCCAGATTATGTAAATCTACGTAAACAAATGTTAGCTGGTGAACGACCAGAGATGTGTTCACGTTGTTGGAAAGAAGAAGACTCTGGCATAAAAAGTTTACGTCAATCGTGGATGGATAGGTGGCTAGAAGATAAAGAATATACAGAAACACCTGATCTAAACATAGTATATGCAGATATTAGATTAGGAAATATGTGTAATCTCAAATGTCGTATGTGCAATCCTTATGCTAGTAATCAATGGCTAGACGAATGGCACTTGGTTAACGATCCTTTGCCAGATGATGAAATGAAGCGTCTTGGGGGCGAAACATGGCCTTGGTATCGTTACACACAGTATGAAAAAAATATTGATGCTTTTCTACCAACTATTGAAGAAGTATACCTTACAGGAGGCGAACCTACTATTATTAAAGATCATGAATTTATACTTGATAAAATAATAGAATCTGGTCGTGCAAAAAAGGTAAAAATAAAATACAACACCAATCTAACAAACATTCCAAACTATCTATTAGAAAAATGGAAAGAGTTTAAATTAATAAAATGTAATGTAAGTATTGATGCTGTGGGCGATTTAGATAGATATATTCGTTATCCTAGTAACTGGAATAAAGTTGAAGAAAACTTTTTAAAAGTAAGGCAGCTAGACAATGTAGTAAATGAAATACATTGCACAGTACAGATGTATAACATAACACGTTTGCACGAGTTGTTAGATTGGGCAGAACCGTTTGGACATAAGATCTATTTGAACATACTAAACCATCCAGAAGAACTCAACATCAGAGTATTACCACAAGAACTAAAAGCACAAGTTACAGAAACATTATCTAACTATACACATATAGATAAAGTCCAAGGGGTTATTGACTACATGAATGCCGAGAACTGGGTTGACAAACTAGAAAAATTCTATTATTATAGTAAACAACTAGACCAAAGTCGTGGTCAAAATCTATACGATGTATTGCCGGAGTTTAAAAAATATGAAGTCTAAAAATATTGCAGTGTTTGGTTGTAGTTGGACTCAGGGTGTACAGTCAGAAGTATTTACTAACTGGGTTATGTACCTAAGTCAGTTATATCCACAGCATAACTTTTATAACTTTGCTGCTGCTGGAACAAGTATAGTATATCATACTCATTTATTAGAACAGGTAATGCAAGATAAAACATTTGATGTAAAACTTTTTCAAGTAACAAGTCCGGGACGGTTTACATGGTGGAAGCCTCACAAGTTTAAAGATATACTGTATCAAAAAACTGACAACTATTATTGCCTGCAGGAAGATTATGGCAAGTTTGTCGACCGTATTAATACTGGTACAATCTATTCGAAAAAGTTTTTAGAATCTGATCGTAAAAAACATAAGTTTGGCGTAGAATATTATAAAAGACTAAATGATGAACAAATAAATTTAGACCATCGAGCTTATATAAACTACATAAAGGAAAATGTAGATTTTTATTTTCATCATAGAAGATCATACCACGAAGATGTGCCTAGTGTGATTACAGAGTTAGGTGAAAGAAAATTTAGAAAATATGTAATAGACGATGGCGACCATTTTGGTGTAGAAGGCAGTAAATGGCAAGCTAACTGGATCAAAGATCAGTTAACTGATAGGAACATATTATGACAAACACATTTTGTCCTATTCCTTGGATATTCCAGGCTGTACGGTCCAATGGCGATCTTAGAGTGTGTTGTCAAGCCAATGTAACAAGAAACAAAGGTGTAATACGTAAACCGGATGGTGTTGCATATAACTCTGGTGTTGATAACTTACAAGAAGCACGTAATGCAGATCTAATGAAAAATATACGATCTAATATGTTACACGGTGTATGGAGCGAAGAATGTGGTCGGTGTCAAAAAGAAGAGGACAACGGCTTACTAAGTAGGCGTCAATATGAAAATGCACAATGGCCATATAGAATAGTTGACGCTTTAAAAGACACTGCATCCGATGGTAGTATTGATGTTGAGCAAACTCCGGTAATTTATTACGATTTACGATTTGGTAATTTTTGTAATCTAAAATGTCGCATGTGCGGACCAAGCGATAGTAATGCATGGTTTGAAGATTGGATAAAACTAACAGGTAAAAATACGTTCAGTGATACTAGTGGCGAAGTTACAATTCATGATGTAAATGGAAAACTTAGTGCTAGTGATTTTGATTGGCCAAACAATGAAGGTTTTTGGGAGCAGCTAGAAGCAAACGTTCACAACATCAAACATGTTTACTTTGCCGGTGGCGAACCTATGCTTATTGAAAGACATTATGAGTTTTTGCAAAAATGCATCGACTTGGATGCTGCTAAAAATATGACAGTGGAATATAATACTAATATGAGTACGTTGCCTCCTAGAGTAATGAAGCTATGGGAAAAGTTTAAGCATGTACGAGTGGGTGCAAGTATAGACGGAATGGGTAAGGTATTAGAGTACCAGCGTCATCCTGCTAAATGGGATAAACTACACAAAAACTTAACCACATTGGATACAATGCCAGACAACATACAGAGTTGGCTTGCATTTACAGTTACAGCATATAACATTTTTCATATGATTGATTTTATGAAATGGAAACTGCAAGATAGTAACTTTAAAAAAATAAACGGAACTAGAAGAAAGCCTATAGTTAGTCATCATGTTGCACACAATCCTGAACATTTAAATATTAGGGTACTGCCGCCTGAATTAAAATCTATTGCTACTGATAAGTTTGATGAATTTGTAGAATGGGTTAAGGATAATAACTATCCTGATTATGTAATACGTTCTGCAACAAATATACGCAACGGGATTGTTAAATATATGAATAGCGAAAGTTATTACGAAGAACATTGGGATTATTTTGTTACCTATACAAAGTCCTTGGATAAAATGAGAAAAGAGTCACTAATAGATGTTGAACCGATGTTTGAAGGATATTTTAAATGAGTTTTGATACAATAGATTTACTTACAGGTAAAAACTTTCAAGTGACATGGGATTTAGGTAGACGCTGCAACTACGATTGCAGCTATTGCCCGGCTCACCGCCATGACAACTTTAGTACTCATGCAACATTAGATGAGTTAAAAGCAAACACAAACTTTTTGTTTGAATACATGGATACATACATGGTATATAGAGAACATAAACATGCAGCTATAAGTTTTACCGGCGGCGAACCTACAGTAAATCCTAACTTTATTCCATTTGCAAAATATTTAAAAGAAGAATATGAAAAAAACTATGCAGATCGTTGGGGTGCTGTATTTTCATTGACTACAAATGGTGCCATGAGCGAAAAGATGGGCAAGGCAGTGATGGAAAACTTTCGTCATGCAACAGTAAGTTATCACAGTGAAAGCGATCAAAAACTCAAACAGCAAGTCAAAGACAGAATACTACAATTTCGCAATGACGGCCCTGCTCATGAGTTCACATTAAATGTAAATGTTATGTTTCATGCAGCGTATTTTGATGAATGTAAAGAGCTTTGTGATTTCCTACACGATAATGACATTAAATATGTTCCTCGGGTGATTGGCGAAGAACCGGGTAGCGCAAGTGCTATGGCTCATCAGTATACTGACGATCAGTTAGACTATATGAAAAACTATTGGAAGTATAAAAATGCCAGCTTAAATAACGACAAAGTTGATACTACACCAAAAGTTAAAAAAGAAAAACCCAAAGAAGAAACAAAAAAAGCAGGATACGAAATTGGTAGACCTTGTTGCGGTCAAAGAGAAATGTGTTTAAGTTCAAACGGAAATAGTCGTAAAAGCACCTTTGTAGATTTTAGAGATTTTAAAGGATGGCATTGTAGTGTTAACTGGTTTTTCCTACATCTAGAACAACAAACAGATAGTGTGTTTCATCATCAAACCTGTCAAGCAAAGTTTGATCAAACTAGGGGACCGATAGGAAAGATAAGTGAAGGCCACAAGATTATTGCAGACTTAAAACAAAAGTTAGAAACTGGTACTATGCCTACTATAATATGTCCAAAGCAAACTTGTAGCTGTGGACTGTGTGCTCCTAAAAGTGCATACAAAGAAAACTTCCAAGATGTTTTATATTCACATGTTGACAAAGTGGTATTTGAAAATAATATTGATTAAAACTAAATAAATATATTTTTAAGTAAGGAATAACTATGGGCAATACTTTCAATAAAACATACAGCAAGAGGCGATCTACATTCAACTTTGATCTTACCAAAGACTTTGATATGGATGCTTTTAAAAATGTAATAGAACTATTTTCTTCTAATATGCCTAGCAAACAACACCAGTTTCCATATCAAATAGATATACTTGACTGGAGTGATAGAGAATTAAGAAAAGACATTTTTTATGGAACCACGCCACGAGATCCAGCTGATCACTGGGCTAGATTTAATAATCAAACTTTGGCACCTGTATTAGTTTGTTTTACACATTGCTTTGATCCTGAACCATATATAGCCTCTCTAGAAATAGGAATGGCACTAATGGCATTAACATACCTACTTCAGTCTAATGGATTTTTAACTAGTTTTTGTCAATGTATTGAAGATCCTAATAGTCTTGGCTCACGTATCACTGGAAAAGACAATACCACGCTACGAGTGATTTTACCAGTAGGCCAACACGCCTACCCTGAAGGCACACCTAGTATTCCAAATCCGTTTGAAGAACCGATACAAAAAAAATGTAATCCCCCGCATGTAGATACTCCTAATATAAAATATCAGATTGACAACAGTAAATAACAATGTTATAATACAAGTATGAATGAAGATTTAAAATGGTCCAACTATGATTTTACTAAGATACCTTTCGACGACATTGTCAGCGTTGGCCAACGCACTTTGTTGTATCGCGATATATTCACTGTCAGTTGGCTCCTCGGAAGATTCTGCAATTACAAATGCTCCTACTGTTGGCCTTATGCCCGCAGTGACCGTAAAGACCACCGTCCTACAGAACTATG
>Ga0208304_10001316_pt1 | contig 12030 bp, 11 predicted proteins | sample ColrivemetaGS713_FD_187603 | JGI IMG/M metagenome (GOLD analysis project Ga0208304, IMG submission 187603) | Estuarine microbial communities from the Columbia River estuary - Flood tide ETM metaG S.713 (SPAdes) (version 2) | ecosystem: Environmental > Aquatic > Marine > Intertidal zone >... | reverse complement strand
TTCAACGCTATAGAGTTAAGAGTCATTTAGAAATTGTGAGCGAAGAACAAATTGAAGATGTTTCTGTTGAAATAGAAAATAATGACATAAGTATTGATTTCTTGTTAGAAATTATTCAAAAATTACCTGATAGATATAGGCTGGTTTTTAATCTATATGTGCTTGACGATTATTCGCATAAAGAGATTGCAGAAATGCTTAATATAACTACAGGAACAACAAAATCTAATCTTGCAAGAGCAAGAATGATTTTACGAGAAAAAATAGACAATTACAAAGCGAATTTAAACTCGCAATCATTATAATGAGTGATAATAAAAAAATTGATAGATTATTTCAAGAGAAATTCAAAGATTTTGAAGTTACTCCAGATAAATCAGTCTGGAAATCTATAAACGCAAATTTAAACAAAAAGAAAAAAGAACGAAGACTAATTCCTTTATGGTGGAAACTCTCAGGAATTGCTGCTGGAATTATTTTATTAATTGCTATTGGAAGTTATTTTGCGAAAGATTCAGGAACAACACAACCTGAAACTTTAGTTGAAACACCAAGTAACGAGGTAAATTCAGAAATTAAAAACGACCCTAATACAACACTTGAAGATTTAGATTCCCAATCAACTCTAGTTGAGACGCCTACTAATACTAACCTAAATTCTAAAATAGAATCTAATTTAACTGCAAAAAGTAATCAGGAAAAGATAACACTTTCAAACCATAGCAATAAAAAGTTAGAATCTAAACAAGGACTAAACAAAAACAATACAGCACTATTAAATTCATCAATTATTGCTAATTCTCAAGAAGAATCTCAAAGCAAATCAAACTCTTTAGGCCAATCAAAAGAGAAAATCAACTTACTTGAAGATGCAACAGATACTAACTATAATGCTATAACTCAATCAAACATTACTCCTGAGGCTGAGGATAATGTTGATAAAGCAGTAGTTGAAGAAAAGTTAAATGACCTTAATGATGCAATCGCTTCTAACGAGACCGAAGAAGAGATTAAACCAGAAGTCGAGCCAATAAAACGCTGGAGTATTAATCCAAATGTTGCTCCTGTTTATTTTAATTCTTTTGGTGATGGATCTACAATTCATTCCCAGTTTATAAATAATTCTAAATCAGGTAAGATTAATATGAGTTTTGGTGTAAACGCTAGTTATGCATTAAATAATAAACTAAGTGTTAGAACTGGTGTTAGTAAAGTTAACTTAGGTTATAGTACTAATAATGTTGCTATACTTACTGGAACAGTATCTGGGTTTTTAAATGAAAATCTATATAAAAATATTGCGTTTAGTAACTCCAACAATTCAGTGATGTTTTTAAATATTAACCAGTCTGTCTCTCTGGATTTTCCAACAGCCTTACCAAATAAAATAAAAGGGGAAATTGATCAGGAAATTGGATTTATTGAAATTCCTTTTGAATTGCAATACAAACTTCTTGACAACAAATTTGGCATGAGTGTAATTGGAGGTGTAAGTACTTTGTTTTTAAATAACAATGAACTTTTTTCATTATTGGATGGAGAAAAAACACTAATAGGTAAAGCTACAAATATTAATAAAACTAGTTTTAGCGCAAATTTTGGAGTTGGAATGAATTACAATATCACTAAAAAAATAAATCTAAATATTGAGCCTACTTTTAAATATCAATTAAACACTTTTGATGATACTTCTGGAGATGTTAAACCTTATTTTATTGGTATCTATTCTGGAATAAAATATAAGTTTTAGTTAGTTAGTTTGGCTATTGATTTTACAATTTCTTAGTAAGCAATAGCTTTATAAAAACCACTCTAAATAGAGTGGTTTTTTATTTACTTTCTACTTTTATTAAAGAATTATAAATAACATCAAAGGCTTCTTTTTTAATGCTTTGAGCATCAAGTGGCTTAAGTCCTTTTGTTTCGATTTTTATATGAGGTAAAACCCTTAATAATCCTGGTCTACCACTAAAAAAAGTATAAGAAAAGCGTTTTTTGTTATCTAAAAAGGATAAAGGTATAATTGGAATTTGATGATTAATCGCTAATCTAAATGCGCCATCTTTAAAATTTGCAAGTACAACATCTTCTTCTGGTACCAACCCTTCTGGAAAAATACATACACTTAATCCTGAATCTAGTTTTTTCTTCGCACTTAAGTAAACTTGTTTTCTGCTATTCGAATCACTTCTATCTACAATTATACAAGTATGTTTATAAAAGAAACCAAACAGTGGAATTTTAGTTAATTCTTTTTTCCCAACAAATACAAAAGGATTATTCTTAATACAAACCAACATTAGCATAACGTCAATCATAGAAACGTGATTTGCAATAAACATGTAGCTCTTTCCTTTTTCTAAATCAAGCTTTCCATTAATCTTCCAGCCAAAACCCATTCCTATTAAAATAAACTTCGACCAAATACGTGCTAGTTTAAAAAAGAAAGGATACCATTTTTCATTTGATATTGAAACTATTAAAAACGGAAAAAGTATAAGTATTGGTATTAAAACTAGAATATAAAACCAAATACGATATATAATCCATAGAGGATATGCAAATACTTTCATAGATGTCAAAACTAATAAATTAATTGAGCTATTCTATCAAAAAAATTACCTTTGCTACAATTAAAACAAAATGAGTTATTAATTAATTAAGATTCCTGCTTTCACAGGAAGAACTATGGCAAGAATACTAACAGGAGTACAAAGTACAGGAACACCGCATTTAGGTAATCTTTTAGGAGCGATTATTCCAGCAATAGAAATGAGTAACGATCCAAATAACGAATCGTTTTTATTCATAGCAGATATGCATTCTTTAACACAAATTAAAGATGCAGACTTATTAAGGCAAAACACTTATTCTACTGCTGCAACTTGGTTGGCTTTTGGATTAAACATAGAAAAAACAGTCTTTTACAGACAAAGTGATGTGCCTCAAGTAGCAGAGTTATCTTGGTATTTAAGTTGCTTTTTTCCATACCAACGCTTAACACTTGCACATAGTTTTAAAGACAAAGCAGATAGACTTGAAGATGTAAATGCAGGATTATTTAGCTATCCAATGTTAATGGCTGCAGATATTTTGTTGTATGATGCCAATATTGTTCCTGTTGGTAAAGACCAATTACAACATTTGGAAATTACTCGTGATGTTGCTAACCGTTTTAATCATCAAATGGGAGAAACATTAGTTCCTCCAGAAGCTAAAATTCAAAAAGGAACTATGCATGTTCCTGGAACTGATGGAGGAAAAATGAGTAAAAGTCAAAATAACATTATCAATTTGTTTTTACCAGATAAGCAATTACGTAAGCAAATCATGAAAATTCAAACTGACAGTACTTCTTTAGAAGATCCAAAAGACTGGAGCACATGTAATCTGTTTGCTATTTATAAGTTGATTGCAAACGAAGATCAAGTTGAAGAAATGAAAGCCAACTACGAAAAAGGTGGTTATGGTTATGGACATGCTAAGCAAGCCTTATACGATCTTCTAATTGATAAATACGCAACTGAAAGAGAGCGTTATAACTATTATATTAATAATCTAGAAGAAATAGATAAGGCCTTAGCCATTGGAGCAGAAAAAGCATCTAAAGTGGCTAATGAGGTTTTAAAGCGTGTTAGAGAGAAATCAGGATATTAAGATTTCCTGCCTCCGCAGGAAGTAATCTAAATAACCTCAAACTGTTTACCTGGAAGTGGTCTAACCACACCTTTTAATTCCATGTTTAATAAAAGTGAAGCAACTTTAAATGTTGGCATCTGACATCTTAACGCAATTATATCTAGTAATTCTTTACCATTTTCGTAGAGGAAATTATAAATTACTTTTTCGGCTGGATCCAATTCAATAAACAATTTTTTCTGAACTGATTTCTCCTTGGTTTCCAATTGCCAATTTAAAATATAAGGTACATCTTCTGGTTGTGACACTAAATGTGCTTGTTGCATTTTAATTAAATTATTACATCCTACACTTTGTGAATCTGTAATACGACCAGGAATTGCAAAAACTTCTCGATTATATGAGTTTGCAATATCTGCGGTTACTAAGCTTCCTCCTTTTTCTGCAGATTCTATAACTATTGTTGCTTCACTTAATCCTGCTATTACACGATTGCGTTTCAAGAAATTATTTCTGTCAAAATCAGAAGTGCTCCAAAAGTCAGTAAAAAACCCACCATTTTTTTCAATATCTGCGACATACTTTTTATGCACCTTAGGATAAACCTGATTTAAGCCATGTGCCAAACAACCTATAGTTTGCAAATTGTATTTTAAAGCAGCTTTTTGAGCGGTAATATCTGTACCATAAGCAAATCCCGAAACGATTATTGGATTATAAGGCGCTAAATGCTCTACTAACTTTTCGCATGCTGCAATACCTTGTGTTGTAATTTTTCTTGCACCAACAACACTAATAATGTGTTGATTTTTAAGATTTATATTACCAGATTGAAACAACAAAATTGGCCCATCTATACAATGTTTTAATCGCTCAGGATAAGAACTTTCTGTAAAGTAATGGCAAATAATATTATTGTCTTTTATAAATCTAATTTCATGCTCTGCTTCGCTAAGATGTCTTTGGCTTTGTAAATCATTCAATAAAATAGTTCCAATACCATCAATTTTTAATAGATTACTTTTCTTTTCCTTTAAAACTGCTTCAGCAGAACCACAATGTTGAATTAATTTCTTTGCAGTAATATCTCCAATTTTAGAGACATTTTGTAAAGCTAAAGTATAAAGTAATTGATTTTCTGTCATTATAGTTGCTTGGTTTATAACATACAAGAAACTAAAAAAAATAATGTTAATAAATAGTTGAGCTAAATTTTTTATGGATTGAAAAATTTTTAACTTTGTTTTTATGCAATTTGAAAGATATATAAGCGATTTACTGTATAGATACGAATGTGTTATCATTCCTGAATTTGGAGCATTTTTAACTCAAAATGTTTCAGCAAAAGTTCATGAAAGTACAAACGCATTTTATCCTCCTAAAAAGGCCTTATCTTTTAACGAACAGTTAAAAAATAACGATGGACTTCTAGCTAATTATATCGCTAATGTTGAAAAAATTCCGTTTGAAACTGCAGTTAAAAAAATTGCCACAAAAACTAAGCGCTTAAAAGCTTATTTGGCTGAAGGGGAAACACTTACTTTTAAAAATATTGGTGACATCTCTTTAAATAGCGAAGGAAAAATTACTTTTGAACCATCTTATCATCTTAACTACTTAACTGATGCTTTTGGTTTAAGTCAATTTGTTTCTCCTAGTATTTCAAGAGAAATTTACAAAGAAGAAGTCGAAGAACTTGAAAAAGTAATTCCTATTGCTGTTACACCAGAAAGAAGAAAATCTCGTAGTTATCTTAAATATGCATCAATTGCTGTTTTAGCTTTAACGCTTGGTGGATTTATTTCATCTAATTATTATTTAGATAAAATAGAACAACATAACCAACTGGCAGAAGAGCAAGCTCAAGAGCAACTTAACACTAAAATTCAAGAAGCAACTTTTGTAATAAGTAATCCTTTACCTTCTATAACTTTAAATGTTACTAAGCAAAGTGGAAGTTATCATATTGTTGGAGGTGCTTTTAGAATTGCTGAAAATTGTGATAAGAAACTAAATCAGCTAAAAGATTTAGGTTTTAACAATGCGCGCAAAATTGGCACAAACAAATATGGTTTACACCAAGTCGTTTATGCTAGTTTTGAAACACGTCTTGAAGCAAATCGTGAACTATATAAAATTAAAAAAACGCATAATAAAGATGCGTGGTTATTAATTCAGGATTTAAATTAATCTTTTTCTTTCTTTAGTTTTTAAAAGCATCTTACCTTTGCACATCTAATAAAAAAGGCAATGGAAGCAAAACACCCAAAGGATTCATTAACGATATTAACAGATACGGTTTTACCAAGTGAAACAAATCCTTTAAACAATTTGTTTGGTGGAGAATTGTTGGCAAGAATGGATCGCGCTGCAAGTATAACAGCAAGACGTCATTCCAGACGCATAGTCGTAACTGCATCTGTAAACCATGTTGCTTTTAATAGAGCTGTACCTTTAGGAAGTGTGGTTACTATAGAAGCTAAAGTTTCTCGTGCTTTTAATTCATCTATGGAAATCTATTTAGATGTTTGGATAGACGATGAAGATTATGGAGAACGCATTAAAGCTAACGAAGCCATTTACACATTTGTAGCTGTCGATAATATAGGTCGCCCAGTAAAAATTCCAGCAATTGTACCTGAAACAAAAATTGAAAAAGTTCGTTTTGATGGCGCTTTGAGACGTAAACAATTAAGCTTAGTACTTGCTGGAAAAATGAAACCTGATGATGCTACTGAATTAAAGGCGCTATTTACTTAATCCGTTTAATTATAACTTATAAACCCAACTAGAAGGATCTTGAGTTTTACCATCTTTCCAGACTGCAAAACTTAAAATAGTTTCGTTGGTAGCTTTACTAGTAAGTACTTCTCCAATGTCTTGTTTGGTGCTTACGCGATCTCCTTTTTTAACATAGATTTTTGATAGGTTTTTATATACAGTAAAATAATTACCATGCTGTATCATAATTACCATGTTTCCGTTTTTTGGAATCATAATAGTATGTACTGTTCCTTCAAAAACAGCTCTAACTTTTTCGCTCTTATTAGTAGCTATACGTACACCATTACTTTTAATCTTAATAGTTCTATCTATTGGAGATGGTTTGGTTCCATATCGTACTTTAACAATCCCTTCTTTAACTGGCCACGGTAATTTTCCTTTGTTTGAGGTAAAGTTTGCCGCTAATGTTTTTTGTTCTGGTGTTAAAGAAAATGTTTTTGAAGTTGACGATTTTCCAGCTTTTTTATTAGAACTTGCCATTGCTGCTCTAATAATTTTTTCAATCTCTTTATCTATTTTATCTACTTCTTTCTGCTTATTCTTTATTTGGGAACTGTATTTATTTAGTTCTTTCCTTAAGTTCGATACTAATGTTTCCTGAAGTTTAAGTTCGTTTTCTAATTCGTTTTTAGATATTTTATTTTCTGCAATCAACTTTTGTTTGTCTTGCTTTTGCATAGACAAATTTGTATTTAATTCTTGTAATTTTTGAGTTTGTTGTTTTATTTCTTCACCTTGTTTTTTCTGATAATCTGCATACTGCTTAATATACTGTAATCGCTTATAGGCCTGCTGAAAATCTGCCGATGACAATAAAAACATCACTTTGCTTTGCTCTGATTTACTTTTGTAAGACTTCACAATCATTGCTGCATATTCTTCTTTTAATAATTTTAATTTATCACGATTTTGAGAAATCTTTTTTTGATTATCGTTAATTTCCCGAGTTAATAAATTTGCCTGCTGATTAGTTATGCTAATTAGATTTCTTAAAACTGAAACTTTATAATCTAGATTTTCAACATTTGTAAGAACAGATTTTTGTTCTTTCTTTCCTTTAAACAGAAGATTGTTTAATTGCTTAATCTCACTTTTTAATTCTTGTCTTTTCTCCTCTAATTCAAGCTGCTTTTTATTTTGGCTATTTGCTCCAATAACAATAAAGAGTGCAAGTGCGAAAAACAGGAATTTATATGTGTTTGTGTTTCTTTTCATTATCTCACTTCAATTTCTTCAAACCCAGAAGGTATTCTAAACGGAAACCTTAAGTCGTTATTTAATGATACAGATTTAAATTCCATATTTATTATTGTTTCTTCGTTGTCTTCTACTGCAATAACTTTTATGTTTTGTGGTAGAATATGTTTTTCTACTTCTTGATAATCATTATAATCTATTTGTAGCATTCTTCTATCAAGAGGTTGTGATAATTGTTGCGAATCCATTAAAAAATGTGAAGGATTCAATAAGTAAAAGATTTCGAATAATGTGTTTTGATTTTGTGGTTTTAAAACATAAGATGTGTCATATATTTCAGCATCAAAATCGCGTTTATTCAAATCAAAAAGTGATTGCCCAAGTAGTAAACTTTGAACGTTTTCAAAATTTAATTCTGTACCTAACAATTCGCTAATTAAAGAAAAATCACCATCAAAATATGTGTTATCTAGTTTGTTATAAAAACTAACTCGTTTTGGTGTAATTTTAGCTCTCACAACGCCAAATGTAGCGCTTAACCATATAGTTTTATCTTTTTCCATTCTAAGATTAATACTATAGGATTGCGATTTATTGCCTTGTGCATATTCTACCTTGACTTTAGATTGTAATGTCTTGAATTTAAAATCTTGTTTTTTATGTGCTCTAATTAGTTCTTTTGAAGTGATTTTTGAATCTAATACACCAGAATTTGAAACACTTTTCACAGATTTACAACCTGTAAAAAGCACAGCAATTACAATAACAATTAACTTTAAGCTTTTTATCATTCTTTATTTAATAAGTCTTCTGCCTTTTTAGAAAACGCATTTGATTTAGTAATATTATTATTGAGCTTATATGCTATGCTTAATTGTCTGTAGAAATCAACTTCCATAATAACATCATCTATAATATAATCTACTCCTGTTTCTAAAGACTCAATTGCCTTTTTGGGTTGATTTAAATTGTTATTAGCAACTCCGTTTGCTAAATACAGAATTGGTTGTGAGGGATATAACTCTAGATTTTCACTACTAAAGGACTCTGCTTCTTTAAACATATCTAGGTCTATCTGTATTAGAAGTACTTTTTTAATTATATTAAAATTAGTGGCATCCTTTGCTAAGGCTAGGTTAAACTGTTCTAATGCCTTTGATTTGTTTTTTTTCTGTAGATAGAAATTTCCTAATTCTGCATGAGATTTTCCAGTTTCATCGTTGGAAATATTTGTAGTTACTTCTAGTAAATCATCTTCATATTGAGGATTATCTCTTACAAAATTTACAAAATCATTAAGCACCATTGCCTTTGCGTCTGGTTTTATTGCTGCGCTTTTAACAACTACCTTCATAGATGAAATTGCTTTTTCTTCTTCTCCTTGATCTAAATAGAATTTGTACAAAGCTAAATGTACAAGTTGAGATTTAGGCTTTTGCGCTAAGAGTTTTTTTGCGACTTCAAAAGCTCTTTTTTTGTCTTTTCGTTCGCTGTAACGATAAATTAAGTTAAGATAATTAGACTCATTGTTAGGCTGTATGGTTATGCGTTCTTCTAGGTATTCAATTCGTTCTTTATCATCTCCTGTTGCATTATAAATAGTATTACGAATTGCGTCTCGATCTTTAGAGATACCATATTCTTCGTCTAATTCGTCAAGTGTTTTTAACGCAAGTCTAAACTTTTTATTTTCAAAATATAATGACGCTAAATCTTGCTTGTAATCTGAATGAAATTGAATAAGTTTTTTTACCGTTTTTAAAGCATTATCATAGTCATCCATTTGAACGTAAACACCATATAATACATCTAGATACCATTCGTTCTTTTCGTCTTTAGCAACAGCTTTTTTAAGTACTTCTTCTGCTTTTCCAAAATTTTTGAGCATAACATAGTTTTTGCCTAACTCATAATATACAACAGCTTCAGAATCGTTCAATTCAACGCATTTATTTAGTGCTTTAATAGCTCTATCATAGTTTTCTATTCCCGATTGTTTTAGAGCCTCAAAAAATGATTCTTGGAACTTATCTTCTACATTTCCTAAATCGTCATCTGGTCTTTTATTAAAATCTACCTGAGCATAGAAAAACTTAGGCATAATAATTATACCCAGAAAAACTAATACTATTTTTATATTATACTTCACAAACTTATTTTGTTCCGGTACTTCCAAATCCTCCTGCTCCACGAGAAGTTTCTGAAAGTGTTTTAACTTCTACCCATTCTGCTCGTTCATGCTTTGCTATTACTAATTGTGCGACACGCTCGCCATTTTCAATTGTAAAATCTTCATTTGATAAGTTAACAAGAATTACGCCAATTTCACCTCTATAATCTGCATCTACGGTTCCAGGAGCATTTAAAACAGAAATTCCCTTCTTTGCAGCAAGACCACTTCTTGGCCTTACTTGTGCTTCAAAACCAATTGGAAGTTCAATAAATAAACCTGTTTTAACTATTGTTCGTTCTAATGGCTTTAGTATTATTGGCTCTTGAATATTGGCTCTTAAATCCATTCCAGCTGAAGCAATTGTTTCGTAATTAGGTAACTCGTGACTTGATTTATTTATAATATTAATATTCATTTTATCTTTTTAAAAGTTGTTTTATTTCGTTTCGTTCCAAAACTATTATAAATGTAAAAAATGCAAGTAATATAGTTGTACTTAAATAATAATTTGCCTTAATATAAGTATTATGATAAATTAAAAATGATAATCCAGCACCTAAGAACAAATAAAGTAAAACTCTAAACACATCGTAAGGTACTTTATAGTGTTTTTGTCCTAAAACATAAGAAATTACAACCATACTTAAATACGCCAATAAGGTTGCCCAAGCTGCAGCAATAAAACCAAATTTAGGTATTAATAACATATTAAAAGCTATAGTAATAATCGCTCCAACTATAGAAATATACATTCCGTAACGTGTCTTGTCTGTTAGTTTATACCAAATAGCTAGGTTGAAATAAATACCTAAACATAAATTTGCTAATAACACTATTGGGATTATATCTAGAGCAATCCAATAAGATTCATCTCTTACAATTAGAACTTTAAAAATATCTAAATAAGCGACTATAAATAGCAACATTAAACTACCAAAAACAACAAAGTATTTCATTATAGTAGCATAAGTTTGTTTAGCATTTTTTTCTTTTGCATGATTAAAGAAAAAAGGTTCAGCTCCTAAACGAAACGCTTGAATAAAAATGGTCATAAAAACTGCTATTTTATAACATCCTGCATAAGCTCCATTAATGTTTTTATCTAGTAATTGAGGAAGTATCCATTTATCAAAATTCTCATTAATTACGTAAGCTAAACCCGCAACCATAATTGGCCAGCTATAGTTTAACATTTGTTTTAATATAGCCTTATCAAAAACAAGTTTAGTCTTAAAAAAATAAGGTGATAATAAGATTAAAGTAAAAGCACTTGCTGCAATATTTGATATAAAAATGTATTTCACTAAATCTGACTTGTCATAACCAGAAATAGCAATTCCAAACTTTGGGACTGCCCAAAGGAAAAAGAAGTTTAAGGCAACATAAATAGCTATGTTACTAAGTTTTATAGCTGTAAACTTTATAGGCTTTCCTGTTGCTCTTAAATAAGCGAAAGGTGCTACTACAAGTGTGTCCAAGGCAATTACTCCTGCCAAATAGTTAAAATAGTCTAACCGTAGACCTAAACTTTCTGAAATCTGCTGATTGAATATAAATACCAACCCAAATACAACGACAGTAGTAACACTAAGACTAATTAATGTAGTTGAAAACACTTTTGCTTTAATATCACTTTTACTAAAAAACCTAAAAAAAGCGGTCTCCATTCCATAAGTAAGTAGCACATTAAAAAAAGCAGCATAAACATAAAAATACGTATTGTCTGAATAGCTTGCTGTGTCTAAAGTATCTGTGTGTAATGGTACTAAGACAAAATTCATTAATCTTGGTAAAACAGTAGCTAAACCATAAATAATTGTGTCTTTAAAAAAGGTTTTGAGTGTGCTCAAAAAGTTGCGTTTATAGTGCTAAAAATACACTATTACAAAACGTTATGCAACCTAAGTTATTGTTTGTTTTTATTAGTATAAGATGGAAGTTGCGGTTCTTTTTGTTATCTGATAATTAATATTAATGATACAAAAAAAGCCTCACCATAAAGATGAGACTTTTTAATATTTAAAGTAACGTGTGTGTTTATTGTCTAATTATTTAACTATTACATTCTTAATAAAACATTTGAAAATTTACATTTTCTAATTGTTTAATGCTTCAGTACTTTCTTTAATTTGGCTTCGCCTAATTATTAAGAGCTTCCGCTCCACCAACAATTTCTAAAATCTCATTAGTAATAGCTGCTTGTCTTGCTTTATTATAAGTTAATTTAAGCTGATCTC